>Ga0074195_1003906_pt1 | contig 13129 bp, 13 predicted proteins | sample EPASupsiteHSE623_FD_64525 | JGI IMG/M metagenome (GOLD analysis project Ga0074195, IMG submission 64525) | Bioremediated contaminated groundwater from EPA Superfund site, New Mexico - Sample HSE6-23 | ecosystem: Environmental > Aquatic > Deep subsurface > Groundwater > Contaminated ...
GGCGCTTAGCATGCCACCGATCCTGAGCTTCGGTACCTGTACCGACACGGGAAGGATTTCCATGCTGACAACCGCCTTGGCCAACCATCTGGGTATAGACTCGGCCGACCTGCCGATAGCGGTGACGGCGCCGCAGTATCTGGAGCAGAAGGCGACCATTGACGGCATGTTTGCCCTGGCCTATGGTCTGTATACTCATCTTTCCCCGACACCCCCGGTAACAGGAGGTTCGGAACTGGTTAAGCTTATCACCGGGGACCTCGAAAACATTACCGGTGGTAAGGTGGCTCTCGGCGACGATCCTGTTCAAGCCGCCGACGGAATCGAAGAACATATAATGAAAAAGAGGGCTAAATTAGGTTTGGACTAGACTGCCCCTACACCACATATTACCAGTCTCTAAAATAAAGGCTTTTTGGCCTCAGTGTCTAATATGTATATGCTAATTAGACTGAGGTCAGACTGGTGGTGTGTGGTAATTGAACGAAACGGTTCTGTTGGTCAAAAAGAAAAAGTTTATCACCTGGTTTATGCAGACTTACAGGTTAAAAAGGCCGGAAGCGGCAAGACTTCTCGGCTTTCTTATGGAAAGGGATTCACTGCTGGTAAAAATTCATTTTGTTGAGAATGTCCGGTATCTGCCCAATGCCCTGATTATTTCGGCCGAAGATTCCGTGACTGTCTCCTTTCTTTGCCGGATTAATAATGTTTATTTAGAGGATATTGACCTGATAATTGCCCAACTCGATAGTAGTCCTCCCGAGGACCTTTTCATATGGCTGTCATTCAGCCGGGAGTTTCTCTGCAACATATGTGATACCGTATTATGTGTAAGGCCGGAAATCAGGGATGTAATCCCCGATAATCAAATGATCAGGGAACTTGAAGAGGAGCTCAATTTTAAATTACAGGCCAGGGGAGAGCACAGGTTAAAGCTACTGGGTGAAATCGACGAAACCCTGGCAAACGGTAACCGGGACCGGTTTTTAAAACTCTCCGCCCTTTTCAGGGAACTCTTCGGAAACTAAAAAAGAGGGCTGCTTTTGGGGGCCTGTTAACAAATGCCTAAGGTAAAGGCACGGGTATTAATGTTTCCTCCGCTCTGGGCGGAATCTCAATCGGCAACCACTCCCGCACGTTGTGCAGGCGGATCTACCCCAAGGGTACCGCCATCTCTAGGCGCTAAAGCGCCAAGAGCTGCCATGGTGGGCCGATTGGTGATTCAAGCCCCGCTACGGAAACATTTATACCCGTGCCTCTCGTTTCCATTTGTCAACAGGCTCGCTTGGCGGCTTATTTTTTTTGTAGATTATTTGAGTTGCATTTTTAAGCACTCGTGTAAAGAAATTGACATAACATGAAGTAAGGTAATGATACATGTTAGGGAGTGGGCCTATGAAGATAGGAATTGATTCACATAAAGAGGAGATTGACCACGGGTTAAAAGGGTCAGCGGCTGGCGGGGCTTTTTCCCATGCGGAAGGTGGCGCTACCAGAGCAGAAGGAAAGGCGGCCCATGCGGAAGGTATGTTGACGAGGGCCAGTGGTAATGATTCTCATGCTGAGGGCAGTGGCACCCTGGCTGGGGGAACATCATCCCACGCAGAAGGTTGGTCCACCACTGCCAGTGGTGATCAAGGTTCTCATGCCGAGGGGGTAGGAACTACAGCCAGCGGAGACAACGGTTCTCACGCAGAAGGGATTGACACCACAGCTATTGGCGAATCTTCTCATAGCGAAGGCACGGGATCAATATCGAGTGGGGACTCTGCTCACTCCGAAGGGTTTTTGACAATGGCCGGCGGCAGGGCTTCTCATTCCGAAGGAGGACGGACAGAAGCCGCCGGACAGTTTTCTCATGCTGAAGGCTCTTGCTGTGTTGCCAACGGTAATAATGCACATGCTGAAGGATTTCAAACCTTAGCCGATAATGAGAACTCCCACACCGAAGGACGGGGATCCATCGCACTGGGGGAGGCCTCCCATGCAGAGGGCCATCAGACAAGGGCGGTAGGGCCGGCTGCCCATGCAGAAGGGGTATGTTCAACAGCATCCGGGACAGGCGCACATACCGAAGGTATGGAAACTGAGGCTGTAGGTCCGGCTGCACATACCGAGGGATTGTCCACTGTGGCGGTCGGTATTGCCTCCCATGCAGAGGGTATGGAAACCAAAGCCACCGGAGACTGCTCACACGCCGAGGGCAACGCAACCGGTACAAAGGGTCATAAAGGAGCCCATATCATGGGCAAGTTTGGCGAAGCCACTGCTGATTATGGATGGTTTATGGCCAACGGCAGCGACAATACCAATAAAAACATATCTGCCCGCATTTTAAACAGCGGTGACGCCTGCTTCAGTTCCGCCGCCGCAGAATCGTCATCCTCGTGTTCCCACTTGGCAGGGATGTTTGAAACGGTCGATGGGCGGCGTATTGACCCGGGGTTTTTTGTGGCGCTGGTCGGGGATAAAATACGCCGGGCCAATTCATCTGACGATTACATATTGGGTGTTACCAGTGCCAGTCCGGCCTTGTTGGTAGGGTCGGCTGAATTAAGATGGAAAGGCAAATACCTTGTCGATGAATGGGGTCGCCCTAAGTGTTATGACATGATTACCCCAACAGTTACAGATAAAGAGGGGAAACTTATCAAACTGGCGAAGATTGAACAACAGCCAAAAATAAGCCCCGAATGGAACAGAAAAAAGAAATATGTCCCCAGGTCTCTTAGGCCGGAGTGGATTGCCGTAGGGTTAATCGGACAGATCCTGCTGCGGGATGATGGCACCTGTCAGGTTGATGGGTGCTGCCGACCTAACGATGAAGGCGTAGCCGCGGCTTCGGCAAACGGTTACAGGGTCCTTAAACGGACCGGTCCAAACCAGATCATTATACTGTTTAGGTAACTGAGCATGATGCAGGGAACTGCCCTAAAAATACGATGGTTCCAATATAAGGCAGGAGCAAAACTAGAGGACTTTGGGCAGCCTTGTCGAACATTAGAATTAACGGGGGATCCATTATACCAGGGGAGGGGAAACCATGACATTGCAGGAGTTGGCACAGTTGAAGCAGCGCATATTAGCGGAACGGTGCATGGAAACAGAAAGAACACAGCCCCGGATTACCGTCGGAATGGGTACCTGTGGTATCAAAGCAGGCGCCGGTAAGGTTTTGCAGCAGCTGCAGGAGGAACTCGGGGATCCCTTGGGAATGGTCATAACTTACGTAGGGTGTAACGGACTCTGTTCTTACGAGCCTGTCGTTGAAGTTGCCATGCCTGGCCGGCTGCCGGTTACTTATTATCAGATGACCCCGGAGAAGGCCAGCAGGGTAGCCAGGGAACACGTCATCGGCGGCAGACCTGTGCAGGATTGGGTACTGCCCGTTAACCGGGAAATCCTCTAAATTAATTCTTAAAGTTTATCCGCGTATATCCGCGATATCCGCGGTTGTTTTTTTGTCCGGATTGACCGGTTGGTCGGAATATACGGTTACTAAATTAACCTTGTCATCATATGTCAAAAATGATAAACTGATATGCAGAGATTCCGCATTTTTTGCTTATGCAGGGGAAAGATAGTAAAAGTATGAAAAAGATAGTGTTGGCTTCAGCTTCGCCGAGACGGCAGGAGCTTTTGAAGCAGATAGGACTTGATTTCGAAGTTAAGGCGGCACAAGTTGATGAGACCCTCCCGCTCAATTTGCCTCCCGGTGAAGCGGTCTGCGAGTTGGCATACCGTAAGGCCAGGGAGACTGCCGGAGCTATCGGGGACGGTATTGTTATCGGGGCCGATACTGTGGTGGTTAACGGGGATACCGTTTTGGGTAAGCCCGCAGATTATGCAGATGCCTTTGAAACCCTGCGCAGGTTGAGTGGAAAAGACCACCTGGTGATTACAGGGTTTTGTGTTATGGATGCCGCCACAGGAAAAGTGGCCAAAGCCAGTGAATCGACCCGGGTTATTTTCCGCAGACTGACTGACCGGGAAATACAGGCCTACGTTGATTCCGGCGAGCCCATGGACAAGGCCGGATCATACGGGATTCAGGGCCTGGGCGCTGTGCTGGTCGAGAGTATTGAGGGCTGCTACTTTAATGTTGTTGGGCTGCCTCTCACAAGACTGGCCATAGTACTCAAAGACTTTGGGGTCGAGGTGCTGGAGTCGGCAGAAAACCCGGGGAGAATTTATTAAATGGAATCTTTGGAATACCACATCAGAATGAAAGAACTGCCGGAGGATGTCCGCCCCAGGGAAAGAATCGTTCGTGAGGGGGCCGAATCTCTTACGGTTGTAGAACTTCTCGCGGTGCTGTTAAGGACAGGCACCAGTTCCATGAGCGCATTGGACCTGGCTTCCCTTCTCCTGACAAAGTCGGGAGGCCTGTTGGGACTGGCTGCAAGTTCTGTTGAGGAACTGTCGGCGGTTAAAGGGATAGGGCCGGCCAAATCGACGCAGATTAAAGCAGCCGTTGAACTGGGGCGCAGGCTGTCCGCCCAGTCCGCTGGGCCGAGGCAGGTCATAAAATCACCTGCAGATGTCTATGGCCTCCTCAGGGAGAAGCTGCGTTACTGTGACCGTGAGCACTTCAAGGCCGTATTTCTCAACACCAAGCACCATATAATCACTATAGAAACAGTTTCGGTGGGAAGCCTTAACTCTTCTTTGGTCCATCCCCGGGAGCTGTTCAAGAATTCTATAAAACGAAGCGCTGCCGCTCTTATTCTGGCCCATAATCATCCCAGTGGTGACCCGACTCCCAGCCACGAAGATATCAGCATAACCAGGAGGTTAGTCGAAGCGGGCAACATCATAGGAATTCAGGTCCTTGACCACATAATTGTGGGAGAAAACAGTTTCATCAGTTTAAAGGAACAGGGTATTATCTGAGCAGTTATTTTTTGAAAGGAGTCTGCGCAATGTTTGGGATTTTTTCTAAGGATATGGGGATAGATTTGGGTACTGCCAACTCTTCTGTATATATGAAGGGGAAGGGGATTGTCGTTAATGAGCCCTCAGTTGTAGCGATTCAGAGAGATACCGGCCAGGTTCTGGCCGTGGGTGAAGAGGCCAAGCAGATGATCGGGCGTACGCCGGGCAATATCGTGGCGATAAGGCCCATGAAGGACGGGGTTATCGCCGACTTTGACACCACCCAGAGCATGTTGAAGTATTTTATTACCAAGGCCCTCAAGAAAAAGCCTTACCTGATCAGGCCGAGGGTGGTTGTCTGTGTCCCGTCGGGCGTAACGGCCGTTGAAGAACGGGCTGTCAGGGAGGCCACTCTGCAGGCCGGAGCCCGTGAAGCATATCTTATAGAAGAACCCATGGCTGCAGCCATAGGCGCCGGCCTGCCGGTCCATGAACCTACAGGCAATATGATTGTCGACATTGGTGGCGGGACTAGCGAAGTCGCTGTCATTTCCCTTGGCGGCATTGTGACCAGCCGTTCCATCAGAGTGGCCGGTGACGAAATGGATGAAGCCATTATGCAGCATATCAAGAGGACATATAACCTGATGATCGGTGAGCGAACCGCCGAGGAAATCAAGATCAGGATAGGCACCGCCTACCCCCTGACAACGGCTGAAAAATATGAGGTGCGCGGGCGCGACCTGCTGACAGGCCTGCCCAAGACAGTGGAAATTACGTCGGAGGAGGTCTATAAGGCTTTATCCGAACCAGTCAACAGTATTTTGGAGGCGATTAAGGTGAGTCTGGAAAAGACACCTCCTGAACTCGCCTCAGATCTTATGGACAGGGGGATTGTCATGGCCGGCGGCGGCTCTCTCCTGAGGGGGCTGGACCGTCTTGTCACCGAGGAGACCGGTATGCCCGTACATGTAGCCGAGGAACCGCTGTTCTGTGTGGCCTTTGGTACAGGTAAGGTGCTGGAGAACCTGGATGTCCTCAAGCGGGTTCTCATTAACCCGAAGAAAGTGAGCTAGAAAGGCGGGGTTCTGTTGCTCCGTTACATTCTTAACAGGTATGTGCTGGGCTTTTTGGCCCTGACTGTCTTAGCCCTAGTTCTGATAAATATCACCGGACAGGACAGGGCTAATCTGACGCCTGTAGAAAAAATAATCAAGAGCGTGGCATCTCCGGTTCAGAGCGGTATTACCACAGTTGTTAACGGCGTCGGCAATACCTTTAATGCCATCCTCTCCGTCGGCAGCCTGAAGGAAGAGAACACTGACCTGAAGCGCCGGGTGGCTTCCCTGGAAGCGGAAAACCTTCTGCTCAAAGAATATGAATATCAGAATCTCCGCCTGCGGGAACTGCTGCAGTTTAAGGACACCATCAGCCGGAGCTACGAAACGGTTTCCGCGTCTGTTGCAGCGCGGAATCCCTCCAATGACTTCAAAACGGTAACGATAAACCGGGGTGAGGATGACGGGGTCAGGAAGGACATGGCGGTGATAACAAGCATGGGTCTGGTTGGCCGGGTTATCAACACATCGGGCAAAGCGGCCGAGGTTCTGCTGATTATTGATAAGAGCAGTTCGGTGGGCGGGCTTGTCCAGGTCACCAGAACTCCCGGTTTAATCGAAGGGTCGGGGGATAATTCGGGGTATTTAAAGATGCACCATGTCTATAAAGAGGCCCCTCTCAGAGAGAAACAGGTTGTTATCACTTCAGGACTGGGAGGTGTTTTTCCCAAGGGTCTCCCCGTAGGAAGGGTGACCAAGGTGGAAATAGCGGCCAACGGACTCGAAAAAATCGCTACCATACGACCGTTTGCCGATTTTAACCGCCTTGAGGAAGTTATGGTCATCAAAACCGTTTTCGGGGAAAACATACCCCCTTCCGGCGGAGGGGAATAAAGTAATGAGATATTATATACTCACACTTCTTTTTTTCATCAGCCTGATTCTCCAGTCCACTCTTTTTGCCCGCCTTACCGTAGCCGGTATGAAACCCGATCTTGTGCTGGTTTTTGTTATTATATTCGCTCTTTTACGCGGGTCCGGGGAAGGAGCTGCCGCAGGTTTTATCGGCGGGCTGCTGCAGGACCTGATGTTTGGCCAGAATATCGGAATGAATACCCTGTCCAAAATGGTTACGGGCTATGCCGTCGGTGTACTGGAACGCAAAATATATAAGGAAAATCTTTTAATTCCCCTCGGTGTTTTATTTGCCGGAACATTTCTTAACGAAACGTTCCTGTATTTTTTACGTTTTGTTTCCCAGGGGTCCGGAACGGCCGGCGCCTATGCCGAAGGTTATTTTGCCTTTGTCAGGAGCGTTATTTTTCCAACCGCTGTTTACAACTGCTGCCTTGTCCCGTTTATTTACGGGAGGTTCTATAAATCCTCCCAGAAGGGTTTGCTTAAAAAAGTCGACAGCTGATTAATGGTGGAGGGCTTTATCAATGACAGAAAAAGCCGTGGACAGAAAACTTAAGGTTTTCATGGCTCTTGTGGTTCTAATCTTTGCCGTCCTTATAACGAGGTTGGTATTCCTCCAGGTTGTAAAAACACAGCAGTTTAAAACACTGTCGGAGTTGAACCGGATCAGGCTTGTGCCGATTCCGGCCAAGAGAGGGGAGATACTGGACCGTACCGGTGAAGTGGTCGTCGCCAGGGACCGGCCGGTTTACACTGTTTCCATAGCCTACCTGGGGTTAAAGGACCAGGACCCTGAGAAGGTTGCCAATAAGCTGGGCTCCCTTTTGGGGATGAACCCGCAGGAGATTCTCAAAGCCGTAAATGATAAAAACGTACGTAAATTTGAACCCATCAAAATAGCCAGGGACGTGCCGCTGGATGTTGTTACAAAAATAGGCGAAAACCGCAGGGACTTGCCCGGGGTGGAAGTGAATGTAGAGCCTATACGGGAATATGTATATAAAGATTTTATGCCCCATATCCTGGGGTACGTCAGGGAAATAACTCCCGCCCAGCTTGAGAAGTACAGGGATGAGGGATATGACCTCGGAGACCGTTTCGGTCAGGCCGGTATCGAAAACACCTATCAAAATTATCTGCGGGGCACAGACGGGGATCAGCAGATCGAGGTCGATAAGTCCCAGCACCCTGTTAACTTTCTGGATATCAAGCCTCCGACGCCGGGAAACAACCTGATTCTCAATACTGACTATAAGGTTCAGAAGGCGGCCGAGGAGTCCCTTGACCGTGTCATGGCAATGCTTCAACAGACCAAATATCCTGATGCCAAGGCCGGCGCTGTTGTGCTTCTTGACGTAAATACGGGTAAAGTGCTGGCCCTGGCCAGCAAGCCGGGTTACGACCCTAATATCTTTAACGGCAAGATGACCCAGGCCCAAAGTGACGCCCTATTCGGCGGCCAGAGCAAAAACCCCTTTCCCGCTTTCAATAACAGGGCCATAATGGGATATGCTCCCGGTTCCACTTTTAAGATGGTTGTTGCAACAGCATTGCTGGAATCGAAAAAGGGCACAATTCATGATACTGTCACTGACCCGGGAACGGCTTATCTGGCAGGCCGTACTTACCACTGCTGGAAGCCTGCCGGCCATGGAACCGTCAACCTGATCAAAGCCATCCAGGTCTCCTGCAACGTATATTTTTACCGGATGGGCCTGCGGGCCGGGGTAGACAATTTAGCCAAATACGCCCTGGAGTATGGGTTGGGTCAAAAAACGGGGATAGACCTGCCCAATGAGAGTCAGGGGCGGGTTCCGACCCCTGAATGGAAGCGGAAGATGAACGAGCCTGCCCTCAAGCAGAAATATGAAGATAAACAAAATGAAATCAGGACCCGCTATGGGGAATTAATAAAGAAAGCTGCCTCGGAGAAGGAGCAAAAGAGCCTGACCAGGCAGATGAACCAGGAACTAAAATCATTAGATGCAGATTATAGGCTTAAAATATCCTGGAATGTTGACTGGCGGGACTTTGAGACCATAATCATGTCCATCGGGCAGGGATACAATCTCTATACACCCCTCCAGATGGCCAATTACATCGCCACAATAGCCAACGGCGGGATCAGGTACCAGCCCTATATAGTGGACCGGGTTGTGGATTACAAGGGGAATCTGGTCCTGCAAAACAAACCCAAGGTTACGGATCGAGCCGATGTTACACCGCAGACCCTGGCAGCCGTCAGGCAGGGAATGCATCTGGTTACTAAGCCGGGAGGTACCGCGGCGGGCATATTTGCCGGCTTTCCTGTAGACGTGGCCGGTAAAACCGGGACGGCCCAGACGGGATTTGATAAAAACGGGCAGGAACGCGAGACTCATGGTTGGTTTGTGGCCTATGCCCCCTTCGATAAACCTCAGGTGGCAGTGGCAGCTATTGTGGAGTACGGCGGGCACGGCGGTAGTTCAGCGGGTATTGTCGCCCGGGATGTCCTGGCCGCGTATTTCGATGTAAAGCAGCCCCAGGCGGAACAAGGCGCCGGATCAGACGAGTAAGGGCTGTTTTTGTCTAATAATTCAAGAAAAACGAGGTAAAAAGACCTCGTTTTTTTTTAACTCCCCGGCAGGATTTATATGGCTTTTGTAGAATTTAAAACCAAGGATTTTACATGGGTTTTTGTGTCTGCGTGACCCGGAAGGAGATAGATTTTGAAAAAAAACAAAGGTACCAAAGGAAAGAAACTGTGTACAGACAATTCGGCGGTCGTGGAAACAGGGCACAACCCGGCCGAAGAGCCCATTAACCGGATTGAGTTTGAAATATATGATAGTGCGGCGCCCACCGAAAAGGTAAAAAGCATTCCTGCAGCCAAAGACCCGTGGCAACAAGAGTTTGCAGATGAGAATACAATTCTGATCAAACGTACCGTCAGGTCAGGGCAGTCCGTTCAATTTGACGGTAATGTTGTGGTGCTGGGGGATGTCAACCCCGGCGCGGAGATTATTGCGTCCGGAAATATTGTGGTGATGGGGGCTCTCCGCGGGGTCATCCATGCCGGAGCCACCGGAAACGAGGAGGCTACTGTTGCAGCCTTCAAACTCCAGCCTACCCAGCTTCGTATAGCTAACCATATCACCAGGGCTCCCGACGGGGACTATATGCCGCCAAACCACCCTGAGATAGCCAGGATAAGAGACGGTGTTGTAGTGATAGAGTTGTATCAGATGGGCCAGGACAGGCAAACCAAGATTTGTTAAGACCAAAAAAGAGGAGGACAAAAAATGGGTGATGTCATTGTAATTACCTCCGGGAAGGGAGGGGTTGGGAAAACCACAACCACAGCCAATATCGGTATGGGTTTAGCCATGATGGGTTACAAGGTTGTGCTGGTGGATACCGACATCGGTCTGCGTAACCTGGACGTGGTGCTTGGGCTGGAAAACAGAATCGTATATGATATAGTCGATGTGACTCACGGGAACTGCAGGATGAAGCAGGCCCTGATTAAGGATAAAAGGTTTGAAGGCCTGCACCTGCTGCCGGCCGCCCAGACCAAAGATAAGACGGCGGTTAACCCGGATCAGATGCGCGAGCTGGCCGCCCAACTCAAGAAGGAATTTGATTATGTTATCATTGACTGCCCGGCGGGCATTGAACAGGGTTTCAGAAATGCCATCGCAGGGGCGGAAAAGGCGGTTGTAGTCACTACTCCCGAGGTATCAGCAGTCCGTGACGCCGACAGGATTATCGGTTTACTGGAAGCAGCCGAGCTCCGTGAGCCTAAACTGCTCGTTAACAGGCTGAGGCCGGCGATGGTCAAAAAGGGAGATATGATGAGCATAGATGATATCATCGATATCCTGGCCATCGACCTTGTAGGAGTTGTTCCCGAAGACGAGTTGATTGTTGTAACTACCAATAGAGGAGAACCGGCCGTGCTGGATACCGACTCCAAAGCCGGTCAGGCCTATCGCAACATAGCCAAAAGGATTACCGGTGAAGATATACCGTTAATGGACCTTGAAGCTGAAACCGGATTTATGAGCAAACTGAAGAAACTTATCGGTTTTAAGTAATCCGAGTTTTTAGAGAGGGGGAACGGACTTGCTGGACTTTTTATTGAGGGTGTTCGGAAAGGATACAAACTCCAGTAAAAACGTAGCCAAGGAAAGACTTCGCCTGGTACTGGTCCATGACCGGGCCGATGTTTCACCACAGCTGCTCGAATCTTTAAAAGAGGACCTGATCAAGGTCATTTCCAATTACATGGAGATCGATGAAACTGCCCTTGAGGTAAACCTTGATACTTCTGACAATACGGTGGCCCTGGTGGCCAATATTCCTGTTATAAGAATGAAGAGAACCGTTAATAGGGCAGAAAAAATTGGGTAAACCCTAATTTTTTTAGCAGGTAGAATAGTATTAACGCAAAAAAAAGGCGCTGACTTATAAATAAAAGTCGGCTCCTTTTTTGTTATTAAATTATGTTTGTGCATGCTCCGGAAAAACGGCATCTGGACTGCGTTGCGCGGCGCACGGCAATCCTCACCGTACTAAATTTAAAAAATTATATATTTGTTCTTAACGCTTAGAGCCCTTATTTTATACCTTCTCAATTTAATAGGTAGTGTCTGGTTGCAGCGGTTCTTCGGATGTTCCGTCACACACCTTGCCGCACATTGGAAGTTTGATGTTGGAAGTTGGACATTCAGTGTGGCGGCAGTGGACTTGGGGCCGTTTTTTGATATATAATTAAAATAGATTTTTTAGGGGAAAGAGGCGATAGCATTGATTGACCGCAGAAAACTAAAAAACTTCGATTTCACCCTGTTTGTGATTACATTGCTCATAATAGGTTTCGGCCTCGTAATCCTCAGCAGCGCCACCCACGCCACCATGACCAGGGGCGGGGATACGCTGACATATGTCAAGAAACAGACCCTGTCAATCTTTCTTGGTCTAATGTTGCTGGCTGTTATACTGAAGATTGATTACAGCGAGTTTCCCAAGTACTCCAGGTTTGCCTATGTCCTTAATGTCATACTTCTGGCGCTTGTCCTGGTTATCGGCAGCGAGCAGAACGGCGCCAAGTCGTGGATTTCACTGGGAGTATTTAATTTACAGCCGGCTGAATTTGCCAAGATATTCGTGATTATCACCTTCGCGGTATACCTTTCCAAGCGTGAAGGGCAGCTCAACAGGTTTCGGGATCTGCTGCCCACCTTTGTTTTTTTCGGCATCCCCCTGGGGCTGATCCTGATGCAGCCTGACCTGGGCAGCGCACTGGTATTTATTGCCATTTATTTCGGTATGATGTTTGTAGCAGGCGCCAGGCCGCGAAACCTTATTGTTCTCATTCTCATAGGCGCAATTCTGGTCGGGGGCGTTCTTACCGCCCAGTTGGCCTTCGACTACGATAAACCCCTGAAGAAATATCAATTGGACAGGCTGACTATTTTTGCTGACCCTTACAAGGACCCCAGGCATGCCGGTTACCACGTCATCCAGTCCCAGGTGGCCCTCGGCTCCGGGGGAGTCTGGGGAAAGGGACTTTACAGGGGTACACAGACACAACTGAATTTTCTACCCGAGCAGAGGAATGACTTTATATTTTCCGTTGTCGGGGAAGAACTGGGATTCGTTGGAGCCGCTTCGCTGCTGCTGTTCTTCTATATCTTCCTCCACCGCGGAATCAGGATAGCCATGGGTGCCAAAGACATGCTGGGGACGCTTCTGGCCACCGGCATCGTCTCCATGATCGTCTTTCACCTGCTGGTCAATGTTGGCATGGCTGCAGGAATCATGCCGATAACAGGTATTCCACTGCCGTTTTTCAGTTACGGGGGCAGTTCCATGCTGGCCAACCTGATGGGTGTCGGGATACTGCTTAATGTCTATGTGCGCAGGCTGGTACTGACCTTTTAAAGGCTCATAAGCGACAAATAAGTCACATAAAAAAGCGAAGGTTCACCATGACTGAACCTTCTTTTTGTGTTAAACCCACTTGTACTAGTACCCTATCTAGTAACGTTGACCTTGGTTTATGTGGGACTTAGCGGGGGAATGGTATAAACGCTCGTGACTTATGCTCCGCTGCGTAGTCCTGCTAATACGAATGCCTGTGGATAAAGGTCTGTTCCGCATATACAGTAGCAGTATCGGGAGCGGCCAGACCTTTATCCACAGGCATTCGTAAAGCAGGACTACCTTGCTGCGCAATGTCACTCGCTTATTATACCATTCCCCCCCCACATGGAAAAAACAAAGTCAACCTTTTC
>Ga0074195_1003907_pt1 | contig 13122 bp, 13 predicted proteins | sample EPASupsiteHSE623_FD_64525 | JGI IMG/M metagenome (GOLD analysis project Ga0074195, IMG submission 64525) | Bioremediated contaminated groundwater from EPA Superfund site, New Mexico - Sample HSE6-23 | ecosystem: Environmental > Aquatic > Deep subsurface > Groundwater > Contaminated ...
ATTCGTTGTTCTCTCGTCTCAAATTCACCCATATAAAACAGCGAGGAACCAGAAAAGCCATGTATTTTAAAAAAGATCTCATTTAACCGCCTTTGAAGGATTAAGGATTTATTTTACTTAATCAAAGCGAATTCATCATGATATTTTAGGCCTTTGTGCTGCGAAAAATATATATATGGAATTACAAGAGAATAAAATGCATATTTGCGTTTGTAGATCGAGAAGACTTCCTTTTCAGGTTCTTCTGGCTGCAAAGTCTGGGTTTATGAGGTGAACGAAGAATGCCGATACTTCCAGTTGCCCCGGTGAGCAGGCTCATCCGCGAGGCAGGAGCAAAAAGAGTGAGCGAAGGCGCAAGGGATGCTCTGGCAGAGGTCTTGGAGAGCTACGGCCTAGAGGTAGCACGTGAGGCTGTGGGCTGGGCCAACCACGCCAAGAGAAAGACGGTCAAGGCCGAGGACATAAGAGAGGCTGTCAAAAGGGTTAAACCCCCTGCCGTCTCTGAAAGGTGATCGATGCCAAAAGAAACGTCTGAGCAGTTCGACTACCGCGCTTTAGGCCTTGTATGTGGCATTGAGATTCACCAGCAGCTCGATACCGCTTCCAAGCTATTCTGCGGCTGCCCTACGAAGCATAGAGAAGTGGAGGACTCAAACTTTGAATTCTTCCGTTACCTCCGGCCTGCCAGGAGCGAGCTTGGCGAGATAGACAGAGCAGCCCTTGAGGAGGTCCTGGTCTCGCGAAGGTTCCTCTACAAGTCCTATGACACCACCTGCCTGGTCGAGGCAGATGAAGAGCCCCCAAGCGAGATTAATCCCGACGCGCTGGAGATATCTCTTGTCATCGCCCGTCTGCTGAAGATGAAGATCGTGGACGAGGTCCACACGATGAGAAAGACGGTGATAGACGGCTCCAACACATCTGGCTTTCAGCGCACAGCCTACATAGGGTCCGATGGCAGCATAGATACATCCTGCGGCCCTGTTGGCATGGGCATTCTCTGTCTTGAGGAAGAGGCAGCGCGCATCATAGACGACAGAGGCGACGAGCTGGTCTATTCTCTGGACCGCCTGGGGATTCCTTTAGTAGAGATAGGGACGGCTCCAGATATCGTCTCGCCTGCTCATGCTCGCGAGGTGGCACAGCATCTGGGAATGATACTGCGCTCTACAGGCCGCGTCAAGAGGGGCCTAGGAACCATTCGCCAGGATGTCAACGTCTCTGTTGCAAGAGGCGCTCGCGTGGAGATAAAGGGCGTCCAGGACTTAAACCTCATAGACAAGATCGTGGAGCTGGAGGTCATGAGGCAGGTTTTGCTGCTGGAGATCAAAGATGCCCTGCAGAGCAGAGATGCGAGCGTAGATCAGAGGATTTGGGACGTAACGACGCTCTTCTCCTCATCGGGCTCCAAGGTCCTCAGCCGGTCGCTGAAAAACGGCGGGGTGGTAATGGCCTGCAGGCTGCCGGGCTTCGACGGCTTTGTAGGCAGAGAGGTTCAGCCCGGCCGCCGCCTGGGAACGGAGATGTCCGACAGAGCGAAACGGGCAGGAGTGGGAGGGATCTTCCATACAGACGAGCTTCCTGCATACGGCATAACTGCTGAAGAGGTAGAGTCCGTGAAGGGCCTTCTTGGCGCAGGCGATGGGGACTGCGTTGTCATGGTGACAGGCCCTAAGGAGCGGGCAGAGAAGGCTTTGCAGGCAGTGATCGTGCGCGCTATGGAGGCGCTTCAGGGAGTGCCTGAGGAGACGAGGAGGGCGCTTCCAGATGGAGCCTCTGAGTACATGAGGCCTCTTCCTGGATCTGCAAGGATGTACCCTGAGACAGATGTGCCCTCTGTGGTCGTTACAAAAGAGATGCTTGACGGGCTTGTTCTGCCTGAGCTGTTTAGAGAGAGGGCGGAGCGCTTCGAGCGGCAATACGGCCTGAACAAAGAGCTCTCAAGGGTGATGGCAGCCTCTCCCAACTACCAGCTATTCGAGGAGCTCGTGGCAAGCTTTGAAGTTCAGCCATCAATCGTTGTGCGCGCCCTTGAGACCATACCAATAGAGCTTGCCCGCGAGGGCATTCCCGTGGCCAGGCTGACGGATCAGCACTATAGAGACAGCTTTGCCTTAGTCTCCCAGGGTAAGATTGCCAAGGAAGGTCTGTTAGAGCTTCTGAGGGTTCTGGCAGAGCATCCTCTGAAGAGTGCTGCTGAAGCGGCCTTAGCTGCCGGCCTTGCAGGCGTGGACGAAGCCCGCGTGGAATCAGTGGTGCATCAGGTGGTCGCCAGCAAGGCAGATCTAGTCAGGTCGAAGGGCGAGAGGTCATCAGGGCCTCTCATGGGCTTGGTCATGAAGGAGCTGAGGGGCAAGGCAGACGGCGCGATAGTGAGCGCCATATTGAAGAGGGAGATACAAAATATACTAAACGAGTGAGTCTCCCGGGATGAAACCTGATATGCTCCTGTGGGAGGAGACCCTGTTCAAGAACAGGGACCTCTTCGAGCTCGATTATCTGCCCGAGCACTTCCTTCACCGCGAAGCGCAGATGAATAGCCTCAAGTTCTGTGTTAGGCCTGCCTTACAGGGGGGGAGGCCAGTGAACGCCCTGTGTCTGGGTCCCCCAGGCACTGGAAAGACAACAGCCATCGCCAAGCTCTTCGAGGAGATCGAGGCCCACTCGAGCAAGGTCATACCAGTCTACGTCAACTGCCAGATGGATTACACGAGGTATGCAGTATTCTACCAGCTCTACAAGAAGGTCGTAGGGCACGCACCGCCATCAAGCGGCATCTCCTTCAAGCGCATCTTCGAAAAGGTGGCGCAGCATTCTGCAGATAACGATCAGGTCATTGTGGTGGCCTTGGACGACATAAACTACCTCTTCCACGAGAAGGAGGTTGACCACGTCCTTTACTCTATTCTAAGGGCTCATGAGACCTGCCCCGGGGCCAGAATGGGCGTGATTGCGGTGTTAAGCGAGCCCACGCTCAGATATGTCTTTGACCCGCGAGTGGTCTCTGTCTTCCAGGCCGAGGAGATACCCTTTCCACTTTACGCGCGCGAGGAGATCAGGGATATCCTGGGAAGGCGAGTTTTGCTCGGGTTTTATCCGGGAGTCCTCTCAGACGACCTTCTGGAGAAGATAGTGGACTACACTGAGAGGTCCGGCGACCTTCGCGTGGGCATAGATCTTCTCAAAAGGTCTGGGCTCTCTGCAGAGAGGCGCGCCTCCAAGACCATCTCGGCCGAGGACGTCGATAGCTCATACGAGCGCTCCAGGCTGGTTCATCTCACATATGCTTTGAAATCGCTTAAAGAGGATGAGCTCATAGTTCTCCGGCTCGCCTCAGAGCAAGAGGCCTGGAGTGCAGGTGACCTTTTCAGCCGCTTCCATCAGGATACAGGTGCCGGGTACACAAGGTTCCATGAGATCATCAACAAGCTCGATGCCATCAGGCTCATAAACACCGATTTTTCAGGTGCCGGCAAAAGGGGCAGAAGCCGCATGATCAAGATACGCTACGAGCCTGATGAGATACTGAGCAGGATAGGCAGATGAGATTACAATTCATTAGAAAGACATCTCTATAGAATACTTAGCGGATAATCTTGCTATATAGATAATATAGATAAGGACTTTAACTGAGTATGTGGTTTGCCCTGGTGTATGGATCTGCCGGGGATGCGACTGTTGCATGAGATCGAGGAGAGATCCATTGAAGCCGTTCTCTTCTTCTCTGCCATTGCCTCCATATTCGTGATGCTTCTCATCTTTTACTTCCTGATCCATGAGAGCTTCAGGGCTTTTGCAGAGGTAGGGTTCATTCCCCTGCTCTTCGGCGAGAAGTGGCATTCTGCAGGGGACATCTACGGCATGATGCCGCTGATCGTGGATTCCTTAATCATAACCATCCTCGCCCTTTTCATCAATATCCTCATCGGATTTCCTCTGGCCATCTACCTGGCAGAGCTGGCAGGTCCCAGGAGCAAAGCCATCTTAAAGCCGGCCATAGAGCTTCTCGCAGGCGTCCCCTCAATAGTCTATGGTTTCTTAGGCGTAATAATTCTCGTCTCTTACCTGCAAGACAGCCTGGATATGCTGACAGGACGGTCCATCCTGGCTGGAGCAATTCTGCTTGGAATAATGTTCATACCCTATCTCACTACGATCTGCGAGGATGCGCTTCGGGCGGTGCCAAGCGAGTTTAAGGAGGGTTCTTTGGCACTGGGGGCCAACAGGTGGCAGACAATAAGGCATGTGACCATACCTGCGGCCTCATCAGGCATAACAGCTGCAGTCCTTCTGAACATCGGCGGCATAATCGGTGAGACCATGGCTGTTCTCCTCGTGGTTGGAAATGTAGCCCGAGTCCCTTCGCCTATTTTCGATATTTTCGATCAGGGGGCGACGTTTACCTCGGTCATCGCCGGCGAGATGGGAGAAGTTGCACGGGGCTCTCTTCATTATCATGTCCTATTTGCTGTAGGTTTTGTCCTCCTAATAGTGGTGTCTATTCTGAGCATTATTGCAGACCTAGCTCGAGCCAGGATCAGGAAGAAGTTTGGAGGTTACTAGGGTGGTGAAGATCAGGCTCACATTGGCCACCTCTCTGGCCTTATATTCATTCATGTTCGTATCCTCTGTGGCATGCCTCGTCTTCCAGCCTGATCTTGGCATCATTGCGCCTGTATGGGAAGCGGCTTTGCTGATTGCAACCCTTGCGACAGTAATCTCCTTTTGGACTGCCGGAAATATCCCAAGAAATAAAGCCCGTCTGCTTGCCGTTGGTCTTCTCTTCTCAATTGCTGTTCTCCTTTTGGTCTTCACAGGAACGCTCTATCCGGAGTTCGTGATCAAAAGGCCTCTTGGAATGGGCGTATCTTTAGGCTATTCCTTCATTCTTTCCGGTCTTATTTTCGTGGCCAGCATACTGGGCATCAAGGATGCCATCAACATACTCTACGGTTATAGTGCAAAAGGGAGAGAGGTGCTCGTATTTCTGGCCATCAGGCTGTCAGCGGTTCTTGCGCTCCTCATCTTAGGCGGCATCCTCTTTACAATCGTTTACAAGGGAATCTGGGTCATAAGCTGGGAGTTCCTGACAGAGCCGCACAGGAGGCTCGGCCAGTCGGGAGGCATAAGCACTGCCATCGTTGGGTCCCTCTGGATGGTACTTGGAGCAATGGTCGTATCTGCTCCCTTAGGAATTGGGGCAGCCATATATCTTCATGAATACTCCCGGAATATCAAACTTAACCGCATTATCACAATAGCTGTAAGCGTCCTCAACGGAGTGCCTTCTGTTGTATTTGGCCTCTTTGCCCTGGCATTCCTCGTCACCATATTTGGCGTATCGCTGCTTACAGGCTCTATCATCCTCGGCCTGATAAACATACCAACTATAATTCTCACCAGCCAGGAGGCGCTAAAAAGCGTGCCCAACTCGCTAAGAGAGGGCAGCATGGCTCTTGGGGCGACCAAATGGCAGACAATTAAAAAGGTGGTCATACCATCGGCCATGCCTGGTATTCTGACGGGAATAATAATGGGTGTGGCCAAGGCATCAGGGGAAACTGCGCCTATAATGTGGACGGCCGTTACGTTCACTGCCACCCCTGTTCAGATGATCTACGGGTTTATTCCAAACGTCTTCCAGCCAGTGAACAACCTTGACTACCACCTCTTAAACCTGATCTATTTCCTGGGCGCCTGGGATGTGGAGGCCAATGCATGGGGGACGGCTCTGGTGTTAATCGCCCTTGTACTGGGCACGAATATGCTTGCCATAATAGTGAGAAATCACTACCGAAAGAAGATCTCCTGGTAAATGTGCGTGGAGGCCTCTTTGAAGCTCTTAAGGCTACTACGGATTGCGGTTCTTCTTTTGCAAAATGGGATAAAATGAAATAAATGAGCCCTTAAATCCGCGCAGTGCCGAAGATCAATCCTGTCTCTCTCTCAAAAGCATGTTATTATATAGGTCCGGAAGTTCGTTCTGTATGCTTTTAAAATCTTTCAGCATCTTTATGCCCTTTTGGGTCGTTTTGTAAATTATAGCTGATCCACCGAAGATTTCCAGCAATCCATTCTTGGTCAGCAACTCTATGTAAGGATTTACTGTTCTGAAGTTGAGATTGGCCTGATAAACTATCCTGGTCTTGCTTGCACCATCAACGCAAATATCCAGAATTTGCGAGATGATCATGTCCTTGCTCCGTTTCATTACGTTTTCCCTCTCCAGTCGAGCTTGCCTTCCATAGTTACTAAAATGTCTTATTGATCTTGAGGAGCTTCATTTCTTGAAGTCAGCAATTTTGTTTAGATCTATAAGACCATATAAATCTATCGGACTTATGTTAAGGAATAGTATTCAGGTCCAGGCTTAGCGATCGAAGTCACAGGCATCTATAGTTTTCCCTGTTCACGATTGCATCAGGAACTCTTCAAGCGACTCGCTGAAATACAAGGTTATGCTGCCTAAAAGCTGTCATTCATTTGTCTTGACATCCCTCGTTCCCTATTTTTTGTGCATGGGACTTTTCTACATAGCCTGGTACTTAGAGCTCAGGTGCAAAGCCTGGCTGATGTTGCGACTTATGTAGCAACTCCTGTTAACTCGAAGAGTTAACGAGAACCACCTGAGTCTATTCTACTTGCTCAAGCTTGCAGTCGGAACCTTTTTGGCGATAATTAGAAGGATCGAGCAGCAAAAGCCAGATAAGATATTATGGACAGGATATTTTAGACAACAGTTGTAGATCAGTTACATATATATCATCCAAATGTATTGTCAAGGAGAAAATAATAGGCATGGGCTGTGCCACGACTGCTGTCAGAGTGCTATGACTATCGTCGGCAACGGTCTCGACGCAGTCGAGACGTATCCTGCCAATTTATTGGCGGGGATTAGCCCGATTTTCTCCTAAATGAACGCTGCAAATCTGACAATGGCAATTTGCCGTTGACTGTTTATCTATTATCTCAGATGCATTCTAGAGCTTGCCGTCTTGGATGGCTAAATTTGAGAATCCCATTCTCATAGCTCTGATAGCTCATTATGAATTTGCTTGAAGTTTTCCAAAAGATCTATTCCTCTGTCTGTTGTTTCATATAAAACCGTGGACCCCGGCTTTACCTTAATCAGGTTATTTTTAATCAGCAGGTCGATATAGGGATTTACAGTTCTGAAATTAAGATTGGCCTGATAAACTATCCTGGTCTTGCTTGCGCCGCTTATACATATATCTAAGATTTGGGAAATGATCATATGTCTGCTTCTTTTCATGCTTCCAGCTCCACCTTCCGACTTCGGCTCTCGCATTGTTATATTTAGGACGACTTAATAATTTGGCACGTTTTATTGCCTACTCAGCAATATTATTTAGATTCATCAAGCAATAAAAGTTTATCGGATTCATGATTAGAAACTATCATATATTTATATCTCAGTAACTAATTTTATAAACTTAGAAAAAGTGCTTTTGATCTGTAGATGGTTAATCTATCTGCTATCTACAAAGACTTTAATCAGTTATCGCAATCTTATCCATCTGACTTAATCCAAAAATTTCACCTAAACGCTTGTATCTATACGGTTTACTGGCTCCTTGCATACACAGCCCACAATTCGTTATCATCGTAGATTGCCGAAATATTCTGACGATCGCGAGAGTGCGATACGTCCTTATCTCTCACCGATTTGCTTTGCCCTTCCTGTAATCTATTAAATTGTCTAAACTACTTCATAGTGTACTAATACGGCTTCCAGATGAAAATTCATTTATTAAATCTGTTGGGAAGGATAGACCCATAAGGAGGCAAGTTAAATCCCATCGATCTATCCTACAAGGGCTAATTACTGGGAGTTAATATATGTTGTGGAACGATTTATATAGGATAATGTGACATACCAATGATGGGGGAAATCACCCGGCAGAGAGAAGCATGGTTCGATATAGGCCTAATGTGGAGATAGTGCTCAAAATTCTTGAGTGCATTTCTAAATCACAGTCTAAAGGCAGGGCATTGAAGACGCATGTAATTCAATGCGCCAATTTGAAGACCACATCTGCAGAAAAATATATTGAGATGTTGAAGACTGCTGGATATGTGGCTGAGATAAAGCAGCCTTGGGGGGCCAGGCTGATCATAGTGTACGAGCTGACTCCTTTGGGGAGAGAACGTTATGAATGGTTCAAGACCATAAACCTGGAGCTCTTCCAATTGATAGAAAGCTGATTGGCTATTTATTGTGAAACGGGCCTAAACCGCTGTAGCTTTTCACGATCTTCTATGCTTATATTCTGCAGTTTATAACTCCGTTAAGGATGATTTATTCGCATTTCAGCTACAAAATTAAATTCCTTAACTGCGCTATTGATAATGCCTTCTTAATGTAGCTTCATAACATTTTATTAGATATCAGTACAAATTTATTGTGAAACACTCCTGAGAGGGCCTGGCCTATTGAAGGGTGTTGGGGAAAGCCATGAGGAGGCAAGTTATGAAGGATCGCATAGCAACAATAGCTGTCGGTCTGATGTTGTTGATATCCGCGGCAGCAGCAACAGGCAACAGCAATCAAGTCTCTGTCAATATTCATCAAGAAGCCGAAGGTAACTCTGTAACTGGGGAGGTCTTTATCTGTCAGGTTGCCGATGCTGTCGCTTTTGTCGATGGAAATAATAATCAAATTGAACAGAATGTGGATCTTTACATCAACGACAACGCATTGACTGGCACTGAAGAGAAGCCTTCAAGCCTAACTCAGGTGGGATTCATTATGGGCAATGCAACCGGAAATGGAAATCGTTTGGAACAAAATCTCAACTTAAATGCCCATAATAACTATGTGACAATGAGCAATATGTCCCAGGAGGCTGCCCAGAAGGCTGAGGTCGTGGGCAACAACAATGAAGTGTCTCAGAACACATCTGCTGAATCCCATGACAATATGTTGACACTGAGCGATTTGAGGCAGTTCTCGTTGCTCAAAGCCTCCGTAACGGGAAGCTATAATATTGTGGATCAGAGCGTCGAACAGCAGGCAGTAGATAATTCTCTGACTGGATCTAAGATATGGCAGCAGACTGTAGGCAACGTCAGTGCCTATGGCACTAGGAATAATGCTTATCAGCAAATCATTCAGAATGCCGATGACAACTCCTTGACCAGCTCTGCATTTAAGCAAATCATAGAAACGCGCTCGGCCGTCCTCGGCAGTAAAAATACTATCGACCAGGACGCTGCAGTGTATGCGACGAGCAACAGTTTGACCGCTGGTGCTGTGGAAACTCAACAGATCTTAGAGATTGCTAATGTCCTTGGCAGTGGTAATTCCGTAACTCACGGAATCACTTTGAGAAAGAACAACAATGCTATGGTCGGAGGGACATCTGTTCAGGCATCCTCAGTGATTACAGATCTGTAAGCTTCTACCTGCCAAGATGGCGTCATGAAGGCCGAAACGCGAATGTTTCGCCTTCTTTGTTTAATTAGGAGGATCTATATGAAAGAATTTGCTTTGATTATGGGAGCAGTACTTTTGGCCTTTTTCGGGTCTGCAGCATCCATGATAGATCAGTGGCAGACTGAAGATGATCTAACTGCACAAGCCCGCGGAGGAGAAAACCTGACCGTATATGGAGGTATGACGAAATATCTGGGCATTGATCAATCCGGTGTTCGCAAGGTGTATGATGCAAAGCTGGCAGCTTCCGATGTGCAGGACATCTCCATGACCAGCTCGGCCGATCTGATCTTGTTCGATGAAGACGGCAAAAAGTACACGGCAAGCCTGGAGATAACCAACGAATTATCCCTACCAAACGAATCCAACGTAGTAATGAACCATGACGGCGAAATACAGGCCGACGCTAACAACCTCTCTAAACCTAAAGCACAGTGGTGGACTTCTCTGGAGTTTCCAGACGACCTCGATCTAAACTCATTAGGTCTTGGCTCTAATCTTGAACAGATGCCTGATCAGGATTTGGAGGTGCTAAGCACATACTGTGAGGATCACGGGATAGGCTATTCTGCCGGCTGCAATATGCATTTCTCCGAGTCCGACGACGAATTAGGAATTACGTGCCAATGGGGAGAGGGAGAGAAGATCTCCATAGGCGGCAACTGATAATGGGTGGGTGATTCGCATTAGGCCAATTTGCATCCTTTTTGTCCTCATATTGTCTATTTCGGCCGCATCTGGTGATGTCCGCATATCCCATAGCTACTCAACAGAAGGCGGCGAAGTGGAAGACGATGTGTACCTGCATAATGTAGATTATGCAAATAGCGTTAGCATCTACCGGGATTCTCTGTTTGCAACAGCTGATTCCGCAATTGGCGACGATGATGAGATTGTACTGTTTGGCAACCAGATCCTAACTCGGGGTGAGGGAAAGATGTTCGGGGTCAATCTCAAAGCCAGCGCTGAAGATAAATTCAATCACCACATGAGCTTGGCAACCGGCAGCCATGCAACAGATAGAACCAGCATCTCGTATAGCCTGGAGGATGGCGCTACCTACGGCAGATACTTTACTGACGGGGGCTCTGTACAAGAAGGCGTGGTTGTTGGAAACGTAAACTACGACAACCAAGCGAGTATTTACCCTCAATACCTCTCTTGCAGCGCAGATGCTGACCTAGTTGATGGCACAGGCTTATTGATGGACGATATTCTGACTAAATCAAAAGATGGCATCTTTGGAACTTCGCTGATAACTGTTGCAAAAGAGCAGTTGAGCCTTGAAAAGAAGTTTGATGCAGGTCGTCTGACAAATGCTGAATCAGCTTTGTCTTATAAATTTGAATTGGGCCAGACCGATGCAGAATACTTCAACTCCCTTGTATCGGTTGATGAGTCCATATTGACCGATTCCTGCATGTATCACGGAAAGATCAAAAATAGTGCTAATGAACTGGGTTCCCGTGGGCATGGCAGAGTAACAGAGGATGATTTCGGAATGTTTAACCATACTGTTGACATGACCTACAATGGACTGCCCTGCGAGATCTCTGCATACCTCATTACGGGAGACGAGGTCTATGGAAGCAGAACTGATGTTCCTGTGATCTACTGGTGGGATACTCTGGTTGATAGCGATGAGAGCCACGCAAAGAGCATGGTGAGCGCTAAAGGCTATAATGGGAACAGGGACGTGGATTTGGCGATAGAGGGAGAGTCGGTAGGCCTAACCGATAAAATTGCAGGACCCGTACATATAACTCCTCTCGGGTTTATCGGAATCTCACAAGAGTTATATATATCCTATGAGATTACTAGATAATTCGAGAGGTTGGATGTAATGGCTCGGTCAGATCTGTTCGGGATACTGTTGGTCGTCGCAGTATCCTCATTTATTCTAACTTTTATTTTGCCATCTCATGTTGAAGCAAAAGTGGGCTACAGCATCAACGTAGATGTGGATGGTACTAAATGGGGTCACAGCAAATATACAGAGATTTTGAACTTTAAGTCCGATAGCGAATGTAATGGGAGAGGGAACTCATCGAAATACGTGAACGTTCCTGGATTCGCTGGCATCGGGTTTAAGGAGAGCACCTATACGAAGGAGGGGCGCCTAGCTACAAAGAACGTATTGAACTTATCTGCCAAATTTAACTGGATCTACATAACGGAGAACGTGGACGGCGCCGAATATATCAATGATACGGACCCTGACTCGGGTACAGAAACTGACGAAATAAACATAACCCAGGTTGCGAGTGACAGCTATTACGTGGAGATAAACGAGAGCATACCCACAATAGTTCAGGCCGAAGATGCGATCTCGTACATAGGAGAAGGCATCTATACGCGAAACAGCTATCACAATAATGAAGATAAAATATGCACCAATTACCAAGCAACCAATTTATCCAAGTCTGCAAGGTACGTCGGCGTATATTCAAATGCCTTTATCAGAGCACATGTTACACCCGGCCAAGTGGAAGAGGATATCTTGAAGAACAGTATTACTAACTTCCGCGTCTTATCCCGTTCCGATAAGTACTCTGGCCTGCGATACAAAACGGGTGATGTCTACTCTGACGAAGAGTACGTGGGAGACTTCAGGATATCAAGGACAATATCCAAGCGTACGCGTTTCAGCCTCAGCAGAGAGGAGGATAACTGGCTGGGATGCTGTCCCCCGGATACCAACTATGTGAAGCCCAAGGGATGGAGCTGTGATTGCATCTTTGATGCTCACAATCCTACCCCCTATTTAATTAAATAGGCTGTAGCTACATATGGGATTCATATGTTGACGAGAATAACGGCTGCTGTTCTGATGTTGGCAATGCTTTGCCTAGTCTCGACGTCTGGCGCTGTAAATAATGCTACCGCATCTGAGAATGGAGGGGCGTCGGGATTGGCTCCAGCTTCTTTGCCTGCAACAAACGGCGAGCCTGCACCGATGAACGAGTCCAGCTACAGAAACTTCCTGAGCACAGTACAATCCATGTACAGGGAGGACTTCAACTACTCTGGCGGCGTTCTGGAGGATTACGTCAACAAGACCATATCTGAAAAGGATGCTATGGTGGCTACTACCTCCATCTTTATTTTGACCTCCCACAGTGTAGCCCTTTTAGAGACAAATAAGCCGCCTGCAGCCTATGCGAGCGCGTATAACAACACCTTTCAGGCTCTGATAAACCTGCGTGCGTTCTTGTGGAATATGTCCAAGTTCTATGAGACCAGCAAAAATGCTTATCTGGTCCAGGCAAGGAAGAACTTAAACGACAGCGTCTCTTACTATAAGATAGGGCAGGGAGAGCTGACATCCTCCCAGCCCAATTCTTGAGCTAATCCTAAAAGCGGCACATATTCTTTTTATTTGACAGTCAGCGTTAATCTCATTATGCATTTGCGTTATTTAGCTGACGCTTTACCTAAAGTGTAGTTAGGATTGGGAATAAAAAATTAAAGAGCTATTAATTATTTTTGTGTGTTTCTGCGGTTTATCATGCCTAAATCTCAGCAGTCTACTGGGAGTACGGGGATATCGGGAGCAGGACAAACCCCCGGCAGCTCAGGGATGTCGGGTGTCGGGCACACTCCAGGTAGCTCAGGGATATCGGGAGCAGGACAAACCCCCGGCAGCTCAGGGATGTCAGGTGTCG
>Ga0074195_1003908_pt1 | contig 13122 bp, 10 predicted proteins | sample EPASupsiteHSE623_FD_64525 | JGI IMG/M metagenome (GOLD analysis project Ga0074195, IMG submission 64525) | Bioremediated contaminated groundwater from EPA Superfund site, New Mexico - Sample HSE6-23 | ecosystem: Environmental > Aquatic > Deep subsurface > Groundwater > Contaminated ...
CTCGGTGACGTGACCACCCTGGCTGATCCGGAAGCGATGCAGGAAATTGCCGGCAAATACGGAAAAGACGAAGACCATTAAGCTTGGAATAACTGCACAAGTAATTGTAAAATTAGAGAGGCTGCCTAAAAAGCAGCCTCTCTTCTCTTGCTGGATGAAAGAACTTTGTCTGCCCTAACTGTTAAGGCTGTTGTCAAACTTCCCTTTTATAGTGAATGCGGCCCAGTCTGCAAAAGAGATGCCGGAGTTGGCAAAAAAGTCTATTTCTTTAGCTTGTTCCTCATCCAAGTCTTTGAAGAAATCATTTACTTCTGTCAAAGCGATATTGAACACTTTTTCCTCGATGATTCCATACAGGAATAACAAAACTTTTAATGTATTGGTTTCATGCTCTAAGTTTTTAATCCGCCTGAATAATTCAATGAACATAAGCCGAATGTCGTCTGCATGGAGTTCTTGTTCGGGATTGCTTAACATTGCCCAGATCTTTTTATCAGCCAGCATTTCCCATGGTTCATTAATATTCACCCATGATCCGCCTTTCTCTTCCCGGTCACTACCCACTAACAACTAGCAACTAGCAACTAGCAACTAGCAACTAATAAAAGGTTAACCCGAACAAAAAGGATTTATGCAATTTGACATGGCCAAACAGATAAATTTCCTGGGCAGTCCAAAAAGTTAGACATTGGGGCTGCCCTTTACGTTTAGCATCCAACCGTTCACCGACAAATATCGACCGTTCGCCAAAAAACTGGAGACAATTGGGGGTAAAAAGCTTTAAAATATAATTTGGGGACAAGAAACGGTCAGGTTTCTAGACAGCTCCGCTAAAACGATTGTATTGATATCTGTACTAAACGAGGTGCGTTCTGTTTTTTATTCCGGCTTAACGGTTCAACATCTGCATTTATTCATCCTTTAGCCCTGGGTGACTTCATACAGGTAACTGAACTGTTGGGCAGGATTAAAAAACAGCGTTTAATCTTGACGCAAGAACGAACCTGTTCGGGTTGTGTTAGACTATTAAAAAAAGGGGTGATTCTAAAGATACGGTAATAAAGCATTCAAAAAGGATTTTTGTGATTGATTGTATTGATTGTGCTACAAATTTGAAGTATTAAGGGGGATAAATTTATTATGGAGAAAGTTGCAATTGAGGATCGCGTGTTTAATCCGTCCAAAGAAGTAGTTGATAATGCTAATATCAAACAGGCAATGTATGATCAGTCCAAAACTGACCGCCTCGGTTGGTGGAAGAAGCAGGCTGACGAACTGGTAACATTTTTCAAGCCCTATGAGAAGGTTTTAGATGACAGCAAACCTCCGTTCTTTAAGTGGTTTACCGGTGGGACAATCAACGTTTCCTACAACTGTCTTGACCGTCACTACAATTCCGCCAAGCGGAATAAAGCCGCTCTGTGCTATGAGAGCGAAATTGGTAAAAAAGTAATCCTTACATACAGAGAACTCTATGTGGAAGTTAACAAATTTGCCAATGCTTTAAAAGGCCTCGGCGTTAAGAAGGGTGACAGGGTTAACCTGTACATGCCGATGATTCCGGAAGCTGCTGTTGCTATGCTGGCCTGCACCAGGATCGGCGCTATCCACTCTATCGTATTCGGCGGTTTCAGTGCTGATTCACTCTCTGACAGGATTAATGATGCTAAAGCTACTGTACTTATTACTGCTGACGGAAACTTCCGTAAAGGGCAACCGTTCCCGCTAAAGAACAACGCTGACACTGCGATGGAAAGCACCCCGACTATTCAAAAATGCGTTGTTGTAAAAAATGCAGGCAATGAAGTTAACATGAAGGAAGGCCGTGATGTTTGGTATCACGATGTCATGGCTAAAGCCGATAAATACTGTAAACCCGAAGAAATTCCTGCCGAAGACCCATTATTCATTCTCTATACCTCCGGCTCCACCGGCAAACCCAAGGGTGTTCAGCACTCCACAGCCGGTTACCTTGTACACATCTGTTCAACATTGAAGTACGTATTTGACCTTAAAGAAACCGATACCTTCTGGTGTACCGCTGACATCGGCTGGATCACCGGCCACAGTTATGTGGTGTATGCTCCTCTGGCCCTTGGAATGACTACCTTTATGTATGACGGTACAGTTGACTATCCTGACAAAGACAGAATATGGGATATGGCTGAAAGATGGGGCATCACAGTATTCTATACCGCTCCTACCGCCATCAGAACCTTTATGAAGTGGGGCGCAGAGTTTCCGAAGAAACACGACCTGTCCGGGATTCGTCTGCTCGGTACCGTTGGTGAGCCGATCAACCCGGAAGCCTGGATGTGGTACTATGATACTATCGGCGGCGGTCGCTGCCCGATTATGGATACATGGTGGCAGACCGAAACCGGCGGCTTCATGATTACCCCGACCCCGATTATCCCGTTGAAGCCCGGTACCGCGACCCTTCCGTTCCCCGGTATCGAAGTTGATGTTGTTGATGAGAATAAGCAGTCTGTTGATAGAGGCTACCTCGTTGTTAAGTCCCCATGGCCCGGAATGTTACAGACCATTTGGGGAGACGACGATCGCTATATCGACCAGTACTGGAAGCGTTTCGGCGATATTTACTTCGCCGGTGACGGCGCCAAGAGAGACGAAATGGGTTACATCTGGGTAACCGGCCGGGTTGATGATGTACTCAACGTATCCGGGCACCGTCTTGGTACTGCTGAAATTGAAAGCGCCCTTGTTGAGTGCCCGGAAGTTGCCGAATCAGCTGTAATTGGCAAAAAGCACGATGTCAAAGGTGAAGCTCCGGTTGCATTTGTTATCCTGAAGGATGGCTTCGAAGGCAGCCCCGAACTTATCGACAAGCTGAAAAAGCATGTTGGCGTGAAGATTGGCCCTATCGCCCGTCCGGATCAAATCATCTTTACCGCTGCCCTGCCGAAGACCCGTTCCGGTAAGATTATGCGCCGTCTCCTCAGAGACATCGCCGAAGGACGCTCTATCGGTGACGTAACCACCCTAGCCGACGCAGGCGCCATGCAAGAAATCGCCGGCAAGTACAAAGAAGACGAGTAAAAATCTTAGAGAAACTGCATAAGTAGTTATAAAAACCAAAAGGGTGTCTCAAATGAGGCGCCCTCTTTTGGTGTCAAATATACATGAAGGAGTAAGCAGATATACTCTACTTTTTTGCAGGATTTTTTTGCTGTTTCGCGAATTTTAGTAATAATACCTCAAAAAGGATAGATTGCCAAGGAGTTTCCTACCAGACCGCTCGTTAAAGTTGTTAAGGATCATCTGGGGAAGCTCGTTAATCCCCCTTTCGACATCGATTTAATGAAAAGTCCTACCTCTTTTTTGGAGAGGGTCTTGGAAGAAGAAGAAATTTAAGTGGGGAGGTAAGCCGGTGGGAATTTCTTAAGCGGCAGGCGGCAGCTCGACGATATTACCTTGATTGTCATAAAGGTGGGTTAACTAATTACAGAACTTAATAACGTAAAAGCTTCCCCGGGGCTGTCCTAAAAGTAGACTTTAGGGCCGCCCCTTCCTTTTTAGTGAACTGAATATAATTAGACGTTACAATGCAAACCAACCGTTCGGGGTCAAAAAACGACCGTTCGCCGCCAAAATAGTGACATTGGCGGGTAACATGTTTTATAATATAGACATATGGACAAAACTATCCAAAATTTTTGGACTACTTTGAAAGAGGGTGATATCTCCGGGTAGGAACAGAGAGAACAGGAAATTATTTTTCTGTGGGCCGTGTTTTATTTTGTTGTAACAAAAGGTTTTAAAAAACGTTGTTGGAGGGAAAAATTAAATGGAAAAGATTGCCTTGGAAGACCGTATTTTTAACCCACCTGCCGACATAACAGAACAGGCAAATGCCAAAGCCGGAATTTACGAGCTGGCAAAAAAAGACCGCCTTGGTTTCTGGGATGCCCAAGCCAAAGAGCTGGTTACCTGGTTTAAGCCTTATGACAAGGTTCTTGAAGACAGCAATGCTCCGTTCTTCAAGTGGTTTATTAACGGAAAACTCAATGTTTCATACAACTGTGTTGACCGCCACGCCAAGTCAAACCGCCATAACAAGGCTGCTATTATGTATGAAAGTGAAATTGGCAAAAAAGTATGCCTTACATATGGAATGCTCTCTCGGGAAGTAAATAAGTTTGCTAACGCCCTGGCCGGTCTTGGCGTTAAAAAGGGCGATAGAGTAGCTTTATATATGCCGATGATTCCAGAAGCCGTTGTAGCCATGCTGGCCTGCACCAGGATTGGGGCTCCCCACTCCCTGGTATTCGGCGGTTTCAGCCCGGAATCTCTGCGTGACAGGATTAATGACTGCGGAGCTAAGGTTCTTATTACCGCAGACGGTAACTTCCGCCGCGGAAACCCGTTCCCGTTGAAGCAAAACGGTGACAAGGCATTAGAAGATACACCCACGATTGAAAAGTGTGTTGTTGTAAAGAACGCCGGAAACGATGTAGCCTGGGTCGAAGGCCGTGATGTCTGGTATCACGACGTAATGGCCGCTGCCGGCAACTACTATGAGCCGGAAGCAATGGACTCTGAAGATGTGCTTTTTATCCTTTATACTTCCGGGACAACCGGCAAGCCCAAGGGTGTTGTACATTCCACCGGCGGCTACCTCGTACAAATCCAGTCAACCCTCAAGTACGTTTTTGACATCAAAGACGAGGATGTTTACTGGTGTACCGCTGACATCGGCTGGATTACCGGACACAGTTATGTTGTATACGCCCCGCTGGCACTTGGGGCCACCCTCTTTATGTATGATGGGACAATTGATTATCCTGACAAAGACAGAATGTGGGATATGGCAGAGAGATACGGTGTCAGCAAGTTCTATACCGCCCCTACAGCTATCCGGACCTTCATGAAGTGGGGGACTGAATATCCTAAGAAACACGACCTCTCCGCTATCAAGGTTCTCGGCTCTGTTGGTGAGCCTATCAACCCCGAAGCCTGGATGTGGTATTATGAGCACATCGGCGGCAGCAAAGCGCCAATCATGGATACATGGTGGCAGACAGAAACCGGCGCTTTCATGATTACGCCGCTTCCTGGCATAACCCCGCTGAAACCCGGTACAGCTACCAACCCGTTCCCCGGAATTGAAGTTGATATAATCGATGAAAACGGAAACTCCGCTGATGTAGGTTATCTGGTTGTTAAATCAGCTTGGCCGGCTATGATCCGTACTATATTTGGCGATCCCGACCGTTATGTAGACCAATACTGGAAGCGTTTCGGCAAGTATTATTTTGCCGGTGACGGCGCCAAGAGAGACAATATGGGTTACATCTGGGTAACCGGCCGTGTGGATGACGTCCTTAACGTATCAGGACATCGTCTTGGTACCGCCGAAGTGGAGAGCGCCCTTGTGGAATGCCCGGAAGTTGCCGAATCGGCTGTTATCGGTAAGAAGCATGACATCAAGGGTGAGTCTGTATGCGCATTCGTAATCCTGAAGGAAGGCTTTAAGGGCAGCCAGGAACTTATCGACAAGCTGAGAAAGCATGTTGGGGTTAAGATTGGGCCTATTGCCCGCCCGGATGACATAATCTTTACAGCTGAACTGCCAAAGACTCGTTCAGGAAAGATTATGCGTCGTCTCCTCAGGGATATTGCCGAAGGTAGGGCTATCGGCGATGCCACTACTCTGGCTGACCCCGGCGCAATGAAAGATATTGCTGCTCAGTACGCCGGTAAAGAAGACTAATAGTTGGCTTAAAGAAAATTTGCAGTGAAAAGGCAGGGACAATGCGGTCCCTGCCTTTTTGCCCTGCAAAACCATGCTCGCAGATAAAACTGTCCAGAAATGTGACACCTAGCGCTTGGGTTAGTTTAGCGGTCGGCCAGATTTTCGGAAACCCGGTTTTGGGCAGCCAAACAAAACGGTTAAAGGCCAAAAAATGACCGTTAACCGGCAAAAATAACCTATTACACATCCCTGGTGAAACGAGTTAACCAACAAAAACGACGGATCACAGCCGGAAAATGTCTTTTGAGGACTCGAAAAAACGGTTTGGAGATGAGCAGAAAGCAGTTCGCCTCTCAAGGTGTATATAAAACTATACATAGCAGGCCCTTTTTCCGTTTATATAAGACCAATTAGGGAGTAAAGTGAATAGGAAACTATACACTTTGCCAAATTCATATAAGTTCCAGATAAAAAAAGATTAGCAGCGATTTCGCTGCTAATCTTTTACTAAAAAGGCATATTTAAATTTCGGGGATGAAATAGCAGGCAGACTTAGTTTATCAACCTGCTTTATTTCAAGGGGGATTTTATAGATCGATTTAAGGTTGTCAATAATGCCGGAAGGTATGGAGATTCCTTTATCAAGGGCGACCGGTTGGCCGATTGCCTTGATAACATAGGGGTAAGAGATTTTTTGGTCATTCATGATAATAGTGGAAAGTTCATTGGTCGGGAGGAAAAAGGTGTTGTTTGAGATCCGCCAGCCGTTTACCGACACGGCTTCTGCTCCGGCATTCCACAGCTCGTTGATGATATCTATAGTATCCTGGGACCCGAAGTAGTTCTCGCTATTTTCCGGGACGGTGATTATTAACCCTGGGCCTTCAACAGGGACTGTACCCAGGGCGATGTTTAGTTTTTGTTGTTCCATCGCCATGGCTTCCAGGGCTGTTTTATTCTGACTGGCGCTTTGCTCCAGCAATTTACGCTGGGTCCGCAGGTCCCATACTTCCTGGATAAGCTGATAATATTTGGTGTTAAGGTTTTTGGCAATAACGGCCAGGGTATCGCTGCTCTGGGAATTGAGGTCATTGACCTGGGCCTTGTGAGCCCTTAACTGGAGGGATAGGAGGAGCCCCAGGGAGGCAAAGGCGATAGTAAGGGTCAGCTGCCATTTTTTCTTGAACATCACTGCACCTCATGGGTTGAAGAGTTATTTTTTTTCAAATGGTTGGCTACGTATTTACTGATAAATTCACGTCTAATAATAGCCAGGTTCTGAAAGATCCTTACCCCGAAAACGAAGATGGCGACATAATATAGGTCAACTCCGATCCAGTCGCCCATAAAAACGAGAAATGCCGCGAGAGTGCCGTTGATAAAGAAACCTGACATCAGGATGGCCCCATCGTATTTATGCATCATAACCCCTTTTACGCCGCCCAGGGTGGAGTCAAGAGTGGCCAAAATAGCTACGGACAGGTAGGGGGCAAAACTGGCCGGCAGGGTAAATGTAAAGGTCTGCCCGGCTAAAAATCCCAGGAACAGCGCCAGAAAAGGCAACCACATTATTGTTTACCTTCTTTCAGGGGTGTGGCGTAGTTAAAAGCATAGCTTCCCTTATATGCGGGGATAGCAATATTTTCGTTTTTCTCCAGGGTCACAGGGAACTTCTGCTGTTCGAGACTGTTGTATTCACCTGCCCTGGCGGCAAACTCAAGCCGCTGAGGGCTGCCGACGGCGTGAATTACGTAAGTCGGGGCTAAGCGGTGGGTATTGACAAGGATAATGTTTCCGGCACACCGGATATCGGTAGTGGAAACAACCCTGTCACCATTGACGGAAATGGCTTCCGCCCCGGCAGCCCGCAGGTCGTTGACTATATATAATATACTGGAATAGTGAATCAGATAGTATTCCGGCTCTTTGGCCATCCGGGCTTTTTCCTGGTCGTCCAGGGTAATGATGACTCCCGGGCCTCTCACGTCTGTTAGCCCAGTCAGAAGATGAAGTCTTTCCAGGTCTTTTTTAACGGGTTCAAGCCCGGACGGCACACCGGCAGAGGCGTGGTAGGCCTCAATTTCCTTGCGGATTTTGGCAATCTCTGATTCGAGTTCGCGGTTTTTTTGTTCCTGAGTATTAATGACATTGACCAGGGTTTTGTTCCTGGCGGCCATGGGGTTGTACTCCTGGAGGTGGGTTTTTAAATTGGATGTGAATAATGTGCCAAATAAAAGACAGACAAGAGTAATGGAAAGGTGCCAACTATGGAGTTTCATGGCAGGCCGCCCCCTTCGCTTAGGAACATACTAGAATACTATTCTATAATCGAAAATAAACTCCTGCTAAGAATATTAAGAAATACAAGGAAAATAGGGGATTTCCGGAAAAATAAAATAAAAAAAAGGGGACAATTTGCCGGGTGTCGAATTATAGGGATTAGACTTACTGTCGGCTAACTCCCGGCTTAATTACACATAATATCTAAGACTGGGTTGTTAAACTAAGCGCGAAAATGAGGTGTCAGGATTGTTTCAACTGCCAACAATCAGTTTTATCAATATAATCGATATGCTGGTAGTGGCAGTTTTAATCTACAAGTTATTTCTCTGGATAAAAGGGACAAGGGCGGTGCAGCTGCTGAAAGGCCTGGTTATTCTACTCGTGGCGACAACAATCAGTAATTGGCTGGGCCTTTACACTATTAACTGGATTTTAAAAAACATCCGGACGATGGTCGTGGTGGCTATCCCGGTGGTTTTTCAGCCTGAACTGCGCCGTGCTCTGGAGCGTCTTGGGCGGGGCAAGTTTTTTGCCAGGCCGCTCGTCTTTTTAGGTGTTGAGGATACTACGAGAATAATTAACGAAATCGTCCGATCGGTCCTCGTGATGGCGAAAAACAAAATGGGGTCCCTTATCGTTATAGAAAGGGAAACCGGCATAAATGACTATATAGAAACAGGAGTAAAACTTGATTGTGTAATTTCTGCTGAATTTCTGATCAACATTTTTATCCCCAATTCTCCGTTACATGATGGGGCTGTAATTATCCGGGGTGACCGGTTGGCAGCGGCCGGCTGTTTCCTGCCGTTAACGGAAAACCCCAACCTGAGCAACGAACTGGGGACGAGGCACAGGGCTGCCTTAGGGATTACCGAGATATCTGACTCTGTCGCCTTGTTAGTCTCAGAGGAAACCGGGATTATTTCTGCAGCCCATGAAGGAAAACTTACCCGCTACTTAGACGAAAAAACACTGCGGGAAGTTCTTACGGATTTGTTGATTCCGAAAACTAACAGCCAATCCTTTTGGAACTGGAGGTCATAACTGATGGGGCGGTTCGGCATCGGGAACTGGAGCTTAAAGGCGCTGTCACTAATTTTGGCAGTTGTTTTATGGATATATGTCTCTAATGAACTGAACCCCACGAAGGAGCAGGAGTTTAAGGCCGTTCCGATAGAGTCCCGGGGGACGGGGCCTAATCTGGCTGTAACACTGCCGCCTGGTGGTGTGAATGTGCGGCTTCAGGCCAGCCAAAATGTTATGGCCGGATTGAGCCAGAAAAACATAGAGGTATTTGTTGATTTAAGTCAAAGTAAGCCCGGTAAAACAATGGTACCTGTTCAGGTCAGGGTACCGGCGGGTATTAAAGTTACTGACTTAAGACCTGCGGAAATACATGTTATGGTTGAACCTATAGCAGAAAAGCAGGTGCCTGTAAAGGTGCATTATTCCAATATGACCGAAAAGGGTTATCGGGTTGTTGCTGTTAAGTCAAAACCTGATGAGGTTATTCTCCGGGGTCCAAAGAGTATCATTGACAAGGTGGACTTTGCCTCGATAGATGTGAATGTTAAGGGAAGGAATAAATCCTTCAACGAAACAGTCCCGGTGAGGGTGAGTGATAATAAGGGCGCCTTCCTGGAAGAAACGGCTGTTAAACGCACTCCTTCAGCGGTTGAAATTCTTGTTTCGATCGGGCTTGACAATCTGTCAAAAACGGTTCAGGTGGTTCCGCGGTTAACCGGAAAACCAACCGAGGGGTATATTGTTACACTGGTTGAAGTAGAACCCGTAGAACTGGTCATCAACGGGCCGACCGACTTAATTAACGGCATCAGTCAGATTACGACCCAGCCAGTTGATATTACCGGAGCGCAGGCAGACGTGTCTGTCGATGTTCAACCTGAACTCCCTCAAGGTGTAACGGCCAACCGGCCGTCAATTAAGGTACTTGTTAAAGTAGGACAGAGCTAGGACTTAACGGACAACTTGGTATCCGCATATTATACATTGACAGTGCTCTGCTAAGGGGCTATAATTATTTTTATGTTCAACCCTAATAGCCTGCTACTAGTAGTCACTAGCAACTAGCAACTAGCAACTAACTTGGGGGTTTATATGGTATACCGGGTGACAGATATTAAAGTGGATCTTGACAGGGACCCTAACGGTCTGCCCCGCCAGATAGCCAAAAAAACATCCGTACCTATTGAAGAGATCAGGGACGTGCATGTGGTAAGGAAGGCTCTGGACGCCAGGGAAAAAGACCGCCTCTTTTTTGTTTATACGGTTGATATTACTCTAAGTGAAAAAGGGACCAAACTCATTTCACGCCGGAAGGTCCCGGGGTTGACCTTAAGGGAACCTGAACCGGATACCGAACTTTGGCCGGGCGCCAGAGCAGGTTCCGGTACCACGTCCTTCAAGAACAGACCTGTTGTAGTCGGCGCCGGGCCGGCCGGAATATTTGCCGCCCTTACCTTGGCCAGAAAAGGTTACCGGCCCTTGGTTTTTGAGCGGGGGCAGGATATAGAGACCCGGACCAGGGATGTTGAGGAATTTTGGGTAAACCGTTTACTTGACCAGGAATCCAATGTACAATTTGGAGAAGGGGGCGCCGGAACCTTTTCTGATGGGAAGCTGACTACCCGTATCAACGACCCGCGGGTGAGGAGCGTATTGCAGGACTTTGTGGCAGCCGGGGCGCCTGAGGAAATACTGTACCTGTCCAAGCCGCATATTGGCACAGACCGCCTGCGGACTGTTGTCAAAAACCTGCGCCTGCTGTTGAGTGATATGGGAGGGGAAGTTTTTTTCGGTTCCAAAGTAACAGCCATTCAGGTAGAGTACGACCGAGCCGTCGGGCTTGTTATCAACGGAGAATGTGAAGTGCCGGCCGAAGCTGTTATCCTGGCCGTTGGGCACAGTGCCCGTGATACATACGAGGAACTGGCTAACGTAGGCTGCCCGATGGAGCAGAAGGCTTTTTCTGTCGGGGTTAGAATAGAACACCAGCAGGATATCATTGACAGCGCTCAATACGGCTCTTTTGCCGGTCATCCGAAACTAGGGGCGGCCGATTACCAGTTAGTATATAAAAATGAAGAAATGCAGAGGGCCGCATACACCTTTTGTATGTGCCCAGGGGGTAAGGTTGTAGCCGCTGCATCTGAGGAAAGCACAGTGGTGACAAATGGAATGAGTGACTACGCCAGAGATACCGGTGTGGCCAACAGCGCTGTGGTTGTTTCTGTAAATCCCGATGACTTTATGAGTACTCATCCCTTAGCCGGGGTGGAATTTCAGCGTAAGTGGGAAAAAGCAGCTTACCGGGCCGGAGGCGCAAACTACAATGCTCCTGCTCAGCTGGCCGGGGATTTTTTGCGAGGCCGGGCCTCTACTGACCTTGACGCGGCTATAAGGGCGACGTACCGCCCCGGGCTCGAACCGGCCGATCTGCATGATTGTTTACCCGGTTATGTGACCTCTATGCTGGAAGAAGCCCTCATAACATTTGACCGGAAGGTGAATGGGTTTGCCTTACCCGAAGCCCTGTTGACAGGTGTGGAAACCCGGACTTCAGCGCCCTTACGCCTTGTGCGGAACCATAACCGGGAATCCACAGGGATAGAAGGCCTTTTTCCTACCGGGGAGGGGGCCGGGTATGCCGGGGGGATTGTGAGCGCTGCTGTTGACGGTATAAGAGTGGCCGAAGCAGTTATCGGTATATGGAAAGGAAGTACATTAATATGAGAGAATTATTCGGCACAGACGGAGTGCGCGGGGTGGCTAACAGGGACCTGACCCCGGTGCTCGCATACAATCTGGGCAAGGCCGGGGCATATGTCCTGACGAAGGGCTCCAAAGGGCCGGTAAAACCTGTGATTGTTATCGGTAAAGATACGAGGATTTCAGGAGATATGCTGGAAGCGGCCCTGATAGCCGGGATTTGTTCGGTTGGGGCCGATGTCCTCCGGGTCGGAGTAATGCCCACACCTGCTATCGCCTTCCTCACGAGAGACCTATACGCCACCGCCGGAGTAGTTATTTCAGCTTCCCACAACCCAGTAGAAGATAACGGAATCAAGTTTTTCACTTCTACCGGTTATAAACTTCCCGATGAGGTGGAACTGGAAATTGAACAGCTGATCAAACAAGGTGTTGATCACTTACCCCGCCCCGTGGGCTCAGAAATAGGCTCTGTCATAGATGTCCCTGATGCGGCTGACCGCTATGTGAGATTTGCCAAAAATACTATTGACTGCCGGCTGGATGGTTTAAAAATCGTTATTGACTGTGCCAACGGCGCCGCCTACTCCCTGTCTCCCAGAATCTTCAGGGAGCTTGGGGCAGAGGTTATTCCGATATATAGTGAACCCAATGGCATTAATATAAATAAGGAATGTGGCTCCACCCACCCCGAAGTGGCGGCCCGCAAAGTCGCGGAATTCGGGGCTGACTTGGGTTTGGCCCATGATGGGGATGCTGACCGGGTTATCGCCGTGGATGAGGAAGGCAGTATTGTAGACGGAGACCATATTATGATTATCTGCTCGACCCATCTGAAGGGAAAGGGGAAACTGCCCAACAATACTGTGGTGGTCACAGTTATGAGCAACATGGGCCTCAGGCTGGGCCTGAGCAGCGCCGAGATCGAGGTCTTAGAGACCCAGGTCGGGGACCGCTATGTCCTGGAAGAACTGCTGAAAAGCGGCGCCGTCTTTGGCGGAGAACAGTCAGGCCATATCATATTTCTGGAACATAATACAACCGGGGACGGTATCGTAACCGGCCTGCAGCTGGCCGCAGTAATCAAGGAGACCGGTAAAACCGTCAGCGAGCTGGCTGCCCGGATGGAGAGGCTGCCCCAGGTTTTGGTTAATGTCCGGGTAGAGGAGAAAGCCGCGGCTATGGCTAATGAAGAGGTCAAAGAGGCCATCCGTAAGGGTGAGAAAATCCTGGGTCAAAAGGGCCGTATTTTGGTCCGGTCGTCAGGTACGGAACCGAAGGTGCGGGTAATGGCTGAGGGACCTGATGAAGCCCAGCTGGTTGACCTGGTGGAGAATATTGCAGCAGTGATATCGAGAGTATCTGGATAGTGGATAGTGGATAGTGGGGAGTGG
>Ga0074195_1003909_pt1 | contig 13119 bp, 11 predicted proteins | sample EPASupsiteHSE623_FD_64525 | JGI IMG/M metagenome (GOLD analysis project Ga0074195, IMG submission 64525) | Bioremediated contaminated groundwater from EPA Superfund site, New Mexico - Sample HSE6-23 | ecosystem: Environmental > Aquatic > Deep subsurface > Groundwater > Contaminated ...
GGGAAAGGAAGAAAAGGGAGATGAGGAGGGAGAGCAAGAATGTATGAGACTTCCGTTTGTTCTGGCTTTTCTTGCTGAGCACTAGGGTGGTTATTATGAGGATCAGCTGCGCGATGGATACCATCTGAGGCGAACGGGTCACTGCAGATATCGCCGCGACGAGCGCCGCAAGCACATTGGACAAGACCAGGAACCGATTGTAATCCATCTTCTTCCATGCAGTGCTGTATGCGAGATAGAATATTGCTATTGTGCTGAAGTATCCGGTCAGGACGAACACTGCCGGGAACATCATGCGTCTCGGGATTGGATAATCGAATGCTATGAGGCTGAGTTGGAACATGTAGAACAGGAAACGTGAAGCATACGCCAGTCCGAAGAATACGAAAGCATTCCTAAAGTACATTATACCCCTATGTTTTGTGAGATCGTACATCTCCTTGGTCTTATGGTAGACTAAGAAGCAGAAGACTAAAACGATAAGAGTGTATAGGGTCTCTGCGCTGAAACGTATAGGATCGAACATCATGGAGGCTGGCATTTTAAGTTAAAACCGTATTATCGGTATTTAAATCAAATGGACCGCAAGTGTATATCTCGGCTTCTTCGTGGTTATATACCTCGTTCAGGTGTCTCGTATGCGGCGTCAAGCAGGATAGTCCAGCTGTGACATATTACCATCGTGCTGAGTAGCGCGGTGCACTCGATATGTTCGGCCTGCGGATCCTGCTGCCGTGAAGACTCGACGGAGGTTGAGAACATGATTAAAAATGGGATTTGGGGAGTTGCAGCGGTCCTCCTTGTGGGGATCGTGGCGTCAGGTGCTCTTGCGATGGGTTTCCCGATGGGAGCTGGAAGGCAAGGGTTCGGGCGCGGCATTGGCGGAAGCGACGCAGGCCCCAGGGATTTCGGAGCAGGGGATTATAGCATGTATATCCAAGCTCTCGATGGATCTGGCAAGACACCGATCTCTCAGGCAGATTTTGACAAGCGAGTCGCTGACATGAGGGACAGGCAAGCAAAAGCATCTGCGCAAAGACAGAAGATGGACGCGGTGCAGGAAGCGATAAAGGCCGGAGATTACAGTGCTTACCTTGCTGCTTTTGCTGCGGCGAACGCTCCGATGTCACAGACTGACTTCGATAAGCGAGTCGCTGACATGAAGGACAGGCAAGCTAAGGAGTACGCTGCCAAGGTCAAGATGGATGCCATTCAGGCAGCTATGAACGCGAGCGACTTCGATGCCTGGTCAAAGGCTATCGATGGCACCCCTATGGCTGCGCAGCTCAAGACTGTCGTGACCAAGGACAACTTCGTGACCTATGTCCAGCTCCAGCAGGCGATCCAGGCCAAGGATTTCACCAAGGCCAAGGCGCTATCCGACCAGCTGGGCTTGAAAGGGTTCGGCGGCATGAGACGAGGAGTTTCAGGCGATAGAGTGGGCATTCCTCACGAAGGGAAGGGCTCTAGAGACGACCAGCGTATGCCTCGGAATGGCATGATGCAGGGTCCATCCCACGGCCCCCGAGGGAGGATGGGGGACGCCGCAGTAGCGGCTCGATGAGTTTAGTTTTTTATTTTTGATTTTATATTGTTCAGAGCTGATTGATGGATCTTAAACAAGGACAAAGGTGGAAAAGATGCAAAACACGATTCAGTATTCAGTTTGTATGATGATTTTATTGATCGCTCTCGCAGGCTGCGCTCCGACACAGGGCATCGGGGATCAAGACGCGGGATTGCAGCCAGTTGGCTCTCAGCAAGCTGGGCCTCCAGCCGGGCGCCAGAGATTTGACGGTCAGCAAGGCCCTGGAGGATTTGATGACGGCGCTCCTGATGGAGGTCAGAGGTTTGGTCCGAGCGGCGATGGAAGGCAACGGGGCGGCCGTGGCAACTTCTCATCCGATATGACTGAAGAGCAGCGTCAGCAGATGATGGCTCAGAGGGTGCAGCCTATGATCGATGCTTGCCAAGGAAAAGCTGAAGGTGAAATATGCACCATCCAGTCCCAGCGAGGCGAGATGCAAGGCGCTTGTGGGACACAGAAGGGACAGTTCCTATGCGTGATGCAGAAGACCTCAAGGGATGCGGGGCCCGCCGCAAATGATTCCGGCCAAGATTGAGGTCTTTCTTCTCTTTTTTTTAGAGTCTTCTTCTTGTTTCAAGAGTTAAATATTTTAATGAACAGCTAAGAGAGACTTCTTATGGACACAAAGAACCTCAAGCAAGTCGTCGATTTCAAAGCCAGTCCTCACGAGGTCTTCGAAGCGTTGATGGATCCTAAGAAGCACGCGGCGTTCACTGGCAGCAAGGCCGTTATTGTCCGCAAGGCGGGCGGTGCATTCTCTGTCTGCGACGGCACTCTTCTGGGGTTCACACTCTTGCTCAAAAAAGACAAGCGTATCGTGCAGGCCTGGCGCTGTGAGATGGAGGGGTGGCCTGATGAGCATTTCTCAGTCCTTGATCTCTTGATAGAACCATCAAAAGGAGGCACCAAGCTCACCATGTTCCATTACAACGTGCCGAAGGACTGCGCGGATTCTATAGACCGGGGCTGGAACGATTACTATTGGGTTCCGATGAAGGAGTTCTTTGGGGAGTGAGCCCCCAGACAGAACCGTCAGCTTCAAAAACCCTTCCAGAATCCGCCGTCGTATGGCTCTAGAATACATGCTCAAGGCCACTGGCGTGACGCCGGGATCGGCCAACGTTTTCGTCGACACCAACGCGATGTTCCTTGCCAAGCCTGAAGAGGTCAGGGTTTATGGGATGAAGACGACTGAAGGTGTGGTAGAGGAGCTCCGCGCTTGGGGGCGCGTCCAGAAGAAGATAGATCATTATCAGGAGTTCATTCGTGCTTATCGGGGCTCGGCTGCGTTAGACTCGGATATTATGTTCGATAGGCAGTTCGATGGTTGCATGAGGTATCAAAGGGCTATCGAAGCTCTCGGGGCCATGAAGGCTGATGGGGGGATCATCGAAGATTCCGATCCAGTCAACGCGCTCTCCGGTTTATGGGTCCTCGGCGCTAAATATATCGTCGCGACGACGGCCAGGTCATATAACCAGGTGGTCCTCGGGACTGAAGACCGCAACAGGTCTGCCGCGCAGGCGTTCCTGGTCGAGACTGCTATCGACGTTTACCGATCTGGCATCCGCAAGCTGGGGCTTGACCGCAATCCGTCTTACAATCTTATAAGGGACGCGCGTGAGGATAGCATCGAGCGCCACTTCTCGCATCTCATGGCTGATCGCAAGGTCAGCCCGGAAAATGCCAAAGCGCGTGTCAAGCGCCTCATCCACGAGTGGGAGGTCGATTACCGTTTCATCCAGGCAATGTTCACTTACGATCCTAAGAGGAAGGAAGAGGGTAGGATGAATCTGATCATCTCGCGTGATGTGGATCTTGTGGGTATGTTCACTGATCTCTCCCTTTCATGGCCTGAGCTGGCTGAGACTATCCGTGTCTTCACGCCGCTCAAGTCGACCAGGAGAAGGTATTAATAGGGTCTTAGGATATCGGACTGTCATGCCTGTAGATATCAATTCGCTCCCCCAGCGTCCTGGCTGTTACTTCTTCAAGGACGCGCAGGGCAAGATAATCTACATTGGCAAGGCTAAAGACTTGAAGAAGCGCGTCAGCTCTTATTTCAATCGCCCGCCTGACAATGGCAAGACCGCGGAGCTCATAAGGCACATAGATTCTGTCGAGTTCATTGTCGTTGACACAGAGACAGAAGCCCTGCTGCTTGAAGCCCGCCTTATCCGCCAGCACCGCCCGCAGTACAATATCGATCTCAAGGACAGTGAGCGTTATGCTTACATCCTTGTGACAGACGAGCCTTTCCCGAGGGTGATGACTGCGAGAGGCAGGCAGCGCAAAGGCCGTTGGTTCGGTCCGTTTGTCGACGGTACCCACAGGAGATCTCTCATCCGCACAGTCACTATGCTCTCGAAGTTGCGCACTTGCCAGACTCTTCCTAAGCGAGCCTGCATCCAGTATCACATCGGACACTGCACTGCTCCTTGCATTGGCAAAGCCTCGAAAGAAGATTATGAAGAGCAAGTCGGAATCGCGGTGCAGCTGCTAGAAGGCAAGACTGAGACAGTCATCGCCAGATTGATGGAGGAGATGGCGCAGGCGTCGAAGGATCTCAAGTTCGAGCGAGCGAAAGAGCTCAGGGATCATCTTGAGATCCTATCAAGAAAAGCAGATAGGCAGAAGATCGAGTCAAAAGTATCGATGGACCAGGACATCATCGTTCCGGTCAAAGACAAAGCCACCCTCCTGGTCCAGGTGTTCCACGTAAAGAAAGGAGTGCTCCTTGGCAAGAAAGAGTTCCGCCTCGATCCTGATGCTGAGATGACAGAATTCCTGATGCAATTCTACACCGGCCATGAGATCCCGGATGAGATTGTGATGGAATCCCTCCCTGAGGAATCAGCAATAATAGAAGAGACTCTCGCTAAGGTGAAAGAAGGCAGGGTCAAGTTCATCATCCCGTCCAAAGGCAGGAACAGAGAACTGCTTGATCTTGTCCGCAAGAATGCGCTCATCCAACTCGGCGCAGGCGATATCGGTTGCAAGGACTTGCAGGACGCTCTCGGCCTCAAGGATTATCCAAAGACGATCGAGTGCTTTGACATCTCGCATCTTTCCGGCAAGCAGACGGTGGCGAGCATGGTTCGGCTCGTCGATGGCAAGCCTAAGAAGAGCGATTACCGGAAGTTCCTGATAAAGACTGTCGAGGGCATCGATGATTTCAAGTCGATGAGTGAAGTCGTGGAGAGGAGATACAAGCGTCTCCAAGAAGAGAAGAAGCAGTTCCCGGATCTCATCGTTATAGACGGCGGTGCGGGTCAGCTCTCTGCGGCTCTAGAATCACTCGCCCATCTCAACCTCGCCATCCCGACCATCGGCCTGGCCAAGAAGCTCGAAGAGATCTACATCCCTGGCAGAGACGCGACAATCCGCCTGGATTCCAAGCGCGAGGCTCTCAAGCTCCTCCAACGAGCGCGAGATGAGGCGCATAGGTTTGCGGTGGCGTATCATAGGGTGTTGAGAAAGAAAAGCACAGCCACATAGCGGTAGGATACCCGTTACTGTTTATTGGTGTTATCTAGAGTAGAATGAAGCTGCGAAGAATAAATCCAGTATCCGGTAGAAAATAAACCGATTAAGGTGATTATGTATCCGATCCAATCAATCCATATCAACCTATATGTGAACTGGATTTGATGCTTACCCGGAGGTACCTCGACTTCCATCAATCCCATTGCCCCCTTCTTGACAGCGAGGGCTCGGCCATCAAGGGTCGCCTTCCAATTAGGCCATGCTCGCACTTTGAAGTAAACCACCCCTCCGGAAGTCGATTCAACGTATGAAGAGGCGAATCTCGTCTGATAGTTAGTCTGGCTAAGTTGGCCCCCGGGGAATGAGATAAATGAGTAATCTCCAGGAATTTTGTATATCACCCCAGTCATCAATTCTTGTTGAAGATCCCAGTCAACGGAATAAATCCATTTCAGGTGATTTATCATAAAAGGAGAATATACCCAGATATATTGCACATTGAGCTTTTGAAGGGTATCGTTAAGCTCGGCCGAGGAATAATTGCGGATGTCTCTGTAAAATAAAGTACGATCATATGCAAGAGAGTAATCATCCTTTGTGTACCAGAAATCGCTATTGCCTAAGAACTCCTTATAAGAATAAACAGCTGATAGCGCCCATGGCTGTGTATAATGCAGTTTGTTACCAGTATCAAAATAAGTATTCTCTGCGATTACCCTCCCCTTAGCATGGTCTAAGAGATGAAATATCGGTATTAGCACAGGTTCTATCTCCTCCCCGGTATGGATCTGTGACTTTAGTGGTAGGTCAGTGAAGTAGAACACTACGATTAGGGACGTGATGAGAGTCAGGCAAATATAGGTTATATGTCTCTTTGAATACGGACACGATCGAGGGAACAACCATGTTAAAGTGATCGCTGTTGCTAATATGATATAAGTCCTAAACTCGTAGAAACTTCGGTCGATTAAGAAGTAATGGAAGTAGAAGAACCCCGGTAAGAAATGAGCAAAAATCCAGGTCACTAAAATTGCGAAAAGTATGCCCCCTATAAGTTTAACCTCCCTCATTTCGCAGAGGATTGTATAAACTCCACAAAGGATACCAATTATGAGGAGAAGTATTTGGGAGCGATCTAATTGAGAAAACCCCTCCGATAGAGTTTGAAAAGATATGAACCCTACTAAGCCAGGCGGATTGAAATAAGATGATTTATACAGGGCAGGAATAAGCCAAAATGAGATGAACCCTAAAAACAGTAGGGGGTAGGATAGGAGTATCTTCCAGTTCTCTTTGATCTCCTCCCAATAGAGGATACCAATCGGCACGCCTGCAATCGGCAGCCATAGGGCTGACCCAGGGTGGGTTAAGAAATAGATCGCGGTCACCAGGCTTGTGGTCGAGATTCGTTTGGGTGTTGGGTGTTCCAGCATCCAGAGCAGGCACATGATTGTCAATAGGGATAGCCCTGTCGCCATGCTGTTGATGAACCCTGTGATGACAAAGTGAAGCTGGTATCCTCCCCACATCTGCCCTCCCGGCTCGAGGAGCAATAGCGCATATGCCACCGCTCCTGCGAGGGGATGTCCTAATCTACTGAGGAAAAAGTAGGCTACTATCGGGAGTATCAAGAATCCAAGGACCATCATAAATTTGAAAGCGATCTCAAAGGGAAGGAACATGGCCAGTAGCAAAGTCACATAAGCATGCACAACCCCATACCTCTGGAATCTCGCTAATCCAGCCTGACCATGAGCGCACCATGCAGTAGGCACGGACCATTGCCCTGAGTCATAAATACATTTAATCGCACTGTAATGCACCCCAATATCTGAATTGACTGGCGGTCCTGGATGGAATAAAGACCCTACTAAAGGAATGAAAAACAATGAAGATAGAACGATTATCAGAGTGCTCAAACGAATACGATTCCCCAATATAACGAAAGTCGTGTTTCCATCTGGAGATAAACGTTCTTCCATTGAAACCAAGACACATCATATATTTATATAATTGGTGGCATTATCTGTTAATTGTGCGATTGTGTTCTATCCCCATTATCATGGTTTTCTTGTTTCCGAGGAAACTTGGCAATACTGACTACAAGTAGAATGAGACCAAAAAAAGTCAATATGTACCCCCACAAATCCGCTTTAGATACGAGATTGTAACGGAAAGATACTTGGTGTCGGCCTGACGGGACCATTATCTCAATCAGACCGAATGGTCCCCTCTCGCTCCAAGGATTTCCGGAGTATCCCGGAAGATTAATTCACTTCCTCATCCCAAACCAAAACTCATATGGCGCTCCGTCCACGTTGTTGTCCAGGTCGCGTATCACTACCACGTCCGACCCTTCCATGCTGAAGAATATCGTCTCTAATCCAGTTTCCATCAGGTTGTATAAGTCCGCGTCTTCTGGTCGTTCTTTGGCGAAGTTGACTATCTTAGCGGACGTGTCTATCATTTCGTTGAGCCGCACAGGCACTTTATGCGCGAAGTTCTGGTAGCTCTTCTGTTTGTTTCCTTTGGATATCGTGAATGGATAAGTGTAGTATGCATCGACGCTTCCGGAAGTGATGGCGATTCTCACTGATGGCTCGCCATTGGATATCACATCAAATCCTCTTTTCTTGAATAACGATAGTCCCGCTACGCATTGGTCCATGCCGTTCTTTATTGGATCAGACAATGCCTTTTGCGCGGCTTCTTTGCTAGGCATCCGCACTATCCCTTTGTCTAACAGGAGCGATGTCTTGGCTTTCGGCACGAAGGGATCTGTCAGGTCCATCACTCCGCCTCTCCGTCCGAATAGCAGCAGATTATATGTCATGCTCCGCTTCAGGCATAGGTTGACTAGGTCTTGCGCCCCGTCGAGTGTGTAATTGAATCCGGATAGGATCTGGTAGTTCGCGTTAGGCTGCAGTCCGGCCTCTTTCTCTCCTCCGATTGAGAACATGATATAGAAAACCACTAGGAGAAGTGCGCTGATTATCACCAGTCCTCCTGCGAATGCTTTCCTGCCAGTCAAGCTGGGTGTTGTTTGGTGTTTTGATTCCATGTGCTCACTCGTATTTTGATAGTCTTGTGTCTGATTGCTTGATCAGTGATTCTATCTGGGGGTTTCCTGGGAAGAGGAAGTATATCCCTCGTCCGGTTTTTGTCTGCTGCACTGCGTAGTCTGTCGCGAACGATATAGGCAGCTGCCATTTGGAGTTGATCGACTGTATCAGTGGCTTTGACGCGGTGTCTTTGTCTAGCTTGCTGTCTATCCGTACAAGCCTGTGCCCTGCTTGGTCTACGATGGACAGATGGTTTGTCGGGTTGAATGCGGATATCATCCCTTCTGCGATGTCTATGTCTAGTAATGTGTCAAATGAGTTATCATACTTCATTGAGAATGAACCACCGTCATAAGAGGTGAGCACGCTCGACATCCCTTGCTGTCCTTCTGATTTTATGATGGCCCCGCGTGCGTTGTGGTGGAATCTCTGATAGTCTATGACTCCATTGTTCACTACTCGTTTTCCTGGGATGTCTATCAGTGTGCACTTGGTTGTGCAGGGTATTGGCGTCTGCTGGCCTTTGGTTTTCATTGCGCATATGGTGTGTTCTTGCGCGAATGACACTATCGAGAGGCCTTTCTCTTCTGATCCGGGTTTGTAGGTGTAGGATGAGAGTGGTTCTGATTGAGCGCATTCAAACCCGTCATAGTCAGACACCCAGATTACTGTCCGGTTCCCGGATTGGATGGTCTCTACTGTATCGTATTGTGTGAATGATAATGATGAGCCAGACATCGCGAACTTCCTATGCGTTGGCGATCCTTTCATGCGTTCTATCATGCTGTCTAGGGGATCCATCCCTTCTTGGACTGCGAGTTTTACTGTTTCGATCGGCGCTTCGATGGAGCTGTGCGGTGATTTGGATTGGTAATTCGCTGAGGTCTTCCCTATGGATACTGAAGATGATGCTCCTTCGGGCATCTTCAGCAAGATTGTCCCATCTATTCTTATCTCTGTCTCGCCGAGCCCTGAGAATGAAGTGTCGCCGATGTCTAAGGAGTTAGCTCTGGTTATTTTGAATGAGTGGGGGTCGGTCCAGGATATCGCTCCTTCCGCTCCTTTTAGCCGGGCTCCAAGGATAGTCATCTCTTTGGCGCGTCCGACGTTTATCAGTTTATCATTTGGTTCCGGGTCAGCAGAGGCCTGTTTGAACACTAGCACCTTGATCTGTTTTGCTGATTTGAGTGCGGCATAGGTCTCCGAAGCGGCCTTGCGATCGCCTTTTTTGTCTGGTCCGAAAAGATTAGGCCGTGTCTTATTATATACGGCTTCCTCTTCGATCAGCGCAGGATAGATCTCTATTTTTTCAGCTTCTTCTATATGGAGATACCCTTCTGTATCTATTGATATTCCGCTGGCGTTGTATGCGAAGACCAGCTGTCGCTGTTCGACAGCTTGGCCGACTCCAGGGTAGAGTGGATCGCGAGTCGCTCGTGTTGATGAGGCTTTCCTGATCTCAAATACCTCTGCTCGATCAGCGGAGAATCTCTGACGGCTGAATGTTGCGCCGTGAAGATTTTTTCCTCGCAATCCATTGTTCGTCGATTCCATCGATAGGCTTTCGAGGCCGGTGATCGTCACTGATCCGGCTTCAGAGGCTGTGGTGGCGCCAGGGAGCGGTTTTGCGTTGAATTGTGTCTCCCGCTCGAGTTCTGCATCGTTCTTTATCGATTCGTCTAGGCTTCGCTCGTCTACTTGGCCAAGGTCTGGGATCTTGTCGCGTACGCGCCCGCCGCCAGGCATAGGCTGTGACAGCTGCGTGTCGCTTAGCCGAGATAATGTGGTCATCTTTAGCACAGCCCCGTTGGACAATGCGTCAGATATCTTGTTTGAAGGGAATGATTGGTCAAGGGCGAGATCGAGTACCTGTTCTGCTATGTATGGATCCATCGTGCGGAAGTCCAGGTCCTTGATGAGGTCGGAATTTCCGGTCTTTATGGCTAGTTTGGCCGCGTCAAGAGGGTTCACTGCTGCGACCTTCTGGAACTGCCTTATGGATGCCTGTTGGTTTGTATCGATGGATTGGACTATCATAGGGGTCATAGCTATGCAGAACGATACAGTGATCAGGATACATATCGCCTTGTTCCATCCGGCCATTCGAAGCATCCCGGAAAACAGGCTATAAAAGAGTATCGTGCATTAAGGAGTTATATAACTCCTTAACGTCCTTTTTAAAGAGTCTGCAGTTCCATCAGTATCATGAAGTTTGGATTGGATTGGCACGGAGTCCTAGTCGACCCTGATGATCTGACGATTAGAGTGGCTAAGCGGCTCTATGGGGTGGATCTCAAGCCTCAGGATTGCACCACCTCAAAAGCCGAGAGGATCATGGGCAAGAGATACTCAGATATGGTCAAGTTCATCGAATTCTCCGGATTGATGCGAGGATACCCTATAACCCCCGGTCTAAAAGATGCAGTCGATTCCTGGAAGAGAGATGGCCACTTGTTGTATGCGATCAGCACATTGAATCCCAGATGCATCGATTCAGCTCTTCAGTCCCTCAAAGAGGGAGGCGTCATCCTAAATGGCAGGTGGATCTGCTCAAAGAGCGTCCCTAAGCACCTCGCGGCTAAGCAAGCAGGGATAGACTTGCTCTTCGACGACGATCCTTCGAATGTGCGCAACGCCCTGGATGCAGGCATTGATGCGCTGCTCTTCGATCGCCCTTGCAATCGTGATGCTGACCCCTCGTTGCCCCGGATTTATGGTTGGGCCGACCTGAAAAGATACGGATTATGATTATGGAATCTCATCCGTTATTATTTCGATTATCCTTTAATATAAGCAGAAGGTATTGTGGGCTTATGGCCCAAGAATCACAAGAAAAGCTCAGGAAGCAGTTTTTCATAGTTAAGTCTATAGTCCTAGATGAATCAGGCCGTATCCTTCTTGTCAAGCGTGATCTTGAATCCTGGCCGGAAGCCCATGGGAAGTGGGAGTTGCCTGGCGGCAAGATCGATTTTGGGGAATCGCCTGATCAGACCGCAGTCCGTGAATGCAAGGAGGAGACAGGATACGATGTCGAGGTTCTATCGATGGTGCCTCTTCTGATCTCGACCGGATGGATAAAGTCTGATCGTGAATCGCATATCATTTTGGCATGTTATGTGTGTAAGAGAGTCGGTGGCGAGCCTGATCTTTCAGACCACGGAGTGAGCGCTATCGATTGGTTTGAGAGAACCAACCTTCCTGGCCGGGGATCTTGTCTCCCGGGGACCATAGAGTTCATTGAGAGATCCATCGATATTGGCACGGGCGGCAAGTGCGATGTCAAGATCCAATAATCACTTAAATCCTATAGCTAATCTTAGGATATGACCCCGATAAATACGGTCTCCGCTATCCTGAAGGCCAAAGACGGCCGCTTCCTTCTCCAGCTCAGGGATGATAATCCAAAGATCCGATATCGTGATTGTTGGACTAATTTCGGCGGATACATAGAGCCTGGCGAATCGCCGGAACAGTGTGTCCGGAGAGAGCTCCAAGAGGAGATCGGTTTCATCCCGCAACAAGTTAGTCTTTGGAAGGTCCTGCCTTGGAAGGAGTATCTTATCCATATCTTCGAGATCCAAATCGATAGGGGCATCAAGGAGCTCACACTCACCGAAGGCGCGGATATGAGGTTCTTCACAAAAGAGGAGATCCTCGACACAGATCTCGCGTTCTGCTTCAATGAGGTCTACATAGATTACTTTGATGAGCGCGTAGAGAAAAGAGGAGTGGCTGCGATACTGCGCGTAAAAGACGGCCGCATCCTTCTTCAGAGAAGAGATGACATCCCGACTATTCCATGTCCCGGAGAATGGACGCTGTTCGGAGGGGGTCTCGAACCCAAAGAGGCGCCGATTGATGGACTCAAGAGAGAGCTTCAAGAAGAACTGGAATTCGAACCGAAGGATTTCAAGTTATGGAAAGTTAAATTTGTCAATGGCTACCTGGCGCATATATTTGAGGTTCAGCTTGATCAGGAGATATGTTCTCTGCGCCAGCATGAAGGCATGGATATGAGGCTCTTCAGTCCGGGGGAGATCCTCATGATGGATCTTGCTTTTGGGTATACTTCAGTTCTTGCTCGATATTTCAAATGTCAGGATTCCACCAGTCTATGACCGGGGGTCTGCTCTGCAGACCAGAATCACAAAACTGGTGGAATCCTGAGCATGCTCAAAATAGGCGGGCGGCGAGCGAAGCGAGCATGCTGCCGGTCTGTGACCGGCAGTCCGCCCGCCTTTTTGGCATTTGAACTTTTCAATTAACTCTCTCTTTGATGATCGTCCTTGCCATCCTCTTCATCAACGTTTTCACGAGCTTTACGTTCTCTTCGTAAAACTCGATCTGGCCATCGATCAGTGTTTTCATTGACTCACCGCGACTATATGATCTATGAAGTCATATACCTATTTAAGCATTTCTAGGCACCCGCATTTTTTCCGACGTTTTGCATATGCCTTTTATTTCATCGGCCGATCCTCCTAGTCATGGAAAAACCCTATGATTCCCTGGACCGCTTGACCTGGTCTTGTTTCACCAATGCGGTTCGTTCAGGCGGCAGGCTCCATCCATATCTCTCAAGGCTCAACTCGGTATGCCGGGGTAATGGTTTGTCTATCGACATCTTGGGTTACGCGGACGATACTCTGAAGTATCCTGTTGTCTCGGTGCTTCTCAATGACCGTCCGTCTGTTTCCAAGACTGTGCTCTTCAGCGCAGGCGTCCACGGGCATGAGATCGCGGGCCCTTGGGCTGCGATGAAGTTCCTCGAGGATTACCGGGTCTCTAGATGGCCCGATCTGCGTGTGCTCATGTTCCCATGCGCCAACCCGTCTGGTTTCGATCGCGGCACCCGCAAGAATATCCGGGATGTGGACCTCAACCGTTCTTTTGATTCAAGCCCTCTGGAGCGTGAGTGCGGCCTGCTCCTTGGTCGCCTTCAAGGTGAGCGTATATCTTTGATGCATTCTCTTCATGAGGATT
>Ga0074195_1003910_pt1 | contig 13117 bp, 10 predicted proteins | sample EPASupsiteHSE623_FD_64525 | JGI IMG/M metagenome (GOLD analysis project Ga0074195, IMG submission 64525) | Bioremediated contaminated groundwater from EPA Superfund site, New Mexico - Sample HSE6-23 | ecosystem: Environmental > Aquatic > Deep subsurface > Groundwater > Contaminated ...
TCCATCAGCGGCTTGCTCCCCCGCCGCGACGCCCTGGTCGCCGCCCGCCCTTTTCGTGCTCCCCACCACACCATCTCCGACGCCGGTCTCATCGGCGGCGGCGCCTATCCCCGCCCCGGCGAAGTCAGCCTCGCCCACAACGGCGTGCTCTTTCTTGACGAACTCCCCGAGTTCAAGAAGAACGTCCTGGAAATGCTCCGTCAGCCCCTCGAAGACGGTCAGGTCTGCATCAGCCGCGCCGCCACCAGCCTCACCTATCCCGCCAATTTTATGCTGGTGGCGGCGATGAATCCTTGCCACTGCGGCTTCCTCGGCGACAGCCTGCGGGAATGCACCTGTACGCCGCCGATGCTGCAACGCTACCGCAGCCGCCTTTCCGGGCCGTTGCTCGACCGCATCGACCTGCATGTGGAAGTTCCCCGGGTGCCGCACAAGGATCTCGCCGATCCCGTCGACGGCGAATCCTCCACCGCCATCCGCGCCCGGGTCGAGGCCGCCCGGCAGGTCCAGCGACAGCGGCTGGAAGCCTTCGGTCTGCACGCCAACAGCCAGATGCAGGCCCGGCATATCCGCAAATTCTGTGTCGTGGACGAGGCCGGGCACAAACTGCTGGAGATGGTCACCGACCGCCTGGGATTGTCGGCCCGCAGCTACTCCCGCATCCTCAAAGTCGCCCGCACCATCGCCGACCTGGCCGGTTATGAGCGGATCGAACAGGCCCATCTGGCCGAAGCCATTCAGTACCGGGGGCTGGACCGCAAGACCTCCTGATCTCAGGCGATGGTCCTGAATTGTTGCCACCGGTTCTTTAAACCCACCTTGATTTTTCCCCGTAAACCAGACACGATTACCGTCTTGGCCGAGTATGTTTCCCCTGTTCGGGAAAGAAAGCCCGGTGGCACCGGCCGCCGAGAACTTTCCGAACACTTTTTGCTGCGCCCATCCAAGGAGAAGATTTTGTCCGATTTTCGCAGGGATTTCAGTTATTCGTTGTGGTGGAACCTGTTTCTGATCGTGCTCGGGTCGCTCATTCAGGCCGTTGGCTTCAAGGCCATCTCCACTCCCCACGGCTTCGTCCCGAGCGGGCTGTTCGGAGTCGCCGCCCTCTTCGAATATAAGACCGGGCTGCTCGACGCCGGGTCCTGGTATCTGCTGTTCAACGTTCCGATGTTCATTATCGGTTATCTGCTCATCGGCAAGCGTTTTCTCGGCTACAGTTTCGTCTCGATGCTGGTGATCTCCCTCGGCTATCCTCTCATCGACTTCCAGATCGACGTGCAAAACCAGCTCTATGCGGCGGTCTGTTTCGGCGTTCTCGCCGGCAGCGGCGCCGGGATCGTCTTGCGCTCCCTCGGTTCCAACGGTGGCCTCGACGTTGTCGCGGTCATCCTCAACCAGCGCTACAACATCGGCGTCGGCAAGACCTATTTTCTCTTCAACCTGGTCCTCTTCTCCTTCAGTTTCGCCAGCCTCGACAACGACCTGGTCATCGCCTCGCTGATCGCCGCCTTCGTCGCCTCGGTCGCCGTCGAATACAGTCTTTCCCTTTTCAACCAGCGCAAGCTCTGCCTGATCATCTCCGCCAGAAGCGGCGAGATCGCCGACCAGGTCATGGCAAAATTCAAGGTCGGCGCGACCTTTCTCGAAGGCTTCGGCGCCTACAAGAAGGAGCCGCGCCGGGTACTGATGGTGGTGACCAACAACATCCAGCTCAAGCGACTGGAAGAGATCATCTTCACCAGCGATCCCCACGCCCTCTTCATCGTTGAGAACACCTTCAACGTCATCGGCTCGACCTTCTCGCGGCGCAAGATATACTAGATAGTCCGTGAGAGCGCGTGGCGCGTTCCGGCTCATTTCCTAGAGGAGAAAGAAACGATGAATCTGGCTGAACTTTTCGCAAGCGACGGGCTCGGGGTAATGGCCACCGCCGGCGCCGACGGCGGCGTCAACACCGCCGTTTACGCCCGCCCGCATGTGATCGACGAAACGACCCTGGTCTGGGGCATGACCGAGGGGCGCAGCTTTCGCAATCTTTCGCAAAATCCGAAAGCCGCCTTTCTTTTCAGGGTGGATCAGCCCGGCTATCGGGGCGCGCGCCTCGCCCTGGAGCTGATCCGCAGCGAGGAGGAGGGGGCGATGCTCACCCAAATCAAGGAACGTGCCGCCCAAGTCGTCGGCGCCGGGGCGGGGCTGGCCGTGACCCATGCCGTCTGGTTCCGGGTGACGGAAGTGCGAAAACTGGTCTGATTCTTTCAAGGGAGGAAGCACATGCAACTGGGGATGATCGGCATCGGCCGGATGGGCGGGGATATGGTGCGGCGACTGCTACGGCGGGGGCACGACTGCGTGATCTACGCCCGCAAGCCGGAAGCGATGGCGGAACTGATCGCCGAGGGGGCGACAGGGAGCGGTTCGCTGGCCGAACTGGTGGCGCGGCTTTCCCCGCCACGGGCGCTGTGGCTGATGATTCCGGCGGCGGCGGTCGACGGCCTGATCGACGAACTGGCGCCCCTGCTGGCGCCGGGGGATGTGCTCATCGACGGCGGCAATTCCCACTATCACGACGACCTGCGCCGGGCCGAAGCGCTGGGCGCGCGCGGCATCCGCTATCTCGATGTCGGCACCAGCGGCGGGGTCTGGGGGCGGGAGCGGGGCTATTGCCTGATGATCGGCGGCGACGGGGAGGCGGTGCGCCGCCTCGATCCGATCTTCGCCGCCCTGGCGCCGGGCCAAGGGGCGGTGGCGCCGACGCCGGGGAGAGCCGGAACGGGGACGGCGGAACGGGGCTATCTCCATTGCGGTCCGAGCGGCGCCGGGCACTTTGTCAAGATGGTCCATAACGGCATCGAATACGGGCTGATGGCCGCCTACGCCGAGGGCTTCAATCTGCTGCGCCACGCCAACGACGGGAACGCGGCCCGGGCGGCGGACGCGGAGACGGCGCCGCTGCGTCATCCCGAACATTTCCGCTACGCTTTCAAACTGGACGAGATCGCCGAACTCTGGCGGCGGGGCAGTGTCATCGGTTCTTGGCTCCTCGATCTGAGCGCCCGGGCGCTGGCGGAAAATCCCGCGCTCGACGGCTTTGCCGGGCGGGTGGCCGATTCCGGCGAGGGGCGCTGGACGATCCAGGCCGCCGTCGACGCCGGGGTGCCGGCGCCGGTGCTGAGCGCCGCCCTCTATGGACGCTTCGCCTCGCGGGATCGGGACGACTTCGCCAACCGCCTGCTCTCGGCCCTGCGTCGACAGTTCGGCGGCCACCAGGAACCGACCGCCGAGGGAGGTGCCCATGCCGCAGAGCATCCGGCTTGATCCGACCATCCTCGTCATCTTCGGCTCCGGCGGCGATCTCGCCTGGCGCAAGCTGATTCCCGCCCTCTACAACCTGGGGTTGGACAAGCTGCTGCCCGAGCGCTTCGCCATCGTCGGTGTCGGTCGTCGACCGCAACCGGTCGCCGACTTTCGGGCGCGCCTGCGCCAGGGGGTCGAGCAGTTCTCCCGGCGCCCCCTGGCCGACGAGGAGCTGTGGCGGCGTTTCTCTGACAACATCCGCTATGTGAGCGAGGATCTCGCCGATGCCGCCTCGGGTGAAGCCCTTTCCGCCTGCCTGGCGGAGATCGAGAGTGTCTGGGGCCGGCGCGCCAACCGTGTCTACTATCTCGCCGTTCCCCCCGGCGTCATGGCGCCGGCGGCGGCCATGCTCCAGCGTCTCGGCGTCTGCCGCGACTGCGTCCACGACCGGCTGGTGATCGAGAAGCCTTTCGGCCGCGATCTCGACTCGGCCCGGGAGCTCAATGGTTTTCTCGGCGGCCTCTTCGCCGAAGCGCAGATCTACCGCATCGACCACTACCTAGGAAAGGAGACGGTGCAGAACATCCTCGCCTTCCGTTTCGCCAACTCCCTCTTCGAGCCGATCTGGAACCGCCGCTACATCGACCATGTGCAGATCACCGTCGCCGAGACGGTGGGTATCGGCGACCGGGGGGATTATTACGACCAGGCCGGGGCGCTGCGCGACATGGTCCAGAACCATCTGCTGCAGATTCTCTGCCTGGTGGCGATGGAGCCGCCGATCTCTTTCGACGCCGAGGAGATCCGCAACAAGAAGGTCGACGTGCTGCGGGCGATCCGCCCCCTGGCGGCCGGGGAGCTTCACCGCGCGGCGGTGCGCGGCCAGTACCGCAAGGGGCAGATCCTGGGGGAAGCGGTGCCGGGCTATCCCCAGGAGCGCAAGGTTGCCCCCGAATCGGCCACCGAAACCTACGTCGCCCTCATGTTCCACATCGACAACTGGCGCTGGCAGGGAGTCCCCTTCTATCTGCGCACCGGCAAGCGTCTGCCGTCCAAGGTGTCGGAAGTCAACATCATCTTCCGCTCCCCGCCGCATCAGTTTTTCCCCTCGGCGGCGGTGGAAAGCTGGCAGCAAAACCGCATCGTCATCCGCATCCAGCCCGAGGAGGGGATCGGTACCCGCATCCAGGTGAAGCAGCCCGGCACCCGGCTGCTGCTCGGAACGGCGGACATGCACTTCCACTACCGCGAGGCCTTCAAGGTGGCCGCGCCCGAAGCTTACGAAACCCTGCTGCTCGACGTGATCCGGGGGGATGCCACCCTGTTCATGCGCGCCGACCAGGTGGAATGCGCCTGGCAGGTGGTCGCGCCGATCCTGGAGGCCTGGGAGGCGGTGCCGCCGGCGGACTTTCCCGACTATCCGGCGGGGAGCTGGGGTCCGGAGGCGGCCGAGCTGATGTTGGCTCGTCAGGGGCACACCTGGCTGCAACCCACCGAGCCGGAGGAGGCATGATCCGGGTTTTCGCCGATGCCGAGGATCTGGCCCGGGGAGCGGCCGCGTTCCTCGCCGAACGGATACGAGCGGCGGTTGCCGCGCGGGGCCGGGCCTCGCTGCTGCTGGCCGGCGGCGAAACGCCGCGCCGGACCTACGAAAGGCTGGCCGAGGAGCCCTTTCGCGGAGCGATCCCCTGGGATAAAATCCATTTCTTCTGGGGGGATGAGCGCTGCGTTTCCGCCGACGATCCGCTCAGCAACCAGCGGATGGCGCGGGCGAGCCTGCTCGATCGGGTGCCGGTGCCGCCGGAAAATATTCATGCCCTCACCTGCGCCGAGTCCCCCGAGCAGGCCGCCGCGACCTACCAGCGTGAGTTGCAAGATCACTTCATTGTTGACCCGCCGCGCTTCGACCTGGTCCTCCTCGGTCTCGGCGCCGACGGCCACACCGCCTCGCTTTTCCCCGGCGCGGCGGCCCTCGCCGAACCGACGCGCTGGACCGCCGTCGTCCAGCGTCCCGGCGACGCCTTCCACCGCATCACCCTGACCCTGCCCCTGCTCAATCGCGGTCGCGTGATTCTCTTTCTCGTTACCGGGGAGGCGAAGGCGGCGGTACTGGCGGAAATTTTCCGGGGGGAAGGTCCCCATCCGGCCCGCCAGGTGTATCCCGACCACGGCGAGCTCCTTTGGTATATCGACCGTGATGCCGCCACCCGGTTGCGCTTTCCCCCCGAGACTTCCGAAGTTCGTTGACCCGATCCGAAAAAAGGTGTTGAGCATGGACCAGCAACCACAGAGAGAGCCCGGCGCCACCCCCCCCTACCATGCCCTGACGGCGGAAGCTGTTTTGGAGAAGCTGAATGCCGGCGCCGACGGGCTTCCAGAAACAGAGGCCGCGCGCCGTCGCGCGGAGTTCGGTCCCAACCTGCTGCCGCGCGCCGAGGCCGACGGTCCCTGGCGGATCTTTTGGCGGCAGATCCACAACCCCATCGGCTGGCTGCTCATCGGCGCCGGGGTGCTGGCCCTGCTGCTCCGCAAACCGACCGATGCCCTGGTCGTTTTCGGCGCGGTGGGAATCAACGCCGTCATCGGTTTCATCCAGGAATACCGGGCGGGCAAGGCCATCGAATCTCTCGCCGCCATGATTCCGGAGATCGCCACCGTGCTGCGCGGCGGCCAGGCTCGGGCGTTATCCGCCGCCGAGCTGGTGCCCGGCGATGTGGTGACACTGCAAAGCGGCGACAAGGTGCCCGCCGACCTGCGCCTGCTGCGGGTCAAGAACCTGCTGGTCGAGGAGGCCGCCCTCACCGGCGAGTCGCTGCCGGTGGCCAAGCGCGCCGAACCGGTCGCCGCCGACGCGCCCCTGGGCGACCGGCTCGGCATGGCCTACAGCGGCACCCTGGTGGTCCAGGGAACCGCCACCGGGGTGGTGGTCGCCACCGGCGGTGCCACCGAGCTCGGGCGGATCAACGCCCTGCTCAACCAGACCCGGCAACTGGAGACGCCGTTGACCCGGCAACTGGCCAAGGTCAGTTCGGGGATCACCGTCGCGGTGCTGGCGGTGGTGGCGGTATTGATCGGCTTTGGCATCTGGATCAAGGACGCCCCGCTCGGCGAGGCGCTGATGGTCGCGGTCTCCCTGGCGGTGGCGGCGATTCCCGAGGGGCTGCCGGCGGTCATCACCATCTGCCTGGCCATCGGCGTGCGGCGCATGGCCGACCGCAACGCCGTCGTCCGCCATCTTCCCGCCGTGGAAACCCTCGGCTCGACCACGGTGATCTGCTCGGACAAGACCGGCACCTTGACTCGTAACGAAATGACCGTGCAGGTTGCCTGGCTGGATGGGCATGAATACCGCTTTTCCGGCATCGGTTACGATCCGGAAGGGGAGATCTCTCACGACGGACGGCGCCTCGGCGAACTGCCTCCTGGACTGTTCGAGCTGCTGCGCACGGCGCTGCTCTGCAACGACGCGGTCCTGCGTTTCGAGGATCAGGGCTGGGTCATCACCGGCGATCCGACGGAGGCCGCCCTGGTGGCGGCAGCGGGCAAGGGCGGCTTGGACGCCGAAGGGGTGCGGGCCCGGTACGGGCGGATCGATGTCATCCCCTTCGAATCGGAGACCAAGTTCATGGCGACCCTCCATCGGCTGGAGGAGGGGATGGCGATTCTGCTCAAGGGGGCGCCGGAAACGGTGCTGGACCGTTGCGCCCTGGGCGCGGAAGACCGGCAACGGATTCTCGAGGTCATGGAAACCTACGCCCGCCAGGGGCTGCGGGTCATCGCCCTGGCCCTTAAGGAGGCGCAAGGGGCGGAGCAGATCGCGCCGGAGGCGGTGGCTGAAGGTTTCGTTTTCGTCGGGCTGCTGGGCATGATCGATCCCCCGCGCGGCGAGGCAATGGACGCCATCCGCCTCTGCCGGGAAGCGGGCATCACGGTGAAGATGATCACCGGCGACCATCCGGTGACCGCCGAGGCCATCGGCCGGCAGCTCGGCCTCCTGCATGGGGAACAAGGTGCCCTGCGCGGCCGCGATCTCGACGGCCTCGACGAAGGGGGATTCCGCCGGGCGGCGCTCGAAACCCACGTCTTCGCCCGGGTCGCGCCCGAGCACAAACTCCGGCTGGTCGAGGCACTGCAGAGCGAGGGTCAGGTGGTGGCCATGACCGGTGACGGGGTCAACGACGCCCCCGCCCTCAAGCGCGCCGACATCGGCGTCGCCATGGGCATCACCGGCACGGCGGTCTCGAAGGAGGCGGCCAAGGTCGTGCTCATGGATGACAATTTCGCCTCCATCACCGCGGCGGTGCGGGAAGGGCGGCGGGTCTACGACAACCTGATCAAATCCCTGGCCTTCATCCTTCCTACCAATCTCGGCTTGGCCTGTACCCTTTCCGTCGCCATGTTCTTCTTCCCGACGGTGACCGTCGACGGGGTCAATGAGCTGCTCATGGCCATGTCCCCCAGCCAGACCCTGTGGATCAATCTCATCGCCAGCGTCTCCCTCTCGGTCCCCCTGGCTTTCGAGGTGCTGGAGCCCGACGCCATGCGCCGTCCCCCCCGTGCCCCGGAAGCGCCGGTCTTTTCCGGCTTCATCGTCGCCCGCCTGGCGATCGTCGCGCTGCTCATGACCACCTGCGCCTGCGCCCTCTTTCTCTGGGAATACTTCCGCATCGTCGGCACCGAACCGGTGACCGCGGCCCGCCACGCCCAAGCCCTGGCCGAAGCCCAGACCCTGTGCGTGACCGGTATCACCTTCACCCAGATCTTCTACCTGCTCAATTGCCGTTCTCTGCGCGACTCGCTCCTCTCCCTGGGGATCTTCAGCAACCCCTCGATTTTCATCGGTATCGGGACGTTGCTGCTGATGCAGGGCTGCTTCGTTTATCTGCCCCCCTTGCAGAAGATTTTCGGCTCGGCCCCCCTCGACGGCTGGGCCTGGCTCACGGCGATGCTGGCGGGGGCGGTGGTGTTGCCGGTGATTTCTCTGGATAAGTGGCTGCGGCGGGGGGCGAACTAGGGCGGCTGATGAAAAACGCCCATCCGCGGCGTTGCCCTCATCCTCGTCGCTGCGACGTACCTTCCGGTACGCCTCGCTCCTCGAATTTCGGACGCCTTGCATCTGGGCGTTTTTGATCAGCCTGAAAAAAGCGAGTTGTACGGCAACCCTGGCCCGGCTCAGGCGATTTCGAGTCCTTCGCCCGCTTCTTCGTAGGTGATGCCGTCGCGGATGTGGTAGATGCGCTTGAAGGTGGGGATGATCTTCTCGTCGTGGGTGACGACGATGATCGCCGTTTCGAAGCGCCGGGCCATGTCGTTGAGAATGCGGATGACCGCCAGGGCGCGTTGGCTGTCGAGGGGCGCGGTCGGCTCGTCGGCGAGGATCACCGGCGGGCGGTTGACCAGGCCCCGGGCGATGGCCACCCGCTGCTGTTCGCCGCCGGAAAGCTGGGTGGGCATGGCCTTGGCGCGGTGGTCGACGTCGAGGGCCGCCAGCAGTTCCCGGGCGCGGCGGCGGGCTTCGCCGTTGGGCACCCCGGCGAGCATCGGCAGCAGGGCGACGTTGTCGGTGACGTCGAGAAAGGGGATGAGATAGGGGGCCTGGAAGACGAAGCCGATGTGGTCGCGGCGCAGCTCCCGCAGATCCCGCACCTTCCAGCCGTTATCGTAGATCACCTTGTCGCCGAGGGTCATCCGCCCGGCGGTCGGTTCGATGACCGCCCCCAGGCATTTGAGCAGGGTGCTCTTACCCGATCCCGAAGGACCGATCAGTCCCACCACTTCCCCCGGCGCCACGCGCATGTCCACGCCCTTGAGGGCGTCCACCGCCGTATCTCCCTTGCCGTAGCGTTTCTTCAAGCCTTCGATACCGATTCCCGGTCCCGCCATCTCAGCCTCCGATCGCTTCGGCCGGATCGACCTTGAGGGCGGCGCGGATGGCGATGAGGCTCGACAGCACGCAAATCACCACCACCACGAAGAAGCCGCGCAGGGAATCGAGGGGCATCAGCAGCACATATTTGGGAAAATGCGGGGCCCAGAAGGTCGCCACGATCTTGCCGACGACGAAGCCGATCAAGCCCAAAGCGATGGCCTGTTGCAGGATCATCGCGGCGATGGTTCGGTTTTTGGTGCCGATCAGCTTGAGTACGGCGATCTCCCGAATCTTGCCCAGGGTCAGGGTGTAGATGATGAAGGCGACGATGGCGGCGCTGACGATGGAGAGAATGACCAGGAAGGTGGCGATCTGCCGGGCCGAGGTGGCGATCAGCTTGCCGACGAGAATCCCTTCCATCTCTTTCCGGTCGTAGACCTGCAGGCGCTTCCAGCGGCGGATGGTTTCCGCCGTGGCCGCCCCGTCCGCCCCCGCCTTGACCCGCACCAGCACCGCATTGACGTTGCTGTTGGCGCTTTGCGAGGCATTGATCGCGGCGAGCAGTCCCGGCACCCCCGGCCGGTTGAAGGCGGGGTTCTCGGCGGTACGCCGGCGCTGCTGGTGGATGGCGTCGTTATCCTTGAGAAATTGCGCCTCCTGAGCGTCCTTGAGGGGGATGAAGACCATTGGGTCGCCGTTCGAGGAGACCATGCGCCGGGTCAGGCCGACGACGGTGTATTGGTTGCGGCGGATCTGCAGACGGTCGCCGATCTTGAAGCCTGAAGCCACGTCGGCCACCGCCTCGTAATGGCCGCGGGTGATCTGTCGCCCGGCGATGAGGAAGGGGGGCCAACCGGGGGTGCCGGGGGCGCCCGCCGCGATGCCGCTGACCATGGCGCGCACGTCTTCAGAGCCCCGACGCACCTGCATCGTCAGATAGGTGACGTTGGCCGCTTCCGCCACTCCCGGCAGCCCGCGGATGCCGCGCCAGAGGTCGTCATAGATGCTCGACGATTCGGCATAGGGGCCGAGGGTGTCCTGCTGCACCACCCAGAGGTCGGCGCCGCTGTTGTCGAGCAGCGCCTTGGCATCGTCGACCATGCCGCGATAGATCCCGGCCATGGAAAGGGTGACGCCGATCAGCAGCCCCAGGCCGATGCCGGTGAAGACGAACTTCCCCCAGGCATGGAGGATATCCCGTCCGGCCAGGCTGATCATGGCCGGATCTCCTGCAGAGTTTCCACCTCTTTCATTCGGCTGCGCGGGCTCAAGGGGGCGCGGCTGTAGACCACGATGCGATCGCCGACGGCAAGTCCCCGGCGCACCTGGATCCAGCCATCCAGATCCGCCGCCCCTAGTTCCACCGGCGAAAATTCCGGGCGCTCATCGACGACCCGCCAGACCCCTAGCTGGTCGTCGCGACGCTGGATGGCGGCGTTGGGAATGGCCGGGGTGGCGGGCAGCGGCGGCAGGTCGACGGTCACTTCCGCCAGTTCCCCGAGGGGCGGCAGGGGGTCGGGCAGCTCGGCGAAGACCACCTTGGCCAGCAGTTCCTCGGTGACGGCGTCGGCCAGGGGCTCCAGGCGCAGGACCTTCCCCGGCAACCGCGTCTCTTCCCCCCGCGAGCGCAGGACGATGTCGGCGGCCAGTCCGACGGCCAGGCCGCGAGCGTTAATCTGATCGAAGCGGACATCGATCCACAGGCTCTGCGGATCGATCAGTTCCAGCACCGTTTGTCCGGCGACGACCGAAGTGCCGGGATCGATCTCTCGCGCCGCGACCAGTCCGGCGACGGGCGCTTCCAGGCGCAAATGGCCGCGCTGGGCGTCCAGCGCTTTCAGTTCGGCTCGCAGCCGGGACAGTTCTTCCCGCGTGCCGTTCAGGGCGGCCTCGGCGATGCGCAGCTCCGAGCGCTTGCCGGCGACGATCTCCTCACTGGCGGCGCGCTCCGCCAGGAGCGGTTCATAGCGCCGGACCTGGCTGAGGGCATAGTCGTGGCGCGCCTCGGCTTCCCGGGTCCGCGCCTCGGCACTCTTCAGCGCCGCCTGCTGGGCGCGGATGCGCTCGTCGAGATCGACCGGGTCCATTTCCCCGAGCAGTTGCCCCGCTTCGACCGCATCCCCCACCTCCACCGCCAGACTTTTCAGGCGTCCCGGCGCCGTCGGACCGATCTGGTAGCGGTAGCGGGCTTCCACCGTGCCGATGCCGAAGAGTCCCGGGGCGACGCTTCGTTCTTCCACCGCCGCCACCGTCACCGGCACCGGCGCCAGCGGCCCGCTACGCAGGGCGACGTAGACGAAGAGGGCGACCAGCGGGATGAGGACCGCCAGGAGGGCCAGGGTGCGGGGTTGAATGGGCAGGCGTTTCATGGTTGGCTCCCAATAGCGCGACGGTAGAGGGAGAAGACCCGGTGGGCGTCGCGGCGGAGGTTTTCGATCTGTCCGGCGAGCAGCGACTGCATGACCAGCCCCTGGATGGAGCCGATGAAGAGCAGCACGGCGGCCTCGGTTTCGACGGTTTTATCCAGTGTCCCCTCTTCCTTGCCCGTGTCGATAATCTGCCGCAGGCGTTCACCGTAACGCCGGAGGAGGGTTCGTACCAGCAGTTTGGGCGCCGATTCCCCGGCGCGTTGCAACTCGCCGAAGAGCATGCGCGGCACGCCGGGGTGGCGGGCGACGAAATCGACGTGGGTCATGAAGACCGCTTCCAGGGCCGCCAGGGGCGAGGCTGCATCGGTGGCCGCCTCTTCCACCCGCGCCAGCAGGCGTTCCGACACCCACTTCATGACCGCCTGCAAGATGGCGTCCTTGTTATGGAAATGGCGAAAAAGCGCGCCCTGGGTGAGCCCCATGCGGCGGGCGATGGCGGCGGTGGTGATGTCGCTCGGGTTCTGCTCGGCGGCCAGTTCGATCACCGTCTCGACGGTCAGCTCGCGGCGTTCTTCCGCCGGCAGGTGTTTGCTGGTCGCAGTCACGGGGACCTCCAAAGTAAGTAATCGATTACTTACTTTATTTCAATAGTGGAATTTTTGTCAATGAGATGATTTTTCCAGGAGAAGAATTGCCGGAAAGGGCGCAACTCTTGCACCATGGATCTGACACCTTACCATGCCCCGAGCGGGCCTTTTTGACAGGTTCTTGGCATGTCCTTGATCGAATTCGTCGCCACTACCGAAGTCTTGATCGGGGCGGGCGTGATGCTCGCCGCGATCCTGCGCAGTCTGCGCATCCGCGCCCAGGTTCCCGATTCGTTACGGGGCAAGTGGCTGCTGATGGTCGCGCTGATGCTCTGTTTCTTCGGCGGCTATCTACTCTTTGTCGGCAGTCTCGCGGCGGAATGGCGGCTGTCCCTGGAGCTGGTGACCGGGACGGTCTTTCTCGGCGGGGCGATTTTCGTCATCATTTTTGTCCATATTTCCGACATCTCCCTGCGCGAAACGCGGAAAAAGGGGGAGGATCTCGAAAAAGAAATCGCTGAAAGAGACCGGCGTGAAGTGGAAAAGCACCGTTATCAGCAAGGTTTCGAGGTGCTCGACCGCTGCACCCGACGGCTCATCGCCACTGCCGCTGATCGGGACGTTTTTTTGCGCACCCTCTGCGATGGACTGCGCGAACTGGTTCATGCCGACCTGGCCATCGTTCCCCTCGACGATGGTAACGGCGAGACTTTTACCTATCAAGTCGCTTGTGGGCGCAACGCGGAGATGGTGCTGCATCGCACCATGCCGAAGAACGACGGCGGACTCTGCGGCTGGGTGTTCCATCACGCCGAAACCATCTGCGTTCCCGATTTGCACCATGATTTCCGGGTGAAGCAGGAGATGGCCCGGGCGCTGGGCGTAACCACGGGTCTGACCTCACCGCTCTTTCGCGGTGAACAGGTCGCCGGGGGGCTTTCGGCCTTCCGCGCGGGAGACCCGTTTGATCAGGTCGATGCCGAACTGTTGACCCTCTT
>Ga0074195_1003912_pt1 | contig 13116 bp, 14 predicted proteins | sample EPASupsiteHSE623_FD_64525 | JGI IMG/M metagenome (GOLD analysis project Ga0074195, IMG submission 64525) | Bioremediated contaminated groundwater from EPA Superfund site, New Mexico - Sample HSE6-23 | ecosystem: Environmental > Aquatic > Deep subsurface > Groundwater > Contaminated ...
AAGCACCGCGGCCGCGGCGCGGGAAATTATGAAATCCGCGTCTTCTGAAATCGCCGCGATCGCGTCGCCTTTTGCCGGCGAAGTTTACGGTCTGAGTGTTTTAAAAGACAAAGGCCATAACTGTTTAACGAATGAAACAAGGTTCCATGTTATTGGGACGGAACAGTGCCCGATAACCGGAAACGACAAAACGGCGGTTATTTTTGAACTCAAGGATATTCCGGGAGCTTTGGCAAAAATCGCCACGCTTTTTTGGACGTACGGCGTTAACTTGAGTTCGATAATATCGATCCCGACCGGCAAACTTGGCGTATATGCTTTTTACGCCGAATTTGATTGCCATCAAGAATCGAAAGTCGGCGTTGAGATTGTCGCGCGCATGGAATGGCTTTGTGAACGAATTTTGACCATTGGATCGTACGAGAAAGAGGTTTAGGAGGGATTTGCTATGAGTTTTATCGTGGCTGATGAAAGGCTTGCCGGTAAATGCGGTTTGCCTCAGGGAACAAGAATGAGCTTGGTCGCGACCGTACCATCGGGTTGCAATATGTATGATGGAATCGAGGAGGTGATGAAGAAAAAGGCGTTCGGGCCATTCAGAATAAACTATGATTTCGAGCAGGCTAGCGCTGCCGGCAGCGATGCGGTTCAGGGATTTTTACTTATCGCTATAAATGGCCATAGTAATGTCCAAGAAAATTCTTTGGACCGAACCGTACATATGTTTTGCATTGGCCAGCGCAAAAGGACCGATAGATTGCAAGTATATTACGCGGCGCTCGGGGAAACCCGCTGGTTGTTGATAACGGCGCCGGAGGGGGTGGTTACATGCGGATAAGGAAATACCTGATTCCGCTTTTTATTTAATCCGGTAGGACGCTCTGTCCGCTTCGCGACGGGGCAGTTTGTTTATTGAGTGCAATACCTCGGGGCTTTGCTCCGGGGTGCACCAAGAGGATTCCTTAGGTAATCCGCAAGTACTCTTGTAAGGGGCGCCCCCTTTGGTCCCGCCAGAGGCGGGAAATACATTTGGGAAATATATTTTTGATTTGCCAGATTATTTTTGCTGCGACTGCGCGCGGATATCTGCAACAAAACAAAACGGAAAAATTTGCGATCCCGATTCGGAGCGGTTTATTCGAATGTTTGCGCTTATCAGCAAATATTTGACGTAATTTTTGCGATTTGATATATATTAACCATACGAACATGCAAAGCCAAAACCGACAATTGAATAGCAACGGATTGTTGTTGGTCAGCCTGGTCCTTATTATTGGGGAAGGTCTTTTATTTGGCAGAAGTTGAAAATAAAAATAAAACTTGTGCCGAATAAAAGACCCTTCGCAAAACGAAGGGTTTATTGTTGGCAAGCCGCCTGCTTGAGACCATAAAAGCGGGAGAAAGGCATATTCCCCAAAGGAATAGAAATGGCGGCGAATAACCGCCATAGCCAACAAAATCATAGCAATGCGGAGAATTTCTTCGCAATTAAAATAACCAATAAGGAGAGGGAATGTATGTGCGGTCCAGAAAAGTATGTAACTGAGGTTCCAAGTAGAGATGGCGAAGAAACTATTCGGACGATTCCACCGCGAATAGAACGAATTTTAGATGAAACACTAGAGGATCCGTTGCATAGATGCGGATGATTGAGCTCACTTCAAATTTTTTGTAGAAGTGAGCCTGTTTTATTATAAAAATTGAAAATTTAAGATCAATGGTTTAGAATGAAACATTAATCGAGCATAGAGAGATTATTATGGAAAATACAGAATTTACCATCCCGAAAGGGAAGAAAGTCGTATTCGTGGGCCGGTTTCAGCCGTTCCATAACGGCCATTTGGAAGCGATCAAATGGATTTTAAAACAAGCCGGCGAAGTCAGCATCGTGATCGGCAGCATGCAAGAATACGGCCAGATCAATAATCCTTTGGATTATAAAGAGCGGAAAGAGATCATGGAATTGGCGTTGTCAAAAGCCAGCATAAAAAATTACCGGATTTTGGGTTTGCCGGATTTTCGCAACAATGCGGCTTGGTCCAAAAAGTTGCTGGAAATCACCGGTTTTGAAGCCGAACAGGCAGTTTTGGTTTCTTTGAATGACTGGGCGCGCGAAAGCGCGCGCGAGATCGGCATCGAGGCCGCGGACCATCCGATGTTTTGCGACAATCTTTCGGCCACGCAGGTCCGCCAGACCATGGCGGCGGGTTTCGACTGGGAAAATCTCGTTCCCGGTGCGGTCGCCGGTTATTTAAAAAATAGCGGGGCAGTATCCCGGATAACCGACGCGCAAATTTTGCCCGAAGAAAAAATTATCAATTTCATCAAAGAACAAATGGCGGCAGCCGGCTTGTCGCGGGTTGTCATCGGAGTTTCCGGCGGCATCGATTCGGCGGTGACGGCCGCTTTGCTACAAAAAGCGTTCAAGAAAAAAGCGATGTTCGTTTGGATGCCGTTTGTGCGCAAGTGTCCTTTTGGCAAGAACGTGGCGCGGCTTGAAGAATCTTTCAAGATCAAGGTTGAAAAAATTTATTTGGACAAAGTGATACAAACATTCGCCAAATCCCTTCCCAATGGCGGCAATCTGGTATATGGAAATTTAAAACCGCGGATCCGCATGGCGACGCTTTACTACCTCGCGAATTTAAAAAAGGCGCTGGTGGTGGGCACGACCAACCGCACGGAAATGGAAATCGGTTATTTTACCAAATACGGCGACGGCGGCGTGGATATCGAGCCGATTGCCGACCTGTATAAGAGCGAGATATACGACATGGCCCGGCGGTTGAAAATACCTTCCGAGATAATTGAAGTGGCGCCAACCGCGGCGCTGTGGCCCGGACAGACCGATGAAAAAGAGCTGGGGTTAACCTATTTCCAACTGGATACGGTTTTGAAATTGATGAGCCAGGGATTTTTGCCCGAAGAGATCGGTACGCTGACCAACACGGATGCGAAAAAGATGCAAAAAATCATTGACCGCCAAAAAAACAACCGCCACAAGCTGTTGTTGCCGCCCGTTCTTAAAATAAAGACATAATAATCGCATATGGACATACTGAGTTCACTGATAGTGATATTGGGTTTGGTTGTTTTTGAGATCGTTAACAGCATCGATAACGCCATTGTCAACGCTTACGTTCTCAAATCAATGAGCGACAAATGGCGCAAGATATTCCTTTTTTGGGGGCTTTTGCTCGCAGTATTTGTCATCCGGGGCGTATTGCCGTTTTTAATTGTTTGGCTGACGGTTCCCGGTATTGGATTTATAGAAGCTTTTCAGGCGATGTTTTCCAGTTCGCCGCAGGTGTCCGAGGCGATTGAGGCGGGAAAACCGATGATTTTGATGGGCGCCGGAGTTTTTCTTTTGCTTTTATATCTCCACTGGCTGTTCTTGGAAAAAAAATTGCCGTTGTTTATTGCCGATAAAATAGTAAAACCGCATTTCGGCATTTGGTTTTTTGCGTGTGCCGCTTTTTTGCTTGTTGGATTGCTTTATGCCGCAAGGCAAAGCGGATCGGGATTGATGTTGTCGGCGGCGATTGGCAATGCCATGTTTTTCATCCTTTACGGATTCCGCGAGCAGGCGGAAAAAGAAAGTCAAAATTTGCAAAAAAATGCGGCGGGAATGGGGGATCTGTCAAAATTGCTTTACCTTGAAGTACTGGACGCGTCTTTTTCGTTTGACGGCGTTTTGGGAGCGTTCGCGTTCACGACATCGGTGCCGCTGATATTGATCGGAAACGGTATCGGCGCTTTGATAGTCAGGGAAATGACCATTAAGAGCGTTGACCAAGTGGCTAAATACCGTTATCTGAAAAACGGCGCGATGAGTTCGATTGGCATTCTCGGTTTGATAATCATCATTGAAAGTTTTGGCATCGGACTTCCGGAATTTTTGCCCACATTGGTAACGCTGCTATTCATTGGCTTTGCTTTTTGGAGATCGCGATTGTCAACAAACAAAAATAATTATGCCGCGGCTAATTGATACCCACGCCCATTTGAATTTTGAAGATTATGGCCGCGATCGCCGGCAGGTGATCGATAACTCTCTTAAAGAGGGGATTTTTATGATTAACGTGGGCGTTAACTATGGTTCGTCCCAGCGCGCCGCCGAACTCACCCAAGAATCCGCCGAAGGCATTTGGGCGGCGGTGGGTTTGCATCCGCAAAATATCGATGACGATTTGCATCCGGAAGCGAAAGATTTTGTCCGTCCCGAAGACATCAAAGAACCCGAATTCAATTCCGGACTTTATCGCCAGCTGGCGGAATCTTCAAAAAAAATCGTTGCCGTCGGCGAAATCGGCCTGGATTATATGCGTTTGCCCAAAGATGAAATCAAGGCGTCGTCCATCCGCTTGAAGCAGCAGAATATTTTCAAACAGCAATTGGCGCTGGCGCGCGAACTTGGTCTGCCCGCCATCATTCATTCGCGGACGGCGCATAAGGATACGATCAGGATTCTGCGCGACTTTGCCGGTCCGGGCGGAAGCGTTAACGGGGTGATACATTGTTTCACCGGCAATGCCAAGGAGGCAAACCAATATTATGACTTGGGCTTGCATTTCGGTTTGAACGGAATTATTTTCAAACTCGATCTTGACCAAGCGGTGGCGAACATGCCGCTGGCGCGGATATTGTTGGAAACCGATTGTCCGTTTCTCTCGCCGTTGCCGGAAATCAAACGCAATGAACCGCGATTTGTCGCGAATGTCGCCGAACGCGTGGCGCAAATCCGCAATGACAGCGTCGGAACAATAATCGAAGCCGCCACGGCCAACGCCAAAAAGCTGTTTAAAATTTAAACAGGTTGATTATTTTTTGTTTTAGGCTATTATTGGAATGTAAATTCCGGCGTTTCCGGAGGACCTGTTCTTATGGTGATTTGGGAGGGCTTGCCCTCCGTAGCTTTAGCGTAGGAGGGATCGCATAGTGGCATTGCAAGAGGTTGCTAACCTCTGACGGTTTTAAAAGCCGTCCGTGGGTTCGAATCCCGCTCCCTCCGCCAAGTTATACTTTCAGCGAATATGAAAGAAAAAATCACTCTCCATGCCAAGTGGTTTATCGAGGCACCTCTAACAGAGGTGTTCAACATAATAACTGACTTTGAAAATGGCCTGAGTATTTTCCGAAAGTTGCGGAATCCATACAAGTCATAAGGCGTGGAGGAAATAATTTGGAAATAGCCGCGACCGTCAAATCTTTTGGCCAAAAGTTTCTGGTAAAAATGGAAACCCAGATCCTTCCTGGAAAGGGGTTCATTTCGAATAATGAAAGCCCTAAATTCGGAACTTCTGGCCACGAAGAATTATTGCTCTCACAACGTCCGGAAGGAACCGTGATCGATTACACTTATCAAGTTGTTATCCATAAACGCTGGCTCCGCATAGTTGCACAACCATTGATTGGCTGGTTTTCTATGAAATACTGGCAGAAAGCTGTCATAGATGAACTAAGAAAAAGGCTCGAGAAATAAAATCATGTTTCTTCAAAAAAATCCCGCCGCATAAGATATTTTGAAACTCCGCCTTGGGCGGGGTTTTGGTTATCTGTCGGGTTTTTTGCAATGGATTTAATCGTCAGGATTTGATATAATTGCTCAAAGCCGGAAATAACGGGGACAGTCCTATTTATTTTCGCAATCTTATGAACAATAAATATATGAACACGGGAATATTGAAGAAAAACATAACCTTGGTTATCGGCATATCCATACCGATATTGATGATTATTTTTGTCGCCATCAGCATTTATTTGCCCGGTTTTTTCGTGAGTCCGAAGTTCAATTTCCTTTACGTGAGCGGCGATGATTATTATTACTATGACCAATATCAGTATTCGGTTCAAAACGGCGAACTCATGAAGAATGAAATAAAAAAACCGGAAAACAGAAGTTATGAGCCGATAAAGGAAGTCAAATTGTACGTGCATGATGTTGCGAAAAACAAAAGCCGGGAAATTACTTTTGAAGAGGCGCGTAGTTTGAATCTTGATTCCAACGTTAAATCTCCCGATGGATTTGAGATTGCTTATGGCAGCCATAGCGGCAGTTTTTTGTTTTCGGGGGGAAGTGACTACGGCGTGCGGTATCTGACGGGCAATAATATCAGTAAAAAATTGGACCTGCAATTGGCCGGGTCATCATATTATAATAATTTCCGCTTTATAGGTTGGATAAAATAAACTAACTCGGGGCAAAGCCTCGATGTATTCTGGCGGGTAAATAAAATATTATGGCGAACAAAGACGAAGTTTTAAAATATGTTCGAACTGTTGCCGAACAAAATACCGTCACCAGGGCGGAACTGATCGAAGCATACGATTCCGCAAGCGGCATTAAAGGGGATGTTGTTTTGACGAAAAAGCTCGGGGTGGCCGAAATCCTGTATTATATCGGCGGCGCGGTTGTTTTTCTGGGGATCATGATCCTGATCGGGCAGAATTGGTCAACGCTCGGAGTTGTCGCGAAAATTATGGCGACTCTGGGTTCCGGGATCGCCGCTTATGTTGTCGGAGTATTATTCAACAAAGATGTGCGGACAGAGGTCGCCGGTTCCGCTTTCTTTTTGATTTCCGCGCTCGTTATGCCGATCGGTCTTTGGGTTGTCTTTGACGAAGCGGGTTTTGACGCCAATAGTTTTGGAATGCAAACATTTATTTCGGGCCTGCTTTTGGCCGTTTTTCTTTTGTCGTACCATGTTTTCAAAAAAAATATTTTCACTCTGTTCGGGATTATTTTCGCAACATGGATGTTTTTCAGCATTACAAGCTTCATTGTCGGCGGCGCGCCGCATTTCAATGATTGGAAATTTTATATGTACCGCATTCTTGCTGTGGGCGTATCTTATATGCTGATAGGTTATTCTTTTTCAAAGACCGCGCGCGTTTCCCTTTGCTGGTTTCTCTACGGTTTCGGGGTTTTGGGATTCCTTGGCGCGGCACTGGCGCTTGGTGAATGGAAGCCGAACCAGAATGTGTTTTGGGAGCTTATATATCCGGGGTTGGTTTTCGGCGCCCTGTTTATCAGCGTCCATATCAAGAGCAATGCGTTCCTGACCTGGGGCACGATTTTTCTTATGGCCTATATTCTCAAAATTACGTGGGAATATTTTTCAACCGGATTGGGATGGCCGCTTGCTCTCGTGATCGCCGGTCTGGCGATGATCGGCGCCGGTTATATGTCTTTTTCGTTAAAAAAGAAATATTTGTCGGTTTAAATAGTTGCCATACCGCTAGTTATAATTGTTTTGATCGAAATAATTTCGAAGTTATGATTTTTCGAAGGTAAATTAATTTTAAATTATGAGCAATTTTTTTGAGCGGCAAACTTCAGAAGGGAACGTCTCGCATGATAAAATTTTGGCTAATCAAAAGGATAAGGGATTTTCTAATTCGGATAAAATCCTTTACTATGCGATAAAAATCGTGGAAGCCGCCGCGCGGTCATTCGAACCCGATCCCACATTGGGAAATTTATTCGACAAGAAAGTGGTTCCGGAAATCAGGAAAAGGCTGGATAGCGAAACCAATGCCAAAATAAACAAGCTTGAGGCAAGGTTAGACAGAGTAAAAAGGGAAACGAAAGACAAAATCTGGAATTTGGTAAAAGAAGCGAATATCCCCGGATTGGAAATCGGTTCTTACGTTGAAAAAGCAGTCAACAAAATCGATTATTTGCGGACCATGGATAAAAAGAAAATCGAAGTGGAGCCGCCCAGTCTTAAGGACCGGATTATCGGCGGATTTAAAAGACTGATCGGCATGGGAAATTCCGCGCGCCGGGACGCGGGGAACATGGATCTGCTGGCAAGAAACAACAACGTCAAGGCCGCGGCAATGGGAATGAAAATGAAATTAGATCGGTAGTTATTTTTTACAAAATATTATGAATCTGCAACAAATTAAAAAAGATGCGGAACAGGCCGGATTTTCTTCCGACAGCCTTAATCTTATTGGCGGAATCATTGATGAAGCGATTAAACGCGGAAAATTGGAGAAAGAAGAAATTGACCGGATATGCCAGATTATCGACGTCGAAGTTAAAACCGCCCAGGTCATTGCCGATGCCCGAAAAGAAATTGCGGCGGCATTAAACGACTATGCTGACGGTCTCGATTCCGCGGTTGCGCAAGCCGCCAAAGAGATAGACGATGCCGCAAAATCCGGCAAAGCTGGCTAAGGATATCCAATAAAATCGCCACTAAAAACCCTAACCAGGGGTTTTTATTTGATCTGGCGGATATCCACGCTTACCGTTCATTTTTTAACAATGGTAAAATAGAAAAATGGAAAATAATTTTGAAAATATAAAAGGATTGTCTTCCAATGAAGCGGAGGGCAGGCAAAAAGCGGATGGCTATAACGAAATACCGGCGCAAAAGAAGCGCGGTTTTTTCACGATTTTCGCTGAAGTTTTAAAAGAGCCGATGCTTTTGATTTTGGTGGGCGCGGGCACCATATATTTCTTTTTGGGCGAGTTGCAGGACGCGTTGATGCTTTCCGTTTTTGTGGTATTTATCGTGGGAATAACTTTCTACCAGCAGCGGAAAACCGAACGCGCGCTGGAGGCGTTGCGCGATCTTTCCAGTCCGCGCGCATTGGTGATTCGCGACGGGGCGCAGCGCCGCATTGCGGGCCGCGAGGTTGTCGTCGGCGATATTCTGATCCTGCGCGAAGGCGATCGCGTTCCGGCGGACGCGGCGGTTTTGATATCGGCCAATCTGATGGTCGATGAATCGCTGCTGACCGGTGAGTCGTTGGCGGTCGCCAAATCAATTTGGGACGGAAAGAAAGAAATTTCCCAGCACCGTCCGGGAGGCGAAGGCCAACCGTTTGTTTATTCGGGCACGCTGATTACCCGCGGCCATGGGTTGGCGCGCGTGTCAACGACGGGAATTTCGACGGAAATGGGCAAGATCGGAAAATCGCTCCAGGGGATAAAAGAAGGGGAAACTCTTTTGAGCAAAGAAACCGGTCGTTTGGCAAAGCTGTTCGGGGTAGTCGGGTTGTTTTTGTGTCTTTTGGCGGTTTTGTTCCATTATTTATCCAACAATGAATTGCTTCAGGGAATCTTATACGGTTTGACCATCGGTATGTCGATGCTGCCCGAAGAGTTTCCGGTAGTAATGCTGGTTTTTTTGGCGCTGGGCGCGTGGCGCATTTCCAAGCGCAAGGTTTTGACGCGCAACGCTTCCGCGATCGAGGCGCTGGGCGCGGCCAATATTTTGTGCGTCGATAAGACCGGGACGCTGACGTTGAACCAGATGAGGCTGCAGGAATTGTCGTCCGGAGACGACCATATCGATCTTGGCGGATATGAAAACAGCGAAAAAGATTTGCCCGACCATTCCAAAAAATTACTGGAATACGCGATGCTGGCCAGCCAGTCGGATCCTTTCGACCCGCTCGAAAAGGAGATAAAAAGAACCGGCGATTCATTTTTGTTTTCGGTTAACCGTTTGCATGAATCCTGGAAATTGATCAAGGAATATCCGTTTGCCGGCAATCTTTTGGCGCTTTCCCATGTTTGGGATCTGGGCGTCGGCGATTGTTACGTGGTCGCGGCCAAGGGAGCGCCCGAATCGATTATCGACCTTTGCCATTTGGATGGCGCAAAAAAGAGGGAGGTTGAGAGGCAAATGAAGCCGTTGCTTGAAAAAGGATTGCGCCTGATTGCCGTGGCGGCGGCCCGCGTCGAGAAAACGAAATTGCCGGATTGCGGCCAGCATGATTTTGATTTTAAATTCATCGGTTTGTTGGGGTTTTGCGATCCGATCCGGCCGTCGGTGCCGCAAGCGATCAAGGAGTGCTACGCCGCGGGCATCCGCGTGTGCATGATTACCGGCGATTATCCGGGCACGGCGCAACACGTGGCGCGCAGCGTCGGGCTAAAAAATCCGGATGAATATTTGACGGGCGACGATTTGAAAAATCTTAGCCACGACGAGTTGCATGAACGCCTGAAAAAAGTGAATATTTTTGCCCGCGTGGTACCCGAACAAAAAATGCTCATCATCAACGCGTTTAAAGAGGAAGGAACCGTTATCGCGATGACCGGCGACGGCGTGAATGACGCGCCGGCGCTGAAAAGCGCCAATGTGGGCATCGCGATGGCGGAAAGAGGAACCGATGTGGCGCGCGAAGCGGCCGATCTGGTTTTATTGAACGATGATTTTGCTTCGATTGTTTCCGCGGTGCGAATGGGCCGGACGGTTTTCGATAACATCAAAAAAGCGATTAGCTACATTTTCGCGGTACACATTCCGATTGCCGGAATGTCATTTTTGCCGGTGGCGCTGGGGATGCCCGTGGTTTTCTATCCGGCCCATATCGCTTTTTTGGAATTGGTGATTGATCCGTCGTGCTCCGTGGCGTTTGAGGCCGAACCCGAGGACAAGGATGTGATGAACCGGCCGCCGCGGAAACTGGGCGAACCGCTGTTCGGAAAAAGGCCGCTTCTGATAAGTTTGATGCAGGGGCTGGGGGTGCTGGTCGCGGTATTCTTTGTTTTCTTTCTTGCCGTTTATTCGGGGCGGACCGAGGGTCAAACGCGCGCGCTGGCGTTTTTAACAATCGTTATCGCCAATTTATCGCTGATTGTTGCCAATCTTTCCGCCGGCAATCCGCTGAAAGTTTTCACCAACGGCAATAAAGCTTTCCGTTTTATCTTTATCGGAACCTTGGCGACATTGGCTTTGGTGCTATTCCTTCCTTTGCTGCGGGAAGTGTTCCACTTCGATCCGGTTGGCATCTCCGATATTCTTCCGGCAATTATCGCCGGTATTCTGGGCGCGTTCTGGCTCGAACCGTTCAAGCTGTTTTTTCGGCCAAAACAATAGCCGGATTGAACTTTGCCATATAATTTGCTATTGATAATATCGGGCGGAAGAAAGATAGTTCATTGGCAGACCATGGGTTCGGTGTTTTTTTATAACAGAATCTTGGTCAAATGCAGTATAGACAAGGAAAAAAGCAGGGGGTAAAAATGAATTCAATAACCGCCGAAACAAGAAACATCGAAAAAAATTGTATCGGTCCGGGTATCGCAGCGCTTGTTCAAATTCCTGTCATTTGCCATAGTAGCGACGGCAGATAACAGGTCTACGTTTGGCCCCGCATACGTTGCGGTTTAAGGGTTGGTTGCAACCCTTATGAATATTTGGCGCTCGTGAGGCGGTGGTATATGCCATCGCTTAAATTTTTTTAAGTATTTGATTTATCGGCGCTAAAATGGTTTATTATTTGTAAGCCTCGCCCTTCTAGGGCGAGGGAACAAATAATGAGGATTCCTTAGGTAATCCGCAAGTACTCTTGAAAGGAAACATCCTTTGGTCGTCCCGCTCAGCGGGACGAAATACCTACGGGGAAATATAATTTTGGTTAGATGTGAATGGTGGGGTGTCTGAGCGGTTGAAGGAGACGGTCTTGAAAACCGTTGTAGTCAAAAGCTACCGCGAGTTCGAATCTCGCCCCCACCGCATTGTTATGTTCTCGGCCAAATATGCAAAAAAGCGATTCCGAAATTGTTTTGAAAAAAGCTGTTGCCGAAGATGTGGACACGTATCTTTCGATTGAAAAAAAAGTTGGCAGCAGAATATATTTTCCGATGGATTCAAAGAAGGATTTTTTTGAGGCAATGGAAAAGCGCCGGATTTATTTCATTGAAAATCAGGGTGAAATTGTCGGCCACATTTCCTATGAATCCAGAAAGGACGGCTCGATATATTTCAACGGTTTTGCCATTCTTCCCGAACATCAAGGTAGGGGGTTCGGCCGCAAGGCCGTGGATCTGATCCGCGGCGAGGTGGAACGGGCGCCCAGGATTGATCTGGTTACCCATCCGGATAATTTCAAAGCGATCGAATTGTACCAATCTCTTGATTTTAAAATCATCGAAAGGAAAGAGAACTATTTCGGCGATGGCGAACCCCGCGTTATCATGGTGAGGGAAAGCCGGCCATAAGATTACAGAAAAAAATTTATGGTGAAAATTTATCCCGAAAAACTAAAACCGGGAGACAGGGTACGGATTATCGCTCCGGCCCGGTCGATGGCAATAATTTCAAAAGAGTTGACGGAGATCGCAAATCGTCGTTTTGCGGATTTGGGTTTAGAATTAAGTTTTGGAAATCATGTCATGAAAAAAAACGATTCATTGTCTTCAAGCATTGAATCCCGCGTTCAGGATATACATGATGCGTTTTGCGATAAAAAAATCAAGGCGGTTATTACCGTAGTAGGCGGTTTTAATAGCAATCAATTGTTAAAATATCTTGATTGGCAGTTAATAAAAGAAAATCCGAAAATATTTTGCGGATACTCGGATATAACGGCATTAAGTAATGCGTTTTTTAAGAAAACCGGTTTGGTAACTTATTACGGTCCGCATTATTCCAGTTTTGGCCAAAAATTGTATTTTGATTATACTTTCGAATATTTCAAAAAATGCGTAATGGAAAATAACCCTTTCGAGATTTCTCCCAGCGATAATTGGACCGATGATTATTGGTATGTCGACCAGGATAAAAGAGAATTGATAAAAAACGAAGGATGGCAAGTGATTAATGAGGGACGTTCGGGAGGCACAATCTTGGGTGGAAATTTATGCACCTTTAACTTACTTCAAGGAACGGAATACTTTCCCGAAGCGGGTAAGGTTATTTTGTTTATTGAAGATGATAAATTCGGGGGAGAATCGACAGATGAGGAGTTTGACCGCAATCTGCAATCATTAATACATATGCCGCAATTTGAGAGCGTTGACGGGATAATGATCGGAAGATTCCAGAAAGCCAGCAAAATGACTCCGGATAAAATTTCAAAGATTATTAAATCAAAAAAAGAGTTAAATAACATGCCGGTTGTGGTTGATGCGGATTTCGGCCATACCGATCCAAAATTCACTTTTCCGATCGGCGGTGAGGCAATTTTGAGCGCGGACAATGGAAAAATAAAGTTGAAAATTTTAAAACACTAATGGCATCAAAAAACGTAAAATTAATCGTACATGCGCCGGTTTCGCACGCGGATGTCGTGCGCAAGGCGCTTGGAGAAGCGGGGGCGGGAAGGATTGGGAATTATGATTATTGTTCGTTTTCCTGCCGCGGATGG
>Ga0074195_1003913_pt1 | contig 13113 bp, 8 predicted proteins | sample EPASupsiteHSE623_FD_64525 | JGI IMG/M metagenome (GOLD analysis project Ga0074195, IMG submission 64525) | Bioremediated contaminated groundwater from EPA Superfund site, New Mexico - Sample HSE6-23 | ecosystem: Environmental > Aquatic > Deep subsurface > Groundwater > Contaminated ...
GGTTCCAATTCTTGATCGAAAATAGCATACTTTCTTGCAATTTCACTGATGTGTAGCTTTTCTGCTTCTAAAGAAATTGTTACGTCGTCTTTCATGTTATCGCCATCCTTTTTAAGTTTTCTAATTTAATTATAACATAAGCAAAAGCCGACTTTAATCACGGTATCCTTATGACTATATTAAAATCTGCCTAAAACAAAGAAAAACCGATTCTAATCGGCTTTTCGATAGGAAGAAACAAATGATTGTACTTCATCATATTTAGGAATGCTTGGGATAGCACCTTTTTTGGTTGTTGTAAGTGCTGCAACACAGTTAGCGAACACCATGATTTCATCCCACATATTGTGGGTGATTTCTGATAGATTTACCTGATGTTTTTGTATTTGAAATAACACTGCACCAATAAATGCGTCACCGGCACCTGTGGTGTCTATTGTATTCACTTTGAATCCCTCATAATGTTTTTGATGGTTTTTCAAATACAAGCTAGAGCCTTCTTTACCCTCACTGTATATAATCGCTTTAACTCGGCCCACAAATAGACTATTTATAGCGCTTTGTACATCTTCAATCCCGGTGATAAATGTAAGTTCTTCATCGGAAATTTTCAAGATATCAGCCTTCGGAATAAAAGTCAAAACGGTTTCTTTTAGTGCTTTTTTATCGGGCCATAAAGAGAATCTCAGATTTGGATCAAATGAAATAATCCCATTTTCATGGATAAAATCATCAATAAGTCGAATATGTGTATATTTTGTTTCAGATTCAATTAAACTGACACTACAAAAGTGAAGAATGTCCTTTTGTATCTTTAATCCTCTGAGTTGTTTGTAGTCAAGCAACATATCTGCACTAGGGTGCCTGTAAAACATAAATTCACGTTGTCCCGATTCAGTTAGTGATACAAATGCCAAAGCCGTATTTGCCTTGTGTGTTTGAAAGAGTGTTTCTGTATTTACGTTAGCATCATCTAAAGTAGCTTTTAGATAATCACCAAAAGGATCTTGTCCAACTTGACCTATGAATTGAGATTGTCCACCCAAAATGGCCACAGTTGCTGCGACATTGGCTGGTGCACCCCCAGGTGCTTTAGTAAATGAAGCTACATCTTTCAATGCACTAACTTTATTTGGCATAAAATCAATCAATAGTTCACCGATACTATATAGTTTATACATGATTTATTCGATGACAAGGTCATACCCTTCAATATTAAAAGTGGCTTGCCCATAGGAATAGAATTCAATACCTCGTGCACTTAAACTTGGAAATACTGTAGTTGTGATAACGTATCTACCATTGTTGACAAATACTTCCACGCTGTATTTATCAATGAATATTCTCAGTTGAACTGAACCGTTTTGAAGTGTCACAGGAATCTTTGTGATGTTGTGTAAATCTCCGGTAGGCACTTTTCCAGATGTGCCATTGGTTCGATCGAGGACAAGGAAACCATCTTTATAATAGACTTTTGTCTCTTCATTTTCCCCCTTGAAGAGTTTGATTCCGGCTTCATAATTATTTGGGGCTAACGTGATCAGTAGTTCATTAGAAACACCGCTCAAACCCGGAATTGATATAGAATCATTTGATACAATTATTGTTCTGTTAATAGGATTCTGACGATAATTTTCAATCTCTGATATAGGTGTTTGATATAACTTACCATCGACTAAACTTAAAACCCTCGGTAACGTCATTGCACCGGCAAATCCTAATCCGGATGTAACTGGCGTACGGTTCCACGATTGCATCCAAGCAATCATGATTCTTCGGCCTTGGTCATCTAACATTGTTTGTGGTGCATAAAAATCAAATCCATGGTCAATTTCTTCAATATTATTGTAACTGACATTTTCAAGTTTACCAGTTTGATAATTCAAATTTCCAACCACATATACAGTTGAGTTATGGTTCCTATGATTAGGTACTTCTTGAGGTGAAAATAATAATACATGTTTATCGCCTATTAAAAATATATCTGGACATTCCCACATACGACCCAATTTATCGAACGTTTGACTGGAACCTTTGTAAGGTGCCCCTACATAAGTCCATTCAACCAAATCTGCTGATTTATACATTAAAATTTGACCGTAGTTTTGTGAAGTTTGTCTTGAACCAACCACCATATAATAAAAATCTTCATACTTCCATACCTTAGGATCTCTAAAGTCAACAACGGAAGCTCCTGCAGGTACTTTATATTCATTGATGACCGGATTATTTTCATGCTTTGTAAATTCAATACCGTTATCACTATAAGCAATGGCTTGAATTTGTCTATTTGGTATATTACCTGTATATATGAGATACAATTTATCTTCTATAACTATCGCACTACCACTAAACACGCCGTTCGAATCATAGGGTTGATCTGGTGCTAATGCAATTGGAAGGTATTCCCATTTGACTAGGTCATCGCTAACAACGTGGCCCCAATGCATCGGCCCCCATACGATGTCTTTTGGATTATGCTGATAAAATAAGTGATTTTTTCCTTTGTAAAAAACAAAACCATTTGGGTCGTTAATCCATCCCATTTCACCAGTAACGTGATAATTCATTCTAGTTTCTTTGGAAACTTTCCATGCGTTCATATCTATATACCTATTAATAGCTTCTAACATATCATCAGAGGTCGCATGACCCAATCGAATGAGTGCGTCTTTTTGATAGTAAGCTAATTCACTTTCTGTTAGATTAATTCTAAAATCGTCTATGTTTAAATAGCCAAAATAATGTGAAGTATCTTCGTCTACGACTTTAAGATAGACCGATTTACTTTGATACTTTGTTACATCCCAGATAACTCGAACGTAACCATCGGTGTGATTGGGATCATGAAACATCTGATTGAACTTTTTATCTAATAATTCATGTGTTTTTGCATCATATAAACCTACATAAGTTTTGTTGTAATTGAACCCACCTGCAATTAAAAATGTGATAAAACCAGTGGATTCGATTCGAAATACGGTGGATTTTAATGATCCAGTTGCGCTGCTATTTTGAGAACCCACTAAATGATAATTACCTTCATGATAATACTTACGGTTATATTCACCGTATACCAATGTATTTGTAACTTGTTGAGCTAAAAAGGCATCTCCTTCGGATGTCCATCCCGTTAAATCGCCAGTTTCAAATCCACCATTGTCAAGTGTGGATGTTTGTTTACTTTGACATCCATAAAGTAAAAATATCATGCCGATGATCAGCATTTTTTTCATTGAATCCTCCTTAAAAAATGACTACAGAGGGGGAGGGTCTCCCCCTCGATAGCCTTGATGTGCTAAGTTAAAATATTGATTGCTACAACACCATCTACTGGTTCTGCTTCATGATAAGTGAAGAATGAGTCTAACGACATGAAACCAAAATCAGAGGTTTGATTGTCTGTAATTTGAATATATAGAATGTCTCCAAGTGCTGCAAACTGTGTTAAGTCGACTTTGTATTGAACCATGTTCATCAATCTCATGCCTTGATCAACGTGTGGGAAGTTGATATTTGCGAATTCACTATTTGCAAATCTCGCAATTTCTACACCTGCTGCAGTAAATATGGATACATATCCACCGCGTCCTCCAAGTTTGAATGTTATAAAACCAGAGCCACCCAATTCAAAGGTGGTTGATTTGATTGTACCGATTGCGCCTTCGTTATACATACCATAATGGTACTCACCATCACGATTGTATGTGATTTGTTCAGCCCACCAAGTTGCATCTGCAGTGACACCTGCATTGTCAAACGCTGCACCATTTAAAATGGTCCATCCATCTAGGGTGCCAGATTCAAAACCAGGGTTTGCTATTTCATATTTAGAAGCTGGTTGTACATCTACAGGAATTGGTCGAATATCAATTGCTTCAACACCTTCAGTAGGTGCTGTTTCATAGAATGTGACAAAGGAGTCGAATGTCATTAAACCCCAACCAGAAGTTTTGTTGTCAACGATTTGAATATACAAATTATCACCTAAGTTAGCGTATTGGTCTACATTGACTTTATACAAAACCATGTTTGCAAGGCGCATACCCTGATCTACATTTGGGAAATTGATATCAGCAAATTCGCTATTTTCGAATCGAGCAATTTCAGTACCATCGATTAAATGAATCGATACATACCCACCATTTCCACCAAGTTTAAAAGTCATATAACCCGATCCACTAAGGGTGAAGTTTTCTGATCTCATCACACCGGTTGCGCCTTCGTTATACATACCAAAATGATAATTTCCATCTCTATTATATGTAATTGATTCAGCCCACCATGTTGGTTCTGAATTGATACCTGCCGCTGCAAATGCTTCACCTTCGAGTACGGTCCAACCTGTGAGGTCGCCTGTTTCAAAACCACCGTTTTCAATTTGATTGGCGAAAACAATTGGTAGAATATTGATGGCTTCTACACCTTCAGCAGGTTCTGTCATATGAAGTGTATCGAATGAATCAAATGTCATTAAGCCCCAACCAGAAGTCTTGTTATCTGTAATTTGAATGTAGAGTTGATCACCCAAAGCTGCGAACGCTGTTAAATCCACTTTATATAAAACCATATTCGCTAGACGCATACCAGCATCCACATTAGGGAAGTTGATATCTGCGAACTCGCTATTGCCGAATCGAGCAATTTCTTCATCTGCATCGTTAAAAATGGAAACATAACCACCATTACCACCTAATTTAAATGTCATGAAACCAGCTCCACCAAGGGTAAATGTAGTGGATTTTAAGACACCCATACCAGCTTCGTTATACATACCAAAATGATAATTTCCATCTCTATTATATGTAATTGCTTCAGCCCACCAAGTGGCTTCACCATTTACACCAGCGTCGTGGAATGCTTCACCCTCAACGATTTCCCAGCCACAAAGATTGCCCGATTCGAATCCTGGATTCGCGATTTCGTTTAAAGATGCTGCAACAACACCATCACATGATCTGGTTAAATATTGATAATTTGCTGTTGAACCTTCAGCTTGAGGTTCAGCTACACCATCGACATAGTATGTTCTTAAGTCATCAAAGTTTAGGAAGCCAAAATCACCATGTGCTGCATTATCAACCAAGCGAACATACATTTCTTTCCCACGATAATCAACGCCATCTACATCCGTAAGATCTAGTGTGTAAGTTGCGTAATTATTAACATAAGCTAATCCATTGATGGCTTGATTTGGATCAACAACACCGCTAAAATCAGCGAATTGAGTGTTTGCTTGTCTCGCAATCAGTTTGTCGTCTTCTTTAAGTCTAACTTCGACAAAGAGATTGTCATGATTTCTTGCTGCACCTAATTTAAAAGAAATTTTACCATCTCCACAAAGCGTGAATACGGATGAGGTTAATGTCCCTACAGTAAGTTCACTTTTAAAAATTTCGGTGCCGTCTTGGTACATACCATCACTGATGCCATATAAGTGATAATTACCAGTTTGTCCAAATGGAATGTTTTCTTGCCAAAAGGTTTCTTTGATAGTTACATTTTTAACATCAAATGCTGCACCTTCAGCAGTCCACCCCGTTAAGTCACCTGTCTCAAAGCCACCATTGATTACATTGACTACTTCATTACCAACACAAGGTACTTTTGTGCTTGGTTTGTTGTTACATGCGACCAATATGAATGCAATCACTAGTAACAGAATGAAACTAAATTGTTTTCTCATATTTTTTCTCCTCTTATTAATATGGGTAATACCCATCAATAACCTCATCGTGGTAAATCGAACCCATGCGATATACTTCAAATTTTATGATATGTGCATTGCCTGAAGATGACACCGAAATGCCCATCGATTCGCTATTTACGGGGTAAATTCTTGAGGTGATGCTTGCCTGATTATTGGCATATATTTCAACTAAAGAACGGTCTAGTACAATATGTATTAAAATATTGCCATTGTCTAATGTAACAGGCGCGATTCTTTGGAATCCAATCACGCGTTCAGAAGATCTCACTGAGTTATATATCAGTTTTTGTTCTAAAGCGTTATATGTCAATGTCGTCACTTCAGTCGTAGATTGCCTAAAATTGATAACAAAACTCGTTGCTTCTTTAGGATCAACTTCAAGAATGACTTCTAATAGGTCTCCTTTGACACTTGAAAGTAAAGTATTGGCTTCAGCAAAGGATTTATCACTGATATCCAGTAATGTTTCCGAGCGTGCATTGGATAATTCTTCGACTGGTTTAAAATTTAAAGATGCTGTTTCACTGTTATACCAAAGTTCAACAGGCATACCAGCACTGTGTGCCCAGCCTGAATAATATTGATGCCATGAATTTGCACCTATGCCTTGAGCAATTGTGAATAATATACTTCTGCCTGTTTTTTGATCCACAAACCCACTTGGACCCGTAAATGCCCCATCGCCGTAATCTAAGACTTTAGGATTTGCATGGTCTGGTATAAATCGAGCTGTGGTCGGATTGAATTCGCCAATCCAGTAATACACTTCCACATCGGATAGTGATACTGGGTGAGGACTGATGGCATAAAACCATTTATTGGTTGGGTTGCCATGTTCATCCTTCAACGGTAAGAACACAGGTAATTCCCACTGTAAACCTAAGAATGGATAGTTGACAAAATCAGAAACAAATAATTCACCCATGAAGCTGAAATTCACTAAATCGTCGGACTTAAATATCAGTGATGTTCCACCGCGATTATTGGTCGTTCCACTACCTACCAAAGTAAAGTATGTACTATCCACTTTGAAAACAAATGGATCTCTAAATTCACCAAACTTACCGATACCTTGGGTCTGTTTTATTGCCAATTGATCATCACATAGCCATTCTTTTAATAACGGATCTGCCAAATCTTTAGGCCGACATAATGCTACGCCTTGATTTGGCGTTGCGGAATCGTTTCCAGCTGTAATGAATAAAACAGGATGCCCCGCCGTATCGATGATGGCTGAGCCACTCCATACCCCATCTGGTGTGACTGGTAGTTGTGGCCTAATGGCGACACCTACATCGGTCCAATGAATCAAATCATCCGATACCCAATGTCCCCAATGAATTTGATGCCAGAATGGTCCAAGCGGATTATGTTGATAAAACAAATGGTATTTCCCGTTATAGTAAATCGGTGCGTGTGGTTCATTCATCCAATGTCCATTAGGCATCGCATGGAATTGTGGACGATTTCTGTCCTGTGCATACCAACTTTGTTGTAATTCAATATCTTCACTCGCAACATTTGGTATGACACCTTTATGTACTACTAAATAATCTTTATATAGTGACAGAATATCATTCTCTGACAGTGCTCTATTGCGTATGGTTAATTCATCAAGAAGTCCATTAAACATATTTACATCGAAGGATGCTACTTTTAAACCTGCACTGTTTTTACCGATTAATAGTGGTTCATTTTTCGCATTTCTAAATGGAAATCCACTGAAATCACCCAAGGAAATTTTTCTCGCCAACATCCCATTGTAATATAGATCAATAGATGTCTGATTAAATGTAACCGCGATGAATTGCCAGGTGTTGGGTTTAAGATAGTGGGGCTCATTAACCATATATGTTTGTGCACTCTTAGTTAGTTCACTACCTAAGACCAGTTTGATGCCCCATTGTCCGTGTCGATACATCCCAAAGTCAAAACCTTCTTTATATGAGAAGTTGGATTGTGATAGTATTGCAGATAGGTTGCCTCCATCACCCCATTCAAACGCGTGTGGGGCAACCCAAGCGCTGATGGTAAATGCTTCTGTAGGCATAATAAAACTTTCTTGTGAGATATAGTTTGAGTATCCATCAAAACGCAGAGAACCACCTTTTATGCCTGAACTACGCCATTGTGGGTCTTGTGGCGGTTGGTATAATAAGTTTGCATTTTTTTGATTGAACACATAATTCACGAATTGCTTGGACTTGGTTCTTGACTCTAGTGTTTCTTCACCATTGCCTTCATCGAACCCATAGTGTAATACCACATCTTTATTTTGTGTTTTGGTACAGCCGGTTATCGCAAGCATTGTCATCACCACCATACATAGGGCTATGATTTTTTTCATTAGAATTTCACCCCCGTGTTTCCTAAACCTTCAACAATATACTTTTGCATGATGGCATAGAATGCAATCATTGGAATGGTTGTCAATGTGAGTGAAGCCATCACTTTAGCAGCTGTAATCGTCGGGTTTTGCTGAATTGTGTTGAGTGCTGCTTGAATTGGGTATAGTGGCCACCCATCACCTGAAGGTGCTGGTAAAACCATAATTGGCCACACATAATCATTCCATGTACCGATAAAGACAAACGTCGCGATTGTCGCTATGATTGGTTTCGATAATGGTAGGATGATTGAAAAGTAAATTCTCGCCTTGCTTGCGCCATCGATGATGGCTGCTTCTTCCAATTCTTGCGGGATATTCTTAAAGAATTGTCTGAATAAAAATATGTTGTAAATGGACACCAAAGGTGGGATGATAATTGCGAATACACTACCGGTCAATCCCAAGTTGTGTACAATCGTATACAAAGGAATGATGGTTGTCTCGATTGGAATAATTAATAATAAAATAATCATGACCATGATAATGTTTTGCCCTGGAAACTTAAATTTGGCGAGGACATATCCAGCCAAGCTATTGACAAATATATTGCCTGTAACAATGACTGCTGCGTATATCAAACTGTTCGTCGCGTATTTCCATAAATTGTAATCGATTATGATTGATTTGTAGTTGTTTATCCATTGGCCTATGTTGCTAAAGTTTGGTAGGAAACCAATGAGTTTACCCATTTGTCTGTATATCTCGACATCCGCCTTGGTCGATGATGAGAACATCCAAATCATCGGAAAAAGGAACAATATTGAACCCAAACCCAACAAAGTATAAGTGCTCAACTTGTAACCAATGTTTCTAGCATAAGATGTTTGATATTTAAACATAAACTCGCCAAACTTACGATTATTGATTTTAAGTAATTTGAGTTTTTGTTTAACGGTGAAGTAGATGAATAAAAGTGCCAAAAGACCACCTAAATAGCCAATAAATATCGCTAAAGTTTCCAAACTCTTAATCATATTTATGTCCAGCAATGCATAAATCACATCCAGTAGTTTCAATAATACTAAAACAATTGGAGTGACAAAGTAAGCGATGGTGAATATTTGCTTCATCATTTGAATCAGTGCATATAACAATACCATTGGAAGCAAAGACCATTTAAATGTTTTATCGTACATCCTAGTCTACCTCCTTCATCGCTCTGCGTTGTAGTATAACGAGTGTGCCAACAAATATGGTTACAATTAATGCAATCGCTGATGCATAACCAACAAATCTAAATTGATAGCCTTCTCGGTAAATCAGATAGCTTAAAGTCATAGAATAGTTTTTAAATCCAATCATAACCATCGGTTGGATGAGAAGTTTCGATGCCCCAATAAAGGTTGTAAACATCACGAACACAAAGGTTGGTTTGAGTTGTGGCAGCGTAATAAAGCGAGTGATTTCAAAATCATCTGCCCCGTCAATCTTAGCGGCATCATACATATCTAACGAAATGTTCTTCAATCCTGCTAAAAATATGAGCATTTGAAATCCAGCACCTTGCCATGCGGAAATGATGACAATCCAATACATTGCGACACCGCCATCCAATAAAAATGTTGAAGGCGGAAAGCCAACCAGTGCGAAAATGGTATTCATCAAACCGAGTTGAGTTTGATTGGGGCTCAAAATTTGAAGCCACAGGATTGAAACAACTGTGAGTGACATCACAACTGGTGCAAAAAATGCAACTTTAAAGTATGAATTTCCTTTTCTCGCATGATTTAAAATAAGGGCAAGTCCCAGTGCAGAGCCAATTTGAAGTGGTAGAACCAATACCATAAATTGAATGGTATTTCTAAATGCGTGGTAGATATCACCTCTGGCTTGATATTGGTCCATTAAATCCATGAAGTTTCTGACCCCAATGAACCTGATATTATTGGGTTCTAGGAGATAATAATCCGTAAACCCGAAAGCTAATCCCATCACAATTGGTTGCAAAACGAATATTGATATTAACATTAATATTGGTAGCAGTATGAGATAGGCGTAAATGCTACTTTTGAGTTTATACCGATCATGATGTTTTTTAGCTTTGATCACATCAAAGGTCCCAGCAATTGTTAAAATGACAATCAGGATACCATAGATAATCAAGGTGAGTGTGGTCATATAAACCTCATTTCTTCAACTATTTGTGTCGGTTGAGTTTTGTTTGTAAGGATGCTGCATACTGATTTAAAACTGCTTGAACTATTGGCGGGTTTGATGTCACCATCAACTCAATGTAAGCTCTTTGGAATGTATCTGTGATTTCAGGATACGCTACAGAACTTGGTCTAGCTTTACCACCTTGAATGAGTTGTTCTTTTAAGATCGCACGCACCCCTGTATTGTATGCCGTATTTGAATTCAAAGCAGATATCTTTGCAGGAATCAAACCAGTTGCTGCTGTGACATAATTGGTAGATTCTGGACTGGTCATCCAGTCAGCAAGTAACGCAGCGCCTTCAGCATTTTTAGATGTTTTGGTCACACCAAAGGCCCAAGAACCTGTAGAAGCGTAAACATCACCAGTACTGCCCACAGGAATTGGTAAGACCCCCCAGTGTGGGATTTCATTCTTATAGGTAATCTCAAGGATTGGTACACCCCATATGCCATCTAGCATCATCGGGTAAGTTCCAATGTAAAAACCATTGTCAACAGGCACATCGGTTGCGATACCTGAAGTGAATAAACTTTGTAGGAAACTAAACGCTTCAACATTGGCAGCACTGTTGAATATACCAGAAGCAGTTAAACCATCAGTACTGACAATTTCACCACCATTATTCCAAATAAAGGGGGTGATGGCATATGTGATCATTTCGTCTTGACTCATTGGCAATGAGATGGCTTGGGTGTTGAAGTGTGTTTTTAAAGCATTCGCAATATTAAAAAAATGGTTGTAAGTCCACGGATTGGATAAACTAATACCTAAAACTTGGTTATTTGTTGGGTCTTTGATATCTGCCGGGTTGCATGTTTCAACCGATGCACAAAGACCTGCTTGAACAAACATTGTCTTGTTATAATAAACCACGGTCGTTGATTCTTGAATGGCTAAGGAATAAAGACTACCATTATACATGCCCTGTTCTAATGCACTTGGCAAAAAATCGTCTTTAGAAGCTTGTGGAATCAGATCATCTAAATTTAACAAGATACCAGATTTTGCATAAGCCGCTGTATTTGGCCCATCTAAAGTGATGACGTCTGGAAGTGAGGAAGTCGTCAGAGCTGCGTTGATTTTATCTTCATAACCTGTGCCACCACCACCGCGAGGAATGAACTCCACTCTAGCCTCATATACGCCTTTATTTGCTTCGTTAAAGGCTTCTGCTCTAACGCGATATGCGCGGCCTTCGAGTGTATCTCCAGCGATGTGTACCCACATGTTTAATATTTTCGCACCATCTTTATTGACTGTGCTAGATCCGCCTTCACATCCAAAAAGACCGGTTATGGCCATTATTGTGAGTGCAATCAAAAGTAATTTTTTCATGGTTCCTCCTTGTATTTGGAAACGTTTCCAATTATTTACACTTCTATATTATCACTAAAATGATAGCGCTGTCAATACTATTTGTAAGAAAAAAAGAGGTAAATTATGCACTTTGACCTCTTCTAATTTTAACGGGAACAATAATCCGTTCTATTCTTGACTCTTTTTCTATAATGTCAATTAGTAGCTTAACTGCAGCTTCTGCCATATCTTTCAATGGTTGTTCAATGGTTGTCAATGATGGTTTAAAAAATTCATTTTCTGACACACCATCATACCCAATAACAGCGAGATCATTTGGAATCTTCAATCCTCTATTTTGGGCATATTGTATGAGTTTCATCGCGAGATTGTCATTTTCTACGAACACCCCATCTACTCTATCTTTATATAAATCAAAGAAATGATTTAAATACTGATCATAATCTACTATAGGGTCTTCAACAATATATATCTCACAGGGTATATTTTGCTTTTGTGTTTCTTCCATGAATCCATTTTTCCTATGCTTAACTTCAATATCGATTCGGGGATTGAATGTGCCTACATAAGCAAAATGCTTTTTACCAATTTGTTTTAATAATTGTGAAGCAAGTACACCACCTTGGTGATTATCCGAGGTCACACAGCTGACATCATCTGAAAAATGTCGATCGAAACTTACCATTGGTAGTTTATGGTGAATGTAATGATCTATATCCGAGTAAGAAATCGATAAAATCCCAGACACTTTTGCTTCTTTTAACATGTCAAAATAATAGATTTCTTTTTCGGGGTGTCCATCAGAATTACACAACATAAGTTTATAACCACGTCTATCCAATGAATCTTCTATATAATATGCAAGTCCTGAAAAAAACGGATGCCAGATGGATGGCACGATAAAAGCAACATTGCGAGTGTGACTGGTTTTTAAATTTCTTGCTACTTCATTTCGAATGTAGCCCAATTCTTTGATGACCTTTTCTACGCGCACTCTCGTTTTTGGAGACACTTTTTCAGGTTCATTTAAAAATCTAGAGACCGTACCAATCCCTACATTTGCTTTTTTTGCAACATCTTTTATGGATGCCATAGAATCACTTCCTGTAACAATTATATCATGTTTTTGCGATTGAAAACGATAAAAATTGAAACGTTTCCTTCAACATAAAGTGAGTGATTTTGTTACTTATTATAAATCCTTGACTCTTATTTTTATTTATAGTTTTAAATGTTTGAAAATACATATTGCATTTTTTTTAGTTTGATGTAAAATGTTTATAAATTCATCGGAATTTGAATACCTAAGTCTCAAAATGGAGGTGGAATCATGTTACGTCGCTATATTCGTCGGTTTTTTATCGTATCATTAATCAGTCTTTGGAGCTTTTTTATCTTTGGTTATACCAAAATAGATGCTCTTGACACGCCGATGACGATGGTTTCATCCACCAATGGGGTATTTACGTCTCATGGGCTTCCTTTTGATGTTGAAGTCACCTTAGACTCACCTCACGCAATTGCTGGTTATCAAATTCG
>Ga0074195_1003914_pt1 | contig 13110 bp, 15 predicted proteins | sample EPASupsiteHSE623_FD_64525 | JGI IMG/M metagenome (GOLD analysis project Ga0074195, IMG submission 64525) | Bioremediated contaminated groundwater from EPA Superfund site, New Mexico - Sample HSE6-23 | ecosystem: Environmental > Aquatic > Deep subsurface > Groundwater > Contaminated ...
GGGGGGAGGACAGGCGGGGGAGAAGAGAATATTTTTTCCGGGGGGGCCGCCGGGGGGTACCCCCGCATCAGGATTGGGGGGCGGCCGCCGAGGCGGTGGGTAGCCTGGCGGCCCTGGCGGAGACCCATTTCGACCTCGATGCGATTATCGCCCGCATGCGCGAGGTGGTACCGCTGCCGCCGGCAAAGACTGCCCGCATCGCCCCCGAACTGACCATCGGCGTACTCCGCGATGCCGCCTTCCAGTTCTACTACGAGGAGAACCTGGATGCCCTCAGGGCGGCCGGGGCCAACCTGGTGATGATCGACGCCCTTCATTCCCCGGCTCTGCCGCCGGATCTAGATGCCCTCTATATCGGCGGCGGCTTTCCCGAAACCAGCGCCCGGCAGTTGGCCGACAACGCTTGTTTCCGCCAATCGGTCCGGGAACGCATCGAGGACGGCCTGCCGGTCTATGCCGAGTGCGGCGGTCTGATCTTCCTCGGCCGGTCCATTCTCCTCGAAGGTCAGGAATATCCGCTGGCCGGCGTCTTTCCGGTCACCTTTGCCATCGGGGCCAAACCGCAGGCCCACGGCTATTCCGCCTTTACCGTGGAAAAACCCAACAGTTTTTACCCAATCGGCACCCGGATCAAGGGACACGAATTCCGCTATTCGATGGTCCAGCAATGGGAGGGGGACCCCGCCGAACTGGCGCTCAGCATGGAACGGGGGACCGGTTTTTGCGAGGGCCGCGACGGCCTGGTGAGAAACAACACCCTTGCCCTCTACACCCATGTGATGGCCTCGGGAACCCCCCAGTGGGTGACGGGATTCATCGCCGCGGCCCGTGCTTTTGCCGCGCGATAACAGGACGCTTCCTCCGGGTTGCCCGGCTCACGCGGGAGAAAAAGGGCGCAACGGCCTGCTGGTTTTGACAATCGCCTGAGCGGACCCTATAATGAGCCTAAGAATTTTCTCCTCTTGCATCGGGATGTCGAAATGTTGAATATACAAAGGGTTGCCTTTGCGAGCCTCGTTCTGGTCCCGTTCCCCGCCAGTGCCGCGACCGAGGCCGGATCGCCTGTCCCGTTTCTTTTGCCGTTGCTTTTTGCCGTTCTTGCTCTGCTCACCGCCGTTTGCTGGCTCGGGCTGCGGCTGCGGCTGCTGCTGCGGGAAAAACGCGACCTGAACGCCCGATTGTCCTTGGCCGAGCAGTGCGTGGACCTGACCCCTCTGCCCATTCTCCGGCTCGATGCCGATCTCAGGGTGATCGCGGCCAACCGCCGTGCCCTGGATGCCTATGCGCGTCCTTCCCTGATCGGGATCAACCTGCTTGAACTGCATCCGGAACTGGCCGGCCACCCGGTTGTCGCGGCCGTGCAATCGGCGAGCGCGGAGGGAAAACTCGAAGCCTCTCCCCTTTTTCCGGAACCAAAACCGCAGGAATCCGGCGGACCTGGCGAATTGACCATGCTCACCGCCGCAGGCAGGGAGGCGCAGATCCTCTGGGCCTGGACACCGTCAGCCAACCAGCACCCGATTCCGGCGGCCAGCGATGTGGCTGCCTTGGCCGAGGAGTCAGCCAGCCGGATGAAAAGTGACTTCATCGCCAATATCAACCATGAGGTCCGGACCCCGATGAACGCCATCATCGGGTATACCGAAATGCTGGCCAACTCCCCACTTGATCCCAAGGAAAAGCGGTTTGTGACCATCATCCACAAGAGCAGCATTGCACTGGTCACGATTTTCAACGATATCATGGAATTGTCCAAGATCGACTCTGGCCGGTTGCAGATCATGTCCAGCACGGTTCGCATCTCCTCAATCATCAACGAGGTGGGGGGGCTGTTCAATACGTTCGCCGAGGAAAAGGGGCTTTATCTCTTCAGCCGGATTGCCCCCCATCTGCCCCAGTCCATTCGTATAGACGGTGTACGGTTGAAGCAGATCCTCCAGAACCTGGTCAGCAATGCGGTGAAGTTTACCCATGAGGGTTCGGTGACGCTGCTGGCCGACGGTAAACCGTCCCCGGAGCTGCCGGGATGCATCGACCTCCGCTTCACCGTCGAGGATACCGGCATTGGCATTCCCGAGGCGGATCAGCAGAAAATTTTTCAACTTTTCCGCCAACGGGAAGACGTCATTACCAAACAGTACAGCGGCGTTGGCCTGGGCCTGACCCTGTGCAGTCGGCTGGCGGCGATGATGGGCGGCAGGATCGAGCTGTCGAGCAGAGAGGGAAAAGGAACACGCTTCATCGTCATTTTCGACGGTGTCCAGATTGGCGATCCCGCACCCTCCAGCCCTGAACCCCCTGCCGGCCTGACGGTGCGGGAAGGAGAAAGAAAGCTGCTGGTCGTTGATGATGTCGATCTGATCAAGGACGTCTTTCTCGATTTCTTCCAGGACAGTCCCTATAGGGTCCTCGTTGCCAACAACGGCGAAGAGGCCGTGGCCGTGGCCCGCGCCGAACAGCCTGGCATCATTTTCATGGATCTCAACCTGAGCGGCGCGGACGGCCGCAGCGTCACCGCAGAGCTGCGCCGCAATCCCGAAACCGCCGCCATCCCGGTGGTGGTCATGACCGGAGAAATACTCGAAGAGAACGATTACCGCCCTCTGTTCGACGATTTCCTCCAGAAACCGTTCCGGCTGGAAACGTTGCGGGAGACTGTTGACCGCCATATCCGGCCTTCGCCAGGGCGAACGGAGCAGCCGGCAGAGCACGACGGCGGCGACGAACAGCTCCTCGCTCTCCGGAGCGCCAAGGCGTGGAACGGCGAACTCGAATTGTTACGCCGGCAGGCTGTTTTTTCCGGAAGCCTGGCCGAGGCCGCAACACTGGGAGAGGCCATGCGGCAGCGCGGCAAGGCGGAAAATCAGCCGGTATTGACCATGTTGGGCGAGGAGCTGCTGCGCCATGCCCATGAACCTAATATTCTGGGTGTGGATCGCCTCCTTGCCAAACTCTCCCGGATAACGAACGCAACAAGCCATGAACAAAAATAATGCCTTGATTTTCATCGTCGACGATGTCCTGGAAAATATCCAGATCGCCATATCCCATTTGAAGGAGCTCGGCTGCGATTTTGCCTATGCCACCTCGGGCGAGCAAGCCTTAAAGCGGATCACCGCCACCCGGCCCCAATTGATCCTCATGGATGTGATGATGCCCGGCATGAGCGGCTTTCAAACCGCGGAAGCGCTCAGCCGGGATGACCGGACCAGCGCCATTCCGGTTATCTTCCTCACCGCCCGGGCCGAATCCGAGGATGTGGTCCGGGGGTTCAATCTCGGCGGTGTCGACTACGTCACCAAACCCTTCAAGGGGGTGGAGCTGCGTTCCCGCGTCCGCAATCATCTCGAACTGCACGCCTACCGGACCAATCTCGAACGGCTGGTGGATGAGCGGACCAAGGAAGCCGAACTGCTCAAGGATGTGATCATCGAGGCCATGGGTGAACTGGCCGAGTATCGCGATCCCGAAACCGGCAGCCACATCCATCGCACCCGCGGCTATGTCCAGTTGCTGGCCGAAACCTTGGTCGAACGGGGCCATTTTCGCGCCCAGCTCACCAAGGAATACATCACCCTGTTGTGGAAATCCGCGCCGTTGCATGATATCGGCAAGGTGGCCATCCGCGATTCCATCCTGCTCAAGCCCGGCAAGCTCACGCCCGAGGAGTTCGAGGAGATGAAGAAGCATGCCCTGTTCGGCGAGGAGGTCATCGCCAATCTCGAACAGATGGCTGGCCAGCCGACTTCCTTTCTCAATTGCGCCAAGGACATCGCCGGCAGCCACCATGAGAAGTACGACGGCAGCGGCTATCCGCGGGGTCTGGCGGGAGAGGCCATCCCGCTGGCCGGCCGGATCATGGCCGTTGCCGATGTCTATGACGCCCTGATCTCCAAACGGGTGTATAAGAATGCCCTGTCCCATGAAGAGGCGGCAATGGTCATGCTCGAGGGCAAGGGGAGTCATTTCGACCCGATTCTGATTGCTGCCTTTGAGGTGGTGGAGCCGCACTTCCGCCAGATCGCGGTGAACAATGCCGATTGACGGCCATTTTCGCAGGTGAACCGTCTGGAACCTGCCAGGTGCCGCGAGAATGGGAAAAATTGATTCTGGTGCGTTAGGGGCCGGGCATCCTGCCTTCAATTGCTTCCCGGGAACCCCTGAACCGCGTACTTCCCACTTTTCCAACGTCCTCCATCTCTCATGAAAAGTTTCCACAAGGAACTCTGGTTTCATGTGCCCACGCGGCGCGCTTTCATCAACATCACCCCGGAGGTGGAGCGGTGCCTGGCGGAAAGCGGCATCCAGGAAGGGTTGCTGCTCTGCAACGCCATGCACATCACTGCCTCGGTATTCATCAACGATGATGAATCCGGCCTGCATCACGATTACGAACAATGGCTGGAACGGTTGGCCCCACATGAGCCGGTCAACCAGTACCGACACAACGGGTATGAGGATAATGCCGATGCCCACCTGAAACGGCAGGTCATGGGGCGGGAGGTGGTCGTGGCGGTCACCGGCGGCAAACTGCACTTCGGCACCTGGGAGCAGATTTTTTATGGCGAGTTCGACGGCCGGCGCAAGAAACGGGTGCTGGTCAAGATCATTGGCGAGTGAGCGGGAATGTACGATTGTGATGGCTTTCAGAAGAGCACAAAACAATAGGTTCGTACACTTGTCCCAGTGCCTGCTCGTGCCTGTATTGCTGACGGTGTTGATGAGCGCGGCCGGATGTTCCGACCAGCGGGGGAAAGATGGCGCGGGCGGGACACTGACCGTGTTCGGCAACATCGACATCCGGGAGGTGCAACTGGCCTTTCAGGATGGAGGCAGAATCCTCGGTCTGGCGGTGGATGAGGGAGCCAAGGTCAGCAAGGGGCAGGTGGTCGCCGAACTCGATCCCACCCGGTTCCAGCTGGAGGCCGGCCGGTTGGCCGGCGAGGTGACGGCGCAGGCACGGTTGGTGGAGCGGCTCAAGCGCGGCAGCCGGCCACAGGAGATCGAACGGGCCAAAGCCGCGGTCGCCTCGGCCCGGGCCAATCTCAAGGAGGCCGAACTGGTCCTTGCCCGCAAGCAGTCGCTGCTGCTCACCAACCGCATCTCCGCGCAGGAGGTGGATAGCGCCAAAGCCAGGATGCAGACCTGGCAAGCCACCCTGAAAACTGCCGAGGAGGAGCAGTCGCTGGCGATCGAGGGACCGCGCGCGGAGGATATCGCCGCCGCCGAGGCCTCTCTTGCCGCGCTCCAGGCCGCGCAAGCGCTGGCGGAACAGCGGGTGCTCGACGCCCGCTTGCGCGCCCCGGCCGACGGGTTCATCCGCAACCGCATCCTGGAACCCGGCGCCATGGCCTCGGCCGGCGCCCCGGTTTTGACCTTGGCGCTGACCAACCCGCTCTGGGTCCGGGCCTACATCGGCGAACCGGACCTCGGCAAGGTGCGGGAAGGGATGCGGGCCGAGGTGCGGACCGACAGCTATCCCGGCACGGTCTACAAGGGTTGGATTGGTTTCATCTCCTCGACCGCCGAATTCACTCCCAAGACCGTGGAAACCACCGAGTTGCGGACCAAGCTGGTCTACCGCGCCCGCATCTTCGCGTGCGATCCCCAGCGGGAATTGCGGCTGGGCATGCCGGTGACGGTGACTGTTGATACGCAACAAAATCAATCTGTTCAGACATCATGCGATGACTGACTTCACAGCTGGGTGCGCCATGAGCGATGGTTGGCGTTGGGAAGAGCAATCGCACAAGGAGTGCTTTATGAAACGAAATATCGTGCTGGGCATCACAACCCTCCTCTCCGTCTTTTCTGCTGGACTTGTATTCGCAAAAGATTTCCAAATCGAGAAGACTCAATATGGAAGAAGGGGAGAATCAGCAGCCACACGTACAAATAACGACGCGTCACAAAACGTCAGGAGAACCCAAGCGAGCCGTACCGGTATCTCAACCACGAGCAAGAACCGGGAAGCGACCAGCACGGTCAGTGCACAAAGCAAGCAGCAACATGACGCGGCCAAGCAAATCATCGACAATTTGAAGTAGGCCTGCCGCACTGCCGCGCTCGCCCGTCATCGTTTACCCGGTTTATCCTGTGGAAAATAAGCCATGCGTACAACAACACCCGTTATCCTCTCGCTGGTCCTCGGACTGGGGCTGCTCGCTGGCTCCGGGTACATGTTTTCCGCTACGCGGCAGTTGATCTCCAGCGCAGAGAAGGCTCCGGGTGTCGTGGTGGGCCACGAGCGGCGTTCCTCCAAAGGTGGCAGCTCCGACTATCCCGTAATAGAGTTCAATACCCCCTCCGGCGAAGTCCGCCGTTTCACCACTTCCGGCGCGGGCGACTATGCCAAGGGTGAAAAAGTCGAGGTACTGTACGACGCCAGCGACCCGGGTAATGCTCGCGCCAATGTGTTCATCGAGTTGTGGCTGGGCAGCCTCGCCCTGGGAGCCTTCGGCCTGTTATGCCTAGGTGTCGGCATCGGCACGATATTCTACGAGCTGGCTGGCAGGAAATCCGGGGTGGAAAACAATGTCCGTTGATACTGCCGCGCCACACATGTGATCCGGTGGCGGTTTTTCCTCTGTGGAAGCCTTTCGATGCAGGGGAAATAATGAAATATGTTTTGCATTTCAATGAGATGAGACACTTTTTATTGCGGGATATTCTTGCCTTGGGAGCAGGAGCCTGGAAGATGGGAAACATGCTCAAGAGTCATACTACCTAGAGAAATACAATGAACAACATTCAAGAAAAGGATTGGGCGGAGGATGATTGGCATGGACATACAGGAATGGACAGTGCGTGCGACTACTGCATTGTACATGGGGACGTCGAAAAGGTGGCAAGCGATACACCCAAGACAGGTGCCAAGAAAGAGGGTGCCAACGAACAAGGGTGATTGCCACCCTTGTTTTGAGCAAAACGGCATGACCAGGAGAGAAGAGTCAGTCTCCTGTTTCTCTGTAGTGAGGATCACGGGTCAAAAGGAGACCACGTTTCTCTGGCTCAAGCGGATCTCGGCATCAGAGGGAATATCGACCAATGCTATGCCGCATGATCGACTTTAACCACAACAGACCGGAGCTACCCTGTAGAAACAGTATCTGAAGAATGCAACTTTTTTCAAGGAGAACAGAATGATGGAAGACAGAGTGATTCAAGTGACCTGTCCTAAGTGTGGTATAAAAATAAACAACACAACGAGTTGGTTTAAAAAACCTGGAAATTGCTGTCCTGGTTGTCAATTACGTTTTGCGACCGAAAGATTTAAACGAGCCATCGAAGAGGCAGAAAAACTGGCCTGAAATTTTGGAGAACCGCCAAGTCTCCATCCGGAAAAGGAGGCGTATCCATGCGCATCGTTTTATTTATAATCACCATGTCTCTTGTTGGAGGGCATTGCAGTGCCGCGATGGCAGCGAAGCGTGAAGACCCTGTCCAGGTGCGCACTACATCGAGCACTGCGCGAACTGACACCAGGAAGGTACTCAAGAAAACTGTACCGTTTAAACCTTTGCCAACCGATAATCGTCAAAAAATGAACGATTCCATGTCGAAAGTGGATCCCTGATTCAACGCGAGCGGTCACCTGATTGTGACAGAGCAACCTGGGCGGTGTTCGTATTGTTACCCCATACAACTTGAGGATAGGTACAAATGGAGAAGAACACGTACGAATGGAAGCGTGAGTATGAACTGGGAATCGAGGATATTGATTTTCAGCACCATTTTTTTTTCAATTTGATCCTGCGACTCACTGCCGAACTGACACAGTCGCAGGAACAAGTGTATCAAAATGCACTGGTCGATGAATTGATTGCCTATGCCCGGTTTCATTTTGTCAGCGAAGAGAACATGATGTCGCGGGCAGGATACCCCAAGCTGGAAGAGCATAAACACCTGCATCATGAATTGCTGGATCAACTGTCAACGAAATCCAGTTTGCTGAGCTTGACCCATTCAGCAAAAGATTCCAACGACTTGCTTGATTTTTTGATGAACTGGTTTTTTCAACATACCACCGGCGAGGATAAACTGTTTGCCCAGTATCTCGGGCTGGGCGAACCGCGCTACCTCTCTCAGTAACTGTTGGACCGGCTCATCAGTTCTTTCGTTTTTCTGATTTTTTTGCGGACGGGATCATCGGCGGCGGCGTAGCCAAGGCTGATGAGCAGCCCGATCCGCTTGTGATCCGGAATCCGGAGCAGCTTTTTCACCGTTGCCTCATCGAACCAGCCGAGCATGCAGGTGGCCAGCCCCAGTTCCGTCGCCTGGAGACAGAAATGGGCGGCGGCGATGCCGATGTCGATCAGCGGAAAATCCCGGTCCTGCAATCGGGCCCCGATTTGGGTGACGATCCTGGGTTTTTCGATGACCAGCACTGCCAGCACCGGGGCTTGCGGCACGAATTTATTGAACGAGACCAGGGTGCTGTAGGTGGCGCGCGCCACCCGGTCCTTGAGGGTGGGCTCGGTCACCATGATCAGCGTCCAGGGCTGCGAATTGGAGGCGGAAGGCGCCAGACGGACCGCCTCGATCAACTGGTCCAGTTTTTCCTGGGCAACCGGCCGGTCCGCGTAGGAGCGGACGCTTTGTCTGCGGGTGATCAATTCGGAGAAGTGCATGGCGCTCCTGGAGGCGGAGGGGAGAGTGCTTGCGCGTGCGGCGGCTGGCGCGGTCGCTGATCAGCCAGCATACCAAAGTGTGGACCGGAAGGAAACCGGCGTGTGCACCGGCGGCTGCGAGCCAAGCGATGCGGGAACAGCGCCCGGTGCGCCAGGACGTTGTTTTTTTTCAGACAGGAGGAAACCGATGAAACAGATGGGAGAGATGCTGCTGACCCGGGCCGCTTTTGCGGAGATCGTAATGGGCAACACGGCCCTGGTGCGGGCCATGATCGAGGCCGGCACCCGGGTGGTGACCTCCTATCCCGGCTCACCAACGCCGGAGATTGCCGCTGCCATTCAGTCGATTCCATTGGCTGAACGGCCCTTTTACTTCGAATTTTCCACCAACGAGAAGGTGGCCGCCGAAGTGGCCTTTGGTGCCTCGCTCAACGGCCACCTGGCCACGGTCTTCTTCAAGAGTGTCGGCCTCAACGTGGCCGCGGATGCCTTTGTCCAGTTCAGCCTGCTGCACTGCATCGGCGGTCTGGTGATCGTCCTCGGCGACGATCCCGGGGCCAATTCTTCGCAGAACGAGCAGGACAACCGCCACTATGCGCGGATGAGCTACACCCCGATCCTGGAGCCGGCCAACCCGGCCGAGGTCTACCGCTACTACAAGGAGGCGGCGCACCTCAGCCAAGCCATGGGCAAACCAATCATCCTCCGGCTGACCACCCATGTCTGCCACGCCAAGGAGCGGGTCGCCTTTGACGGCTGGACCCCGCCCCTGCAAAGGGACGACAGTCCCCGCTTCGATCCGGCCAACGGCCCTTACATTCCGCTGACCGCCCAGGTTTTTCCCAAGAAGCGGGAGGCCCTGGAAGGCTTGCGCCGGGTCGAGCACTGGATCGACGAACGCGGCCTCCACCAGGTGATCGACAACCGCAGCCCGCGCGGCATTGTCACCTCCGGCATGGTCATGCTCTCGGTCCTGGATGTGCTGGCCGATCTACCCGGCAAACCCGATATCCTCAAGCTGGCCATGCCCTATCCGCTGCCCACACGGGCAATAACCGACTTCCTCGCCAGCCACGACGAGGTGAAAATCCTGGAGGAACTCGACGATACCCTGGAATTGGGGATCAAGGCCCTGGCCTTCGACCGGGGCCTGACCACCCGGATCGTAGGCAAGGAAGACCTAGAGGACTGGGTGGGCGAATACACCCCGGACAAGGTGCGCGACATCCTCCATCGCACCTGGCCCGACACCATTCCGCCGCGTACCGCCGTGCCGGCATCCCCGGCCCCGGTACCGCCGCGGCCGGCGCAGATGTGTCCGGGGTGCGGCCATCGCAGCGCCTTTCACGCCATCAAGCAGGCCCTGCCCACAGACGGCGCCATCACCGTGGCCGACATCGGCTGCCACACCTTGGGCTTTCAGGAACCCTACCGGATGGGCGAGGTCCTGCTCTGCATGGGCGCCTCCACCGGCATCGCTTCCGGCCTGGCCCTGTTCAACGACACCCGGCCGGTCGTGGCCTTTCTCGGCGATTCCACCTTCTTCCATGCCGGCATTCCCGGCATCATCAATGCCTTGTTCAACCAACACAACCTGACCCTGGTGGTGATGGAAAACGGGACCACCGCCATGACCGGCCATCAGGATCATGCCGCCTCGGGCCGCAATGTCAATGGCCCGGTCGAGGCCATCCCTGTCCGGCGGGTGCTGGAAGGGCTGGGGGTGCAGCATATCTTCGAGATCGACACCTATCGCCAGAAAGAGCTCACCGGGCTGATGCGCCAGGCCCTGGAGTTGAAGACGTTCAGTGTGGTCATCGCCCGTCACCCCTGCATGCTGCTGTTCACCCGCAACCAGCGCAAAAAGAGCGGCTACCAGGCCCGCCATGTCCAGATCGACCAGGAACGGTGCGCCCGCATCCACGCCTGCGTCCAGGAATTCGCCTGTCCCAGCTTTTCGCGGGGGGCGGACGGCTCGGTGACCGTGAACCGGGAGCTGTGCATCGGCGACGGCTCCTGCCTGCAAACCTGCCCTGCCGGGGCGATCATCCGTTCAGGCCAAGAAGGAGGAACACCATGAACCCCTTCAATATCTACCTCTGCGGCGTTGGCGGCCAGGGCATCGGCCTGCTGTGCGAGATCCTGCTGCGGGCTGCCGATCATGCCGGCTACACCGCCAAGGCGGTGGACACCCACGGTCTGGCCCAGCGGGGCGGCATCGTGGTTTCCCATATCCGTCTGGGAGAGACGGTGCCCACGCCGCTGATCCCCGAGCGGACAGCGGACTTGGTGGTTGGGCTCGAACGGCATGAGGCCCTGCGGGGCGTCCAGACGATGCTGCGGGACGGCGGCACGCTCGTCTATGACGAGACCGTGTTGCAGCCGCTCGGCGTTCGCCTGGGGACCCAACCCGAAACCAGCGCCGCCGACCTTGACCGGGCCTGCGGTCTGCGCGGCATCACGCTCCATCGGGTGGTGCATTCGGAACTGGCCGATCCCCGGATGCAGAACATCGCGGTCCTTGCCGCCATTCATCGTCTGTCCCTGGTGCCTGGCCTGAACGCCGGGCATTACCTGCAGGCCATGGACGATCTGCTCGCGGGCGAGATGTTGGCGGCGAATATCCGCCTGTTTCAGGCAGCCAGTTAAGGACGGTTCTTGCCCATGTCCCCCTCACGGCTCCGGCGTTTCCTGCTCCCCGAGGTGAACGGCCGGTTTGTGTTCCGGTTGCTCCTGGCGGCCCTGACCGCGGCGGTTGTCTTCACCCAGGTGCTCATCCCGTTGCGCATCGAGGGGCGGAACATGGCGCCAACCTACGGCGACGGTGATTTCACCTTCTGCTGGCGTGGGCGCTATCTCTTTTCCGAACCGGCACGCGGCGACGTGGTGGCGATCCGTTACGCCGGATCACGGGTGATGCTGCTCAAACGGATCGTTGCCCTGGCCGGAGACACGGTCGAATTCCGCAACGGCGCCTTGTTTGTCAATGGCGCTTGGATCAGGGAGCCGTACGTGCGGACCCCCTCGGACTGGAATATGGCGCCGCGCACGGTGGAGCCGGGTAAGGTCTACGTCGCCGGCGACAACCGCGCCACGGCACTGGACCGCTCTCATTCCGGCCTGGTGGAGCAGGGGCGGATCATGGGAGGTTTGGTATGGTAAGCGGGAAAACGTTCCTTCTTGCCGGGCTGTTGGCCCTTGTCGCCGGTGGGCTCGCGGTTCGGTACTGGCCGGGCGACGAGCGGGCGATCCGCAACCAGCTGGCCCTGATCGAAGAGGTGGGGTCGAAGGAACTGGCGGAGCCGCCGGTCGAGGCCCTGGTCAAGGCAACGCGGCTCGCCGCCCTGTGCAGTGATCCCTGCCGGTTGATCGTGGCATCGGTCCGTCATGCCGGGGACTATCCCCGCAAACAGATCCAGGACCGCATCGTCATGGTGCGCTCCTGGTACACCCAGGTGCGAATCTCGCTGCACGACATCACCCTTGTGCTTGCCGAAAACAATACCGCCGTGGTGCGCGGCACCATCCGGTTGCGCGGCCAGGGGAGTGGCGAGGCCATTGCCGAGGCCCAGGAATTCCGGGCCGAGCTGGGCAAGATCGACGGCCAGTGGCTGATTACCGCAATTGAGTTCATTGAGGTGCTGGAACAATAACCCTCAAAACGGCAGTTCCGTCACCTCGGCTCAGGCCGGGGTCCAGAACGCTTCACACGATACTCATCACGTGCTGGATTCCGGCCTCCGCCGGAATGACGGCCCTCATTGCTCACCCATTGGGTGCACGCCTCGTTGACCTGGTACAGAAAAAGTGGACACAAAGTTAAGAGCGTTTAGGATGCTCTTTGGAGGTGTTCACATGGAGAAAGCAGTACGCAGAAAATTTACGGACGAATTTGATCGTGCCAACGCTCCAGCGTTGGCACGCAAATCTTGGACGCTCCCGCGTTCGTACGGCGAGACGCCGGAGCGTCTCGATCCAGTTCCCACGCTGGAGCGTGGGAACGATCACACCATCACTTTAAGGTGAAGCCCCCTCTCACCCCGCCAGTAGCAGAACAAGGGCCATGGAGCCGAAGGAGAGCAGGGTGGACATGACGATTACCGCCGAGGCCAGTTCGGTGTCGGACCGGAGCTGGGACGAGAGGATGTAGATGGCGGTGGAGGTGGGCAGGGCAAAGAACAGCATGCTCACCTTCCAGGCCAGGCCGGTAACCCCGAACAGCCAGAGCAGGATCAGCCCCACCAGCGGCAGCGCCGCCAGTTTGAACCCGGCCGCGGCCAGGGCCAAACCCATGTTGGCGCGGAGATTGGCAAAGGTGAGGCTGCCGCCGATGGAGAACAGGGCCAGCGGCAGGGTGACCTGGGACATCAGCTTGAGGGTGTTGTCGATGGGCGTGGGGAAAGAACCCACGGTTTTCGAATAGGCGATGCCGGCGAGACAGGCGAGGATCAGCGGGTTGGCCACCAGGCTTTTGAGGGTC
>Ga0074195_1003915_pt1 | contig 13105 bp, 10 predicted proteins | sample EPASupsiteHSE623_FD_64525 | JGI IMG/M metagenome (GOLD analysis project Ga0074195, IMG submission 64525) | Bioremediated contaminated groundwater from EPA Superfund site, New Mexico - Sample HSE6-23 | ecosystem: Environmental > Aquatic > Deep subsurface > Groundwater > Contaminated ...
TCGTATACAAACGTTGTTTTTGCAAAGGGAGAGGATTTATTCACCCCTTCCACTTTTCTGCTGAATGGAGTAAAGAGGCAGCATCTTTTAAAAGAGGGGCAGATAAGAGAGAGAGAAATAAGAGTAGATGACATCAAGGGGTTTGACGGATGCTTTCTTATTAACGCCATGCTGGAGCTTTATCCGGTGTCATTTGTCGATATATAGTCCGACTGGCAGAAATAAATATTTGTTTTGTATTTGAAATTATATTTTTACACTCATGATGCTACCAAAACAAATAGAGCGTTTTTTTTACAAGAAACCCGGTTTCTGGTTTTTTCAGATAACTGGCTGGATAGCCATGTTCGTTCAGGATATTTTTAAAAGTTATGGCACATTTGCAGATGACAAGGAGGTCTATTTCCTGATTCTCTCTCTAATTTGTGGATTTTGCATCACATTGTTGATGAGAAAGGTGTACCGTTTTTTATACAATCAGAAAAGGAGCGTTCTGTTTTATATACTAATACTTTGTATCACATCTCTACTGGGAGGTTTTGTGTGGTTTGTAATAAGAGAATCAATTATAACTCCGCTTCACGGGATGATTGTACTGGGAAAAGGATATGAAGTAGTGAATCTGTCTGTTTATCAATCACTGAGCAGGATCCTCAATTATTCCTGGCCACTTGTACCCTGGAGTACACTCTATTTTGGATTGAAGTTCTGGATGGACCTGCTCGATGCAAGGGATAAATTTGAAAAGGCATTGCTTCTGGCCCAGAAGTCGCAACTACAAATGCTAAGATACCAGCTGAATCCCCACTTTCTGTTTAATTCCCTTAACTCTATACAAGCCCTTGTATACGAAGATCCAAGGCATGCAGACAAAATGATAACTGAACTTGCAGAATTCCTGAGGTTTGCATTGCGCGACAAGGATAAATTGTTTGTCCCACTGAGAGAGGAGGCAGAAGTTGCAGAACGATATCTGTCAATGGAGCAGACAAGATTCCCGGACAGGTTAATGTATAATATAAATGTTACAGAAGAGGCTGCAGAGGTGCGGGTAATAGCTTTTTTACTTCAGCCGTTTGTGGAAAACGCCATTAAGCACGGAATGAAATCGTCACCCGATAGATTTTCTATAAATATTGATTGTCACACTAAGGATAACAAGCTATACATTAAGATTGAAAACACTGGGTTATGGATAGAGAGTAACAGCAATACAGGGACAGGGATACAAAATGTTTTTGAAAGGCTGAATAATGCATATCCCGGCAAATATCAGCTAAATATTTTAAAGAACTCTGATTCTGTTTGTGTCTTGATTGAAATTTCATTTGCCAAAGGAGATGAAAATATATAAAGCATATATTCTGGACGATGAGCCGCTGGCAATAAAATCGCTGAAGAAAAAACTGGAGAATCACCCGGAAATCAAGATTATCGGAGAGTCTACCAGAATGAGCAAGGCTTTTGATGATATATCAGCCGATTCTCCGGACATACTTTTTCTGGACATACAGCTGGCAGAAGGAACGGGTTTCGATTTTCTCAACAACGTAAGGTTTTCAGGAAAAGTTGTATTCGTGACGGCATATGATGAATATGCTTTCAGGGCCTTCGAGGTGAATGCCCTGGATTATCTGCTTAAACCGGTTTCTGATGAAAGGATGAGTGAGACCATAAATAAGATCAGGAACAATCAGTATAACTACAGCAATAACGATCCAAATTTTGAATTAAGGTACAGGTACTCCGACAGACTGTTTGTTGTTGAGCGTAATCAGATTCATTTTGTGCTGTTAGAGAATGTTACAAGAATTTATGCAGCAAGGGATTATAGCTTTATAGAAACTTATGATGGTAAAAAGAGTATCATTATGAGAACAATGGCAGAGTGGGAAGTTCGTCTGCCAAAAGAGCACTTTGTCAGGGTCCATCGTTCCTATATAGTAAATATCAATCATATAGAAAAGATAATAAGGAACTCAACCTCTACAGCCAGAATTTATCTGAAAAATATTCCCGAACCTGTGTCATTGAGCAGGACCTATTACAAGAATCTCAGGAATAATTATCTGTAATTTCTCTGAGTTTCATCTCTTATCGACAAGATGCATTTGATGCATCTTTTTTTATGCCTTTAAACGATTAATAGTGTGGTTCGTCGGCCTATTATAACGCCGGAAGAATCTTTTTTCCTTATTGTTATACAATCAGTAAAATCGCATAGTCATTTTAACCGATTATAAACTAAAACTATTATTTAATGAAAAAACTCAGAATTTTATTTGCAGCTCTCCTGATAACAACAGGAGGTGTGCTGTCGGCTCAGAACATACGGGTAACGGGAACTGTAACCGAATCGGGAACAGGATCATCGCTTCCGTTTGTAAATATTCAGCTTAAAGGAACAAATATTGGTACGGCAACGCTGGATAATGGATACTATTCAATAATTGCTCACTCAAACGGAACGCTGGTCTTTAGTTTTTTAGGATTCAAGACTCTGGAAGTTCCTGTGCAAAACAGGACCACGATTAATGTAGAACTAAAACCAGATGCTGTAAGTCTCAATGAAGTAGTGGCTATTGCCTATGGAGTAGCAAAAAAGGAATCAATAACAGGAGCAATTACAACAGTCAGTTCCAAATCAATTGAAAAAAGGGCTGTTTCAAATATCTCTGCTGCTCTTGAAGGACAGGCAGCGGGGGTGATGGTAAACAATGCAATTGGCGAACCCGGTACAGATCCTGTAATAAGAATCAGGGGATTCAGCACAATAAACGCTTCAAACTCACCTCTCTATGTTATTGACGGTGTCCCTTTTGGTGGGAGTATTACTGATTTAAATCCAGCAGATATTGAAAATATCTCACTGTTGAAAGATGCTGCATCAACTTCATTGTTCGGAAACAGAGCCTCAAACGGAGTAATTCTGATCACTACCAAAAAAGGAAAAAGCGAAAAAGTTTCTGTTAGGGCCACTTTTAATCAGGGACTATTCATGAGGGGTGTCCAGGAGTACGAAAAATTGGACGCAAGAGAGTTTATGGAGGTAATGTGGAAGGGATACCGTAACAGTCTACTGACCTCGCAACCTACAAAATATCCTACTGTAGAGCTTGCAAATGCCGAAGCAACAAAAACTTTGATCCCAACATATTTGAAATATAATATTTTCAACAAACCGGATAATGCGCTTTTCGATTCAAACGGCAAGGTATTGCCGGATGCCAAAATTTATGCTGGGTACGACGACCTAGACTGGTTCAAATTTCTAGAGAGAAAAGGGGTGAGAAGAGATTATACAATTAATGCCGAGGGGGCATCGGATAAATATAATTACTTTTTCTCGGTTGGTTACCTGGATGAGAATGGATATCTGAAAGTTTCCGATTTCAACCGTTTCAGCGCAAGGGCGAATGTTTCCGTAACTCCCAAAAAGTGGATTAAAACCGGACTTACTCTTTATGGGTCACATCAGCAATATAATAACGCAACCACAAGTAATACAGCTGCATTTATCAATCCTTTCATGTATGCAAGAAATATAGCACCAATATATCCGGTTTATCTTCACAATATGGCAACAGGGGACTATATACTCGATGCAAACGGTAAAAAACAGTATGACTCCGGAGGTACATATTCAAGACCACAATATGCAGGAAGACATGTGATTTGGGAATATGATCTGAACAAAAACACTACGACAAGAAACACATTAAACAGTCAGGTATTTGCAGATATATCATTCCTTAAGGATTTTACGTTTAGTATAAAAGGAGATCTCTCTATTAGGAGTAATTTTAACAAGTCCTACAGAAATATAACAATAGGCGACGGTGCGGGTACGGGAACTGGTTCAAGTACTTTGGGTTATAATAAATCTTACACTTTCCAGCAGCTACTGACATGGAAGAGAGAATTTGGTAGGCACAACCTGGAGATTCTTGCCGGACATGAAAATTTTGATTTCGAATATCAATATCTGTATGCATATAAAACAACTGAGATATTTGCCGGAGGAATTGAATTAAACAACTTTACCGTAGTGGATGAGACAACCGGATATAAGGATAAATACAGAACCGAGGGTTATTTATCGAGGGCAAGATACAATTTTGATAATAAATACTTTTTTGAAGCCTCTTACAGAAGGGACGGATCGTCAAAATTCCATCCTGACAAAAGATGGGGAGACTTCTGGTCCGCAGGAGGTAGCTGGACCATCTCCAAAGAGCCGTTTATGGCAGGCTTGAATAATTATGTAAACACTCTTAAACTGAGAGCCTCTTACGGAGAGGTTGGAAATGATGGTGGAACAGCCTATACAGCAGCAGGGGTGCCTGTAGTTGATTTTCAGGCTTATATGAGTCTGTATGCATTGAGTCAGAATGGTAACCGAGGGGCACTTTACAAATCACAATATGAAGCTGCCGATCTCTTATGGGAGAGTCAGGGTTCATTGGGAGTAGGCCTTGAGGGTAGGTTCTTTGATAGGGTCAACCTTTCGTTGGAGTATTTTGATAAGATTTCGAGAGATCTTCTCTTTGATATGAATCTCCCCCTTTCGGCTGGTGCAACTTCTACATCTGTAGCAGTGTCAACCATCAAAAAAAATATTGGTTCGGTATCAAACAGAGGTATTGAGATAACAACAGATATTGATTTGATAAACAGAGGTAGCTTCAGATGGAACATTGGTTATATAGGAACACTTATGAAGAACAAAATTTTAAGTCTTCCTGAGCCAAATAAAAAGGACGGAATACTGACCAGTAATAAAAAGCTTATGGAGGGCAAGGATCTATACCAATTCTGGCTCTTCCAGTTTGCAGGTGTTGACCAAATGACAGGAAACACACTGTATTTGATAAATTATGATAAATATTATACTGGTGATGCTGTGACGGGAAAGTCTCCAATACCTGATTCATGGCTAGTACCGATAAACGGGAAATATTATACAAGAAGTGTTACTTATGCAAAACAAGATTGGAGCGGAAGTGCCATTCCGGATATTTTTGGCAGTGTGTCGACTGCAATATCCTATAAAAATTTCGATTTGTCGGCACTTGTGACCTATTCAATTGGTGGTAAGGTTTATGACTACTCATTTGACGACCTTATGTCAGTTGGTACTACTCCGGGAGCAAAACATAAACTGCTTTTAAAGTCATGGGATGGTGTTCCTTCCGGAATGACAGAAACATCACCGGACAGAATTGACCCTAATGGTATTCCTGTTATTAACTATTCTCTGAATCAGTATAATACAGCTGGAGCTACAACTCAGTTCCTCAAAGATGCAACTTATGCAACCATTAAAAATATATCAATCGGATACAGGATTCCTAAAAAAATTGTAAACAAACTTGACTTAAGTGACATATCTGTTAATTTCTCTGTTGAAAATCTGGCAACATTCAACAAACTACAGGGTATGGACCCACAACAATCTTTTGCTGGCAATGTAGATAATCTGTATGCCGGTTCCAGAACATTCTCATTCGGAGTAAATATAAAATTATAATAAAGTTTAAGATGAATAGAAAATTATTTATAGCAGCACTTGTGACTTTTATCTCTTTGGCATCATCATGTTCTAAAGATTATCTGGATACAAAACCAACGACCTCAATAGCTACCTCTTTAGTTTTTGAGACTACCGAAAAAATTGCACTTGGGATAAATGGAATAAACAGCTTGATTGTCATGGGGTACCATCTTGACGATCAGAATTTGCCGGGAGAGGCAGGAATGAAAATGGTATATGCAAACTACCCAGGAAACCACTTTATGGTTGACCTTTCGGGGTGGGCGGTTATTATAAACGGTGAATACAGACAACTTACTACCAGTTATTATGACTATGCTCCATGGTATTACTATTACAGTTTAATTTCAAATGCAAATATTATTCTGGAAAATACCGATAAAGCTGTAGGGCCAGAAGCCGAGAAACAATTTTATAAAGCACAGGCACTTACCTATAGAGCGTATTCATTCTTTATGTTGTCCCAGTTTTATTGTTACAGATGGAGCGACTCTAATAACGGAACTTCAAGTGGTATTGTATTGAGACTTGACTCGTCAACAGGTGATATGCCTTTGTCAACTCTGGGACAAACTTATACACAGATCTTCAAAGATCTTGACGAAGCAATCGCACTATATACCAGTTCAGGAATTTCACGGGAATATTTCTATGATCCGGATATAAGTGTAGCATATGCAATCTATGCAAGAGCAGCTCTTACAAAGAAAGATTATGCCAAAGCAGCGACAATGGCGGTTAAAGCCAGGGAGGATTATCCGTTAATGAATACAACAGAGTACAAATCAGGCTTCAACACTCCTAACAGTGAGTGGATATGGGGAAGTTTTAGCTCAAAAGATGAAAACTATCAGTGGTCATCATTCTTTTCCTATATAGGATATAATTCGAATGCAGCCGCCGTAAGAACCACTCCTAAATGTATCAGCAGAGAGCTGTTCAATAAGATACCTGCAACAGATATCAGAAAATCACTCTTCCTTGATCCTACAGGGTTTACTCCGGGAACCGATTACTCTACTGCCAATTTCAGGGCAGTTGCAGGAAAGGCTCTTTATAATGCAGCTTTCGCTAAATATCCTGATTTATTCTCAACCGCATTGGTTTATGCATACATGAACTTTAAGTTCAAAGCTACCGACCTTCCAGGTGTTGGAAATGTAAACCATATCAGATCTTCAGAGATGTACCTGATTGAAGCCGAAGCTAAATATTTTCAGAATGATTTTACCGGAGCACAACAATCTCTTATAGCTCTCAACAAAACAAGCGGAAGGGATCCTCTGTATGATTGTACAAAAACAGGAGCAGATTTGCTTGAAGAAATTAAAATGTACAGAGCAATAGAACTCTGGGGCGAAGGGTTTGACTGGCTGGACCTTAAACGTTGGGGCGACAGCATTAACAGAAAGGCCTATGCCAACGGAGGAAACTTTCTTTCAGTTCTTGCAATAACCCAAGGTCCCGATTATGGTAATAAATGGACATGGATGATACCAAAACGTGAAACAGATTTTAATAAAGGAATTAAATAATTATAAATATCGGGGCTGCTGTAATCCCTTGTTGTGAGGCACACCGACACTCACAAACTACTTTCAGACAGTAGATACAGTGGTTAGTAATTTAGGTTTACTAAAATAAACGCTTTATAAAGTTATGATAATTACCCGAAAAATAGAGATTTCTGTTGATGAACATGACAAAGAACTCAGAGAATCGTTTCAAAGACAAATGCATCAGTGGAGGCACATTGTCAGGAACAGTGCAAATGAGCTTCTATCGTACCTCTACAGCATCGACAGATTGAAGCATCCGATTGATTCAACCTCATTCCATACTGTTTTAGAGGAGAGGCTTAAGAACCGCTTACCTTCGGGTATACTGAAATGTCTTGTTCAGGATGTAAATAAGAAATACAGGGAGACAAGAATTGCGCTTCTAAAAGGCGATGTGAGCCTTTATACGTTCAGAAATAACATTCTGATTCCCTTTTCTGTACAGTCTATTAGTGAATTGCATTGGGATGACAATAAAAAATGCTTTCTGTTCAATCTTTTCGAGGTTCCATTCAGAATAGTTCTGGGCAGAGATAAGAGCAACAACAGAAAAATTGTTGAAGAGATAAAGTGTGGCAGAATCAGAATATTCAGCTCCTATATGCTCATCGATGATATAAAAAAGAAAACCTTTCTCTTTTTGAATATAGATTTTTCAGTAAATACTCCTGAACTTGACAAAGATAAATGCATTAATGCGACACTCTCTTCTGAGGTACCATTATTAGCCGGTTATGAAAGCTGTGAAAAAGAGATAGGAACCAAGGATGAGTTCCTGCACCGGTTATTACAAATTCAAGAAGGTATTAAAAGAGCCAAAACCAACACCAGATATTTTGCAGAGGGAAAGGGACGGAAACGAAAAACCCAGTCACTTGGCAAGCTGCTTCTAAAGGAAAAAGATTATATAAACACCCGTGTCCACACATATGCAAAAATACTTGTTGATTACGCAATTGAAAATAAATGCGGTACGATTAACCTTATTCATTATGCTTATAAGGAAAATAAAGGGAAGAGAGAACCCCTCCTGCTGAAAAATTGGAATTATTACGGATTGAAGAGAAGCATAGAATACAAAGCAAAACTATACGGAATTAACTCTAATATGGTTGTCATAAACAATTAATTATTTAAATCATGAAAACACAAAAATTATCAGTTTTTTTACTGATCGGAGTAATTACTTTTTTTGCAGGTATCGAAAAAGGATTTGCGACGCAAACCGCCGGTCCAAAGTATACTGCTGCTGATCTTGTATATCGAGCCTTTAACAGAGTATCAAAAAATTATCCAAGGTCGAACAATCAAATGAATGCTTTTTACAAAGAACAGGTTGTAAAAAATAATTCTATCGTTTCTGTGAACGAGGCTATGCTTAATATTGGTAAAAGCCCTTATCTGACAACTCAAAAGGACATTGTGTCAATAAAAAAGATTCGTGGAAACCGGAATATCCATGATAATGAGTTGCTGATGATAAAACTGCAGGGAGGCCCAATAACTGCTCTTCAGCTGGATGTTGTCAAAAATCCATTTCTTGGAGGAGAGATCTTCAATATGTCGGATTTATATGATTTCGAATATGAAGAAACGGCAGAGATCAATCAGAAAAGCTTTTATGTTGTAAGATTCAAAGAAAAAGCCGGCAGTTCTGAAATGCTGTTCAGAGGTAAGATTTATATAGAAACCGAATCTCTTGCAATTGGCAAAGTTGAATTCTCTATGAATGTCGAAAAAAGAGAGTATGCATATGAACGGTTTCTTAAACACGCCCCCAAACAATGTGAGATCCGCATGATATCAGCAACTTATTCAGTAAATTACAAGGAATACGGAAATCTGTGGTATTTCGACTATTCGTCGTCAGATGTGTCTTTCATTCTGAATCATAGAGAGAATCCTCCACAATATTACACTGTTTGTTCAGAAATGGCAATTACAAACCTTGTAGCTGAAGGAGTGACAATAGACAAAAAGGATCAGTTAAAGGCAACAGATATACTATCTGACAAGATCAACGATGTTAAAATTGCTACTGAATGGGATATTTATAATAAAATCCTGTTGCTTGCATCTAAATACTAAATGGTACCCAGGCAAGTAGCCTCAAGGGAGAACCACTGCCTCCCTTAATTTTCATTGGGGCAGCTACAATGTATGCACCTTTGGCAGGAAGCTTGTCCAGGTTTGCGACGTTTTCGTAAGCAGTAATGTTATTGCCACAAAGGCTCCTGTGGGTCAGGAACTCCTTTGACTGACCAAAATCGATGCTAGGGGTGTCAATTCCGACAGCTTTTATCTTCCTCTCACTAACAAGCCACTTGGCTGCTTCCGGGTCCAGTCCGGGGAAATGGAGCTCTTCTACCCCTTCAACACCGGATTTGAGTGTGCCGGTATATTTCAGATGGTCCTTCCAATACTTGCCGAATCCTGTATTTAGCAGTATTATAGAGTGTTCTGGTATCTGTCCGTTTGCGGTTTCCCATTGAATGAAGTCATCTATGGTTACAAGATAGTCAGGATTCTGTGCCGAATTTGCCGTTATGTCTACCATAATGGCAGCTCCGGTAAGCTCATCTACATTAATCTGCTCAATAGAACGTCCTCCCTGTGCAAAATGGAGAGGCGCATCAAAATGGGTGCCCCCGTGCTCCTCGGCAGAATACTTGAATGAGGAGTAGAAGTAGCCTTTGTCATTAATGCCATAAAAGACTGTGTCATGTTTGAACGTCACATTTGTGGGCCAGTAAACCGTGCTCTCTTCAAAATCCCATGTAAGGTCCACCCAGTTGCCCTGTGCAAGTATTTTCGAAATATCCGGTTGTTTCTGATTACATGATGTGGCAATAATCAGAATAAAAATTGTAAGAAGATTTTTCATATTATTCATTTCATGAAATATCAGTTAATAACTCGTTGATTTTTGATGAAGCCTTTAATCCACTTCCTGTGAGGGAAACAACTATTTTCTCATCTTTCAGGATTTTACCTTCATACTGTTTGATTGCCGCAACTGCAGCAGCAGAGGTTGGTTCTATGTAGATGCCCTGAGAAGAACAAACTCTTAACGCCTCTACTATTTCTGTATCATCTACGGTTACAAAATCACCACCTGTCTTTTGAACAACATCTATTATCTGTTTAAGTCTGACAGGCTTATGAATGGCAATGCCTTCTGCGATTGAAGGATTGTGAGAACTTATTTGTGTCTCCTTCCCTTCTACGTAGTCTTTAAGTGGAGAGCACTTATTACTTTGCACGGCCATCAATTTTGGCATGTGGTCAATAATGCCCGCCAGCTTCATCTCCTGAAGGCCAAGATAGGCTCCTATAATCTGGGATCCGCTTCCAACCGGCACAAAGTAATAATCAGGGGCGAGCCAGTTCATCTGTTCAACTATCTCATAAATTGCAGTTTTTGTACCATGTAAAAAATATGGGTTCCACGCATGTGCAGCATAGTAACTTTTGATTGCCCCTTCAATTGCAGCATTGGCACAATCAATACGATTACCTTCTATAAGATGTAATTCGGCTCCATAGGCGCGAACCTGAAAAGATTTGGCCGATGAGTTTCCAGCCGGCATATAAATATGTGCCTTAATTTTTGCCTTCGCACAATATGCAGCAATGGCGCAAGCAGAATTTCCTGAGGAATCTTCTACAATCTCTTTAATTCCCAGTTCTTTGCACTTGCTTATAAGAATTGCGGCTCCGCGGTCCTTGAACGACCCTGTGGGTAGCATGAATTCGAGCTTGCCCATTACTGTCATCCCATGGAAATCCATTGGGACAAGTGGGGTGAACCCTTCGTTGAAGGATATTGCAGAATGGAAGTCTTCTAAGGGAAGTACCTGTTTGTATCGCCAAAAGGTTCTTTCGTCGGTCAACAGACTCCTGTCCAATAGGGGCATATAGTCAAGATCCAGATAATTTCCGCAGTCACACCGCCAGATGGGTATGTCTGTAGGGTACCGGGCTCCACAAGCTGGACATATGAACTGACAAAGCATGATTATAGTTGTTATATTGTTAATGTTTCTCCTTCGCTTTTAGCTACGATAGCCGCTCCGGTAAGATCACCCCATACGTTAACGGATGAGCGGATCATATCTAATGGTTGCTGAACCACAAGCACCAAACCTATGCCCTCCAGTGGAAGACCTACGGCATTCAGAACAACTGCAAGCATTACCAGACCTGCATGAGGAATTCCGGCTGCACCAATAGCAGCAAGCAAACTAGTGAATACAACTATCATCTGTTGCCCAAGAGTGAGGTCAATTCCATACGCCTGAGCAATAAAAATTCCTGTAACGCACTCATAAAGAGCTGTTCCGTTCATGTTTATTGTGTTGCCAAGAGGCAGACAAAAACCGGCAATCTTTCGGGATACATTACTTTTTTCCTGAATGTCGCGCAGGGTAATAGGTAGCGATGCAGCTGATGATGCTGTAAAAAGTGTAGTCATTAGTCCTGTCCCCATCTGACTCATGAATCTGAAAGGATTCTTATGCGTGAATGAGATAAAAATTGAGGGCAGTATTATCAATCCCTGTATCAGGCAACCACCTGCAACAATTGCAGAATAGATGCCCAGGCTCCCAAACATTACACTAAGTGCTTCAGTATTTCCGGCTTGGGCACCAACCATCGAGGATACAACGCCAAACAGACCAAAAGGGGCAAAACGGATTATCAACATTGTGACCTTTAAAATCACTTCATAAAGTCCGTTGAAAAGGTCGGTAAGCATTATTCGGTTTTTATCTGTTGAAACGGTTATGAAATAGCCAAACACAATCGCAAAGAAGATAACAGGCAGCATCTGTCCGTCTGCCATAGCTCTGAAAATATTGCTGGGTACAATACTTATCAACTGGTTGACAAATGAAACTTCGGTAGAGGTTAGCTTTGTCACAGATTCCTTCAATTGCAAGTCGACTCCCACTCCGGGTTGGAAAATATTAACAAGAAGTAAACCTAATATGCAGGCAATAAGGGTTGTGATGACATAATAAGCGAATGTTTTGCCGGCAATCCTGCCTAGATCCCTGGTCTCTCCAATACTTGACACACCCATTATCAATGCGCTGAAGACCAGTGGGATGACAACCATTTGCAGACCTCTTAAAAAAATATCGCCAAGCCATTTTGTGTAAATAGTGTATTCATGGCCAAATACTCCTAACAAAAAGCCCAGGCATATACCAATCAGAATCTGCCAGGGCAAAGCAAGCTTAAATTTTTTACCCATAAAAAAGTAATCTGAAGTTTAAATAGTTGTAAGTTTTCCTGACGTAAATATAGTGAATAGAATTATATAACATTTCATCAATATTATGTAACACTAAAAATTTGTGGCAGGCTAACTTTGGAACGTATTAAAAAATAATTATTATGCCACTATTGACAATCTTAATCGTATTAATTCTTGCAGGTGTAGCCCTTTGGCTCGTAAACACATTCATTCCCATGGATATCAAAATCAAGAAAATTCTGAACATCGTGGTAGTGATTATAGTTATCATCTGGCTGCTAAGACTGTTCGGATTACTGGATTTTCTGAGAGATATTACAGTTTAATTTACAGATGACAGTTACAACTTGTCGTACCATGCACGGTATACATCTTTCCAGTGATAGTATGGGGCAATGTCGGTTTTAACCGGTATTTCCACCTCTTTTTCACAATGAAGGAGTTTTACTATAACGTCGTCATTTGTACCGTTCCTGTAAAAAATAATCTGCAGATTTGCTCCCATTGGACTAACCTTGAAATCGCTCCAGGCGGTATAGATTTTTTCAGGGTCACTCTCCTTATTATTCATCCCCTTGATATCAAGAAGTGCAAGCAACGGGATGATGTAAGTGTCATGGCCAAATCGCAGGTCGGCCGACCTGTTGCCGGTTTTAACAGCATTGTTGGCACAATCCAGAATATCTCTCAACAATAACTTAAAACTATCCACTTCTTACCTTTTCTTTT
>Ga0074195_1003916_pt1 | contig 13103 bp, 9 predicted proteins | sample EPASupsiteHSE623_FD_64525 | JGI IMG/M metagenome (GOLD analysis project Ga0074195, IMG submission 64525) | Bioremediated contaminated groundwater from EPA Superfund site, New Mexico - Sample HSE6-23 | ecosystem: Environmental > Aquatic > Deep subsurface > Groundwater > Contaminated ...
CTTTCTGGTACAGCCCCTCGTCGAGGGCAAAGCCCAGGGGGGCGGGCCCCATTTTCAACCCGAGGAGGAGATGGGGGGGTTGGTGGCGGTAGGGGGCGAGCGCCGGGAGCCGCTGATCCGCCACCCCGGGAGCATCGTATCCTTCGAAGTTGATACTGGCAAGGCCGTAAAAGCGTTTGTTGCCTTTCCCGTCGTTATTCCGCTCGTCGGCCAATAACGTTTCCAACTGGCTGTTGGTGGCGTATCCGACGGTACGGGTATAAACCCCGAGTAAAAAGCCGGTGTCGATCCCGGCGATATCCATGTTGCCGGCAATGCCGATGTTCTCCCCATACGGTTGAGAAACATCGTTTATAAGTGCCGGCAGATAGGCGGCTCCGAGGAAAATGAAATTGCTCAAGAATTGTTTTCCGCCGAGCGGCATGGCGCCGAACTCGCCGACATGGAGATGCGGGTCGATGACCTCGTACTCTTCACCATCGACGGTGACGGCGGCATTGAGGGAGAAGAATGAAAAGAGAAAGAAGGCGATGATGGTGATATATATGTTATGCATGGACACCTCCTTATCTCAATGCCGGCGCATTCGATGCGCACGGTTCCATCTCGGGAGCCTCTAATTTAGGCACATAGGGCTTGAATACGCCGATAAGCGAAACCATGCCGGCATCATCGAACTCAAGCGAGAATCCCGAAGGGAAATAGATGCGTTTGCCGACATCCTCGCCTGATCCCTCAACGGCGGCGATGGCTGTCTCTTTGGTCATGCCGTGTTGCGCCGGGAAGGTGAAATGTCCGCCCGTTTTCGCACCGACGGCGATAAGCCGGCCGCCGTCGACCAGCGTGAAGTCCTCGGGTGAGGTGAAGAGCATTTCCAGCGCGAGATCGGCGTATGTGACGATGGCCAGACGATTGTATATCATGACATCCTCGGTCGTGCCGACAGCCTCCTTGACCTCGGCATAGGTCATGCCCACCTTTACCGCACCGATCCCTTCGCCGGGGGTGATGGCAAGCGGTTCGACAAGGAGATCGTCGTCGGAGAATACCTCGTCGGTTGCCGTGTCGGTCGTTATATCGTCCTCGTTGGTCGCGGTGTCGGCTATAGCGATATCTTCATCGGGCGATGTTGCCTGGTCGGCATCGGTCGTCGGATCTTTTTTTTCTGCGCAGGCAACGCAAAGCAGCGTCGCGAATACAAGAAGAGAGATGTTCCGGAAAAGCATACCGTAGCCTCCATTGACTCTTTTACGGGTTCTCGTGATCATTATTTATTCTGCATGGTGACCGCTACCGGCATCGCCGCTGCTTCGGTCAAACAGGGCATGAAGGAGTTGTCGTCGAGAAGCGCGTTCTTAAAAAATGCGGTAAGCGTGCCACGGACCGTCTGCTGGAACTCTTCGCGATGCAGACCGTCCGATTTTGAGCATAAACTACAGGTGGTCCCGCAGGTGGAGACATCGTCGGTGTCTATCATCTCCATGTGGCCGAAGTCGTTCGCGACGATCTGCCATGCCGGGGCGGGGATATTGGCATAGAAATGAGCGTAACCATCGTCGGCCGGAGCGCAGGCGGAGGTACCGGTGGGGCCCAAGCCGGTTCCGAGCACGAGCGATGGCGCCGTGTAATTAATCGGCCCCGGAAGCGCTTCGGATTCACCACCGAAAGGACCGCCGGTGCCGTCGACCGGATCGATGCCGGCAATGGCTGAGAAGTACTGCGGTATCTGTTGTATCATGAGCCAGATGACCTTGCCGCCGCGCGAATGGCCGGCGAATCCGACCTTCGTAAAATCGGGTGTGCCCGGAACTGCGGCGTCAAGCGCCGTTTCGGCCCACTGTACCACCGCGATGCCGCTGGTAGCTTCCTCTGCTGCGGTCGGCTTTCCGATCGGCAGACCGTCGGCCTTGTACATCTGCGGGGCGACGGCAATGAATCCGTAGGTTGCGAGGTGGAACAAGATATTCTCGAACCAGGTTGACGAACAAAGGAATCCGTGGAACAAAAAGACGACCGGGCGAGTCTCCTGATCATTGGGGGCATAGATGATCATCGCTTTAGGTGCCCCACCATCGCCTTCGTTGATAGTTATCTTTGATATAGGTACGGTGCCTTGAGCGAATATGGACTTATCGCATTGGGTTGTGGCAGTGTCGTCATCGCTGGTCTCTTCGACACAGAGAGAGGCATCCCACGTGCAATCGGCCATACATTCGGCCACGCCGCCGGTGTAAGCGGGATCGAGGTCGGCGCAGTTCACCGCGTTGGAATCACAGAACTCCCCCTCTTCCACCATGCCGTTGCCACAGACGGGACCCGCGACATCGTCGTCCGGAAGAATAACGGCATCGGTGCCGTTATCGGTTGTCTGCTGATCGTTGGTCGTGTCGTCCGGTGTTACGGGATCGTCGACCACGACGACCTCATCCGGGGCGGCGTCGGCGTCGGCCCGTTTGGCCGTACCGTCCTCGCAGGAAAGAAGAAGGAGAGAGATCAACAACAGGATCCATGAGATCGTCGGTAGGTAACGCATCGTGACCTCCGGAAAATCGTTTACAGTATCGCGATCCCTCTCCACCCGTTACGAATTCATACCATACTACTGTACATACCACAAGAGGATCTGATTGGACTCATAACTGCTGGTGACCACCTCAGGTCTGCCGTCGTTGTCGAAGTCGGCGATCGCCACGCCGCCCTGCGGCATATTCTCGGCGAAGACCTTCTGGACGAATGTGCAGGCAACAGTCTGTTCAAGCCAGAAGAAATTCGGATTGCCGTCGCCACTCACGATGATGTCGATGTCGCCATCGCCGTCGATGTCGCCGTGGGCGAATACACCGGGGGCGCCCTGCGGACCACCTGCGGGGGACTTGCGTGACTGCATGTTGTCAGATATCTTGGTCGCCGGCCACGGTTGGGTCGGATCGACAGGGATCTCATAGAGATAGATCGCTTCGGGCGAACTGCTGGGAGTATCCATCGTGTTGGTGTGATTGGCACCGACCGCACGGGTCACGCCGTCGCCGCAGAGGTCCTCGATGAAGGAGAATTGGATCGCTTTGCCGTGCTGGTTGTCGATATAGAACTTTTCCCAATTGCTTTCCTGTCCGCCGTTGCCGCCCTTGTTGCGGAGCCACGCGAACGAGCCGGCGCTGCCGAAGTATTCGCCCGAGAACAGATCGAGGTCGCCATCGTTGTCGATGTCGTACAGCGTCGGTACCGAGCCGAGGCCGGTAGAGAATATCTTGGTCGGGCTCTTGGCGAAACGGTCGGCGGTGTTATCGCCCTTGAAATAATGTGTTTCGGTCGAACCGTCACCGGTCATTCCCTTTTCTTCGCCGCAGGCAATGAGATCCTTGATGCCGTCGCCGTCGATGTCGGCGTGTTCGGCATGATGATAGAAACGCTGCTGACCGCTGACGAGGTTATGGCGCGTCCAGCCGCCGGGGGTCTGTTCGAGCCATGCAAGCATGCCACAACTCAAAGGAGTACAGGCGAGGAATCCGCCCGGAACGATAATGTCGAGGTCGCCGTCGCCGTCGAGATCTTTATAGGAGGTCACGGCGGGGAATTTGATGTCGGATATGAGGCGGGTCTTGTTCCATACCATATAATTACCGGGGGTTGCCATCTTGTAAAGGTCAAGATAGCCCGAACCGATAGGACTTGAATTGGCGAATTTGCTGATTACGAGTTCTTTATATCCATCGTTGTCGATATCGACCGCGCCGACAAAGGCCGGTTTGTCGGGCGCGGCGTCCACCACCGTGCTGACAAAGGTTACCGGGCCGACAGGTTGATCGTTGTCGGGTACGATCGTTTCGTCGTCCTGTTCATTTTCCACTGGGTCGTCGGTCATGGGGATGTCGGCGTCCGGATCGACCGCGCAGGTGCTGGTGTCGTACCCCGAGCAATCAGTCTTGCAGGGAGCCCATCCACCGATGTAGGAGGCCGATAACTGGGTACAATCCTTCGCATCGCCGTCGCAAGCCTCTCCGGAATCGGTCGAGCCGTTGCCGCAATTTGCCGGGACCGTGTCGTCGGTCGGGTTCTGGTTGTCGGTGGCGTCATCGGTAATGGTGTCGTCGGCTTGAGTGGTGTCATCGGTCGGATTCTGATTGTCGGTCTTGGCATTACCACCATCGTCGCAGGCGATGATGAGCAGGGACAGGAGCGCAACTACGCTCAACATTCGGACGGTTTTGATCATGTCGGTTCCTCCCGGAAAAGAAAAAAACACAGTACCTAGACCGAGCCTAACAGCTAAAAGTTTCGTGTCAAGTGCTATTTGGTCCTCTCCGGCCGGAAAGAACGCTCCTATTCCTTATTATATATAGAGGGGAGAAAGATCAGACCCGTTTGCGGCTGTCGATGATGAAGGTGACCGGCCCGTCGTTGAGGAGAGAGACCTCCATGTGGGCGCCGAAGGAGCCGGTGGCGACCTTTATCCCCAGAGCGGTCAGTTCGGTCACGAACCGGTCGAAGAGTATCCGTGCATCATCGGGAGGAAGAGCGGTATCGAACGACGGACGCCGTCCTTTTTGAATATTTCCCGCCAGCGTGAACTGGCTCACGGCGAGTATCGCGCCGCCGCGTTCGACGACCGAACGGTTCATTTTTCCTTCGTCATCGGGAAAGATGCGTAACTCGACCGTCTTGCGAGCGGTGTAATTCAGATCGTTATCGGTGTCGTCTTTTTCGAGTCCCGCAAGAAGAAGCAGACCCGGCCCTATCTCCGAGATGATCTTTCCATCGACGGTGACCGCCGCGCGGGAAACGCGCTGAAGGACGGTGATCATGGCGTCAGCCGTTGTCGATGATGGTGCCGGTCGAACCGGCGAGCGCTTCGGAAAGTTTCGTTTCACTGGTGATGATGACCTTGCGGTCGCGGAACGCTTCGACGAAATCTATCGCCGCTTGTATCTTGGGGCCCATGCTGCCGGCGGGGAATTCGCCCTGTGCAAGATAGCTCTTCGCTTCGCGCACCGACATCCGGTCAAGCCACGAAGGATTGCCCGACTTAAAATTGATGGCGACCTTTTCGACGCCGGTGAGGATGACGACGATGTCTGCCTGTAGGGTCTTGGCGATCATGACCGAGGCGAGATCCTTATCGATCACCGCATCGATACCGGTGAGGTGTCCCGTCTTGTCGCGATAGACCGGTATGCCGCCGCCGCCGCCGGTGATGACGGTGAAGCCGTTGTCAAGAAGCGTCGCGAGTGCTTCGGGGTTCACAAGCCGCAGCGGCATCGGCGAGGGGACGACGCGCCGGTAGCCCCGCCCGGCATCTTCGACCATCTTCCATCCGCCGCGCATCTTCGTTATCGCCTTTTCCTGCGTATAAAAAGGCCCGACCGGCTTGGTTGGTTTCGTGAACGCGGGGTCGTTCGGATTGACCTCTATCTGTGTGACGAGCGTCGCGATGCGCGGCCGCGAACCGAGCTTGATGAGACGGTTGACGAGTCCCTGTTCTATCATGTAGCCCATGCTTCCCTGTGTGTCGGCGACGCAGATGACCAGCGGATCGGGGAAAACCTCGGTCGCCGCCATCTCGTTGCGGATGAGTCGTGAACCGGCCTGCGGTCCGTTGCCGTGCGTCACGACCACCTGATGTCCTTCGGTGATAAGCTTGACTATGCCGTCGACCGAATTCTCGACATTGCGGATCTGTTCTTCGGTGGTTCCTTTTTCTCCCGGCTTGATGAGCGCGTTCCCGCCGAGTGCTATCACTATCTTCACGGAAGACCTCCCTCAAAAAAAGAAAAAAGAGGGCCGCGAAACCCTCTTTTTTCTGAGAACCGTTTGCGAGAAACTATTTCTTGAAGAGCTTTTCCTTGATGGCCTTCTCAATGACCTGCTCAAAACCGGGGCGGCACTTGAGCGCGTAATCGACGCGGATGATCGGCTTGTTCGACTTGACCAGGCGCGCGAGATCGATCGGCGTACCGGAAAGGACCACGTCGGCCGGCGTGTTGTTGATGGTCGTCTCAAGATCCTTTTTCTGTTCGGCAGAGTAGCCCATCGCGGGAAGGATGCCCTCACCGATATTCGGATAGACCTCATAGGTGTATTTGATCTTGCCGACGGCGTGCGGACGGGGATCGGCCATCTTCTTCGCGCCGAACCGTTTCGCGGCGACCGACGCGGCGCCGATCTTCATCTCGCCGTGGGTCAGTGTCGGGCCGTCCTCGACCACGAGCACGAGCTTGTCCTTGATATCGCCCGACAGCGTGAGTTCGGAATCGGCCTCGACCACCAGCGCGTTGGGAGCAAGGCGCTTGATGTTGTCGCGCACGGTCTTGAGCCCTTCGGGGGTCGCTGAGTCCATCTTGTTGATGACGACGATATCGGCCATGCGGAGGTTCGCTTCGCCGGGATAATAGTTCTCTTCGTGGCCCGGGCGCAGCGGATCGACGACGACGATCTTGAGATCGCTGTCGAAGAACGGCATGTCGTTGTTGCCGCCGTCCCACAGGATGACATCGGGATTGTCGACCTTCTCGGCGGTGCGGAGTATCGCTTCATAATCGACGCCCGAGTAGATGATGTTGCCGGCGGCGATATGCGGCTCGTACTCTTCCATCTCTTCGATGGTGCAGCGATGTTTCTCGAGATCGGCGATCTCGGCAAAACGCTGTACCTTCTGCGCGACGAGGTCACCGTACGGCATCGGATGGCGCACCGCGACGACCTTCTTGCCCATCTTCTTGAAGATGTCGTAGACGAAGCGTGTGGTCTGCGATTTGCCGCTTCCGGTGCGGATCGCACAGATGCTGATGACCGGCTTGACCGACTTCACTTTCGTTTTGTCATAGCCGATGAGTTTGAAATCGGCGCCGAGCGCATTGACGAGCGCGCTGCGGTTCATCACATACTTGTAGGTCACATCGCTGTAAGCGAAGACGACCTCGTCGATCTTGTGCTCCTTGATGAGCTTCGGCAGATCCGATTCGTCATATATCGGGATCCCTTTCGGGTAGAGCGGACCGGCAAGTTCGGCGGGATACTTGCGGTCATTGATGTCGGGGATCTGTGCCGCGGTGAATGCGACGATCTCACACGACTCGCAGTTCCGATAGACGGTGTTGAAGTTGTGGAAGTCTCTTCCGGCGGCGCCCATGATGATGATCTTTTTCTTCTTCGCCATGATCTTCTCCTTCATGTTGAAGTGCTGTTCTAATCACGGCCGGACCCTGTCAACGGCACAGCGACCATACCACGAAAACGACCTATGTCAAGGAAACGAAGAGTGCTGTTGAGGCATGAAAATGTTATGTTTGTGGTGCTAAAAAATTGACTTCGTCTCTTATTAGTTGATAGTATGAACCGGCTTTGTTGACTTCGCGATGACAGGAGGAATATCTTGAGTCTCTTGAAAATCTGGTGTATCCCCGCGGTGCTGTTCATGTCGTTCACACTGCTTGCAGCGCCCAAGATAGCGGTGCTTCCGATCGGCGCCAATAGTGATGCGAAAGCGGAAGCGGCCGATGATGTGGAAAAGAAATCGCAAGCCGGACTTTCCGCGATCAATGGTCTCGACGCCAATGTGATCTCGAAGAAAGAGCGGCGCGATGTGCGCGACTGCGAAGGCGAGGTCACCTGTATGCATCGCATCGTGAAGGACAACGGCGCCGATTATTTCATCGTCCCGATAGTCGCCAAATACAACGAAGAGGATGACGAAGTGACGCTCGAGGTGTCGGTGTACGATACCAAGAAAGTGCTTAAGGACGGAGAGCGCATCGGCCCGGCGAGCCCGAAGAAAACGGCGAACCTCTTCGTCAAGCTGGTCGAAGGTCTCGCGGCGAAGATCATGAAAAAGGGCGTGTCGTCCAAGTCGAAGGAAGCTGAGCCGGCCGAGACAAAGGCTGAAAAGAAAGGCGCCAAGAAATATAAAAGCGACACTGAAGAAATAAACGCCATCGTCGATTCGGCCGAGACCGATGACGAACTTTCTTCGCGTGATCTGCTTGAGAAGGGCTACCGTGCCTATCGTGACGGTGATCTTGAATTGGCTCAGAAGAATTTCGAGCGCGCCGGCAAACGCGATGTGACGGCGAAGAAGATCGCGGGCGCGGTCAAGGAGATCGCCCAAAAGAAGAAAGAGGCTGATGCCTACGCCGAACAGAAACGATTCGATGATGCGATGCGGGTCATAGAGGAGCTTCAGAAAAGGGATCTCGGCATCCGTACTATCGGCAACAAGGATGGTTTCTTCACCAACGAAAAGCGGGCCCGTATCCTGTATGAGGATCCCTCGCAGAGCGACATGAAGAAGGTCGATGCGATCCACCAGAAATTCATAAAGAAGATCGAAGAGGCGCGGCAGGGCAAGGTAAAGAAGGTCGCCGAGGTCGAGAAGGCGTTGAACGCAAAGATCATGACCCGCGAGGCGAAGATAAAAGAGATCGTCGATGCCGAGAAGACCCAGGAACAGAAGGAAAAAGGATATGAGGCCGATCTCAAGAAGCGTATCGGCGAGATGAAATACAAATGGGAAAAAGAGGACGGTGAGCTTGAACAGCAGATCGTCGCGATAGAGAGCAAGGTGACGATGCTTGAACAGAAAGAGAAAGGCGTCATCAAGGTCTCCACCGAAAAACGCGACAAGGAAAAAGAGGCCGAACAGATCGCGGTCGACAAAAAATATCAGGAAGAGCGCAAAAAACTCGATGCCGAGCGCGAAGCTTTCTTCAACAAACAGAAAGAAGAGGCGGGCAAAGGCGGCGACAAGGTCGAAAAGGATGTCGCGGCGCTTGCCAAGCAGAAGAAAGAGAAGGAAGACAAAATAATCGAGATCGACAAAAAGATACAGGCGGCACAGGAAGAATTCGACAAGGGCGCCAAAAACAAGGATGGCGAGAACGAATCGGTCAAGATGAAGAACGAGGATGAGGATCGTAAGTATCTCGTCGAGGTTGAAAAGGAATATCAGAAAAAGTTCGATGAGCTCAACCAGCGTTTGTCTGAGTTCGATTCGAAAGAGAGCATCAAGAAAGAGGATCTTACGAAGTTCGACAAAGAGATAGAAGACTATATGTCGAAGAACGCCGAGACGATGGGCAAATTCCAAGAGGTACTTGAGAAGGAGCGCGGCGATCTCGAAAAGGCGTATAATGAGAAGAAGGCGGCGGCGCAGACCGACTTCGAAGCCAAGTATAAAGCGAAGGCGGATGAACTTACCGCCAAGAAGACGGAGCTTGATGCGAAGCTCGTGAGCTGGGACGCCGATACCGATAAAATAAAACAGGACAAAGAGGGCGCACTTCTGGCCGAGAACAAAGCGGACGATGCCAAGAAAGAACTTGCGAAGATAGACAAGGATCGCAAGGCCGAAAAGGCGAAGATCGAAAAAGAGCAGAAGAAGGTCGCGGCTGATCTTTCCTCTCATGAGAAAGGGAAAGAAGAGGCGCTGGCGAACGCCGTCATGGCGATCGATATGGATTTCGAGGCGAAGTTCACCGATGTCGATACGCGGCAGGCCAAGGAGAACGATCGGCTCAACAAGCTCAATAATGATTTCCGCAAGAAGAAACTCGATGACAAGAAGCGTTATGAAGAGAATTTTCAGAAGTTCCTTAAGGACAAGGATGCCTACAAGAAAAATATCGAGAAGATGATAGAGTCGGCCCAGAAGGACCGCGACGCGAAGATCGCCAAACGGAAAGAGGATCGTGAAAAACTTTCCCAGACGTGGACCGGCGACCGCGAGAAGGACAAGCAGGCGCTTGACCGCCGGCTTGATCCCGATCGCAAGATGAAGGAACGGCTTGCCAAGGAGATCGAAGAGATCGTCATGAAGACCGAACAGGTCAATGCAAAGTGGGCTAAGGAGCAGGAAGATCTCCGCGTGAAACAGCAGGAAGCAGCCGACAAGTTCACCGCCAGCTGGAAGGAACGGAGTGAGGCGCTCGAGAAGGGATACACTGAAAAAAAGGAAGGCGTTGTCAAGAAATACGAGAAGATAGAGACCGACGAAAAGAACGCCAACAAAGACATGAAGGTCAAGTATGAGCAGGAGATAGACACCCTTCTTAAGGAGAAGAACCGTCGCAAGGAGAGTCGGCAGGCCATCTTAAGCGATGAGAAAAATAAGTATGAGGAGCTCAAGAAGCAGTGGGTCATCGACAAGGAGCGTCGCAAGAAGGATCTCGAGAAATTCAAGGCCGATTCCGATGCCGAACTCAAAGGAGAGAAGGAACAGGTTCTTGAGAAAAAGCGCGAGATAGAGAAACGCTACGAGGAAGAACTGAAGAAAATAAACGAGGAAGAGACCGCGCAGATACAGGCACAGTTCCGCGATGTTTCCAAAGAGGTCTCAAAGCTGGAGCTCGCTTTCTCAAAGATCACAGGAGAACTTGAGGCGCTCAAGGCGGATATCCTTGCCAAGCAGGGTCTGCAGTATCTTCAGAAGGAGGATCTCATTTCGGCGCGGCGCGCCTTCGCCAATGCCATCTATCTCGACCGCGAGAGCCAGACGGCGGCCGACGGCCTCAAGGCCATAGAGACGACCGCGAAGTCGATGTACTGGAAGGCGTACGGCATGCGCGATACCAATAAGAAAGAGGCTCAAAAGGTATTCGAGGCCCTGGTAAAGACCCTTATGCCGAGTAGTGAGTATTTTATAAAGGCGAAAACGGCTCTCGAGGAGATCAAGTAACCCGGCAACCACAGAATGGAGGAAACCATGACGTGCAAGACCTGTGCTCCGAAGAAGGCGACGGCTCTCAAGGCCAAGGCTCCCGCGAAGAAGACCGTCAAGAAGGCGGTCAAGAAGACCGTTAAGAAAGTGGCGAAGAAGCCCGTCAAGAAGGTCGTCAAGAAGGCCGTCAAGAAGGTCGTGAAAAAGGCCGTCAAGAAGGTCGTCAAGAAGGCCGTCAAAAAGGTCGTCAAGAAGGCTGTCAAGAAGTAATTCCCGGTATTCTCGCGGAGGGGCCGCCTCCCGCGGCCTTCTCCCGATCTCTTCCCCAAAACACGTCCGATGCGGGTTCGCCCGTGTGTCCTCATCAAGAAGGAACTTATTGAAAGCGTTCGATGGACCGAAGTGTTTTTGTGGAGGGAACGATTGGGCGATCTTGCTTTTAGAAAGAAAGCTTAACGTTGCCCATGATTGAATTGCCGGTCAGGGAGACGCGCCCGGCAGCGGTATTGAATTCCTTGGTCTGTACCTGTGTCCACTGAAATCCGATGGTCATGCGCTCAAAGAGGGTGTAAAAGGCCGATACCCAGAGCGCCGCATTCTCAAAATAGACTGGAGCACAGAGCGTATCGCCGACCTTTTGCCCTTCTTCGGGATCCTCTGAGCTATAGCCGACATTCAGGTTGAGCTCCTTAAGCGGTTTCATGGTAAGTTGCGCCCACCAACCGAGCGCGCGCTGGCTGCCGATGACCCGTTTTATCGTCGGAGCGGTCGCCGTCGCGGCGGAAACATTCTCGGTAATGAGGGAGCCGCCGAATACGCCGAAGACATCAAGATTTTGTCCCCACCAGAATTTGCCGGCTATCTCGGCATACTGATGAGAGAATTTGAGTGCACCGGTCACCATGCCGACATCGACGATGCCGCCGATGTATTTGGTATCTTTCTTATTGTTCAGATAGACACCGCCTTTATAATTTTCGCGCCCCCAAACACCGGCGGCGGCGACGGTCATGTCGATGCCCGAAAAACTGCCTTTGAGGGAGAGCTGACTTTGGATCTGTGGTATGTGGGAGGCGTCACCCGCGTCGATGTTCACTTCAAGGAAGCCGTTACGGTTGGCGGACGCGCCGGTCATGGCGCGGGCGGCGGCGATCTGTGCGGTGAAGGCGAAGGTCTCAGCGAACTTTTGAATGAAGGAGAACTCGACCAGCGGCATGCGCTGCCAGGTGTTGCCGATACCCCAGCCGACCGCCGGATTGATGAGCGCGGGCCAGATGGTCGGAGTGGCGGTTGCCCAGGTCTGTCCCGCTTTGAAGCCGAGAGTCGAATTTCCCCAGGTCTTGGTCAATTCAAGGTAGGCATGGCGCATCCGTATCATGGGATAGCTTTCGGCGTAGCCGGTATCGGCCATGTTCGCGACGAAATCGATCTCCATCGTGGCCGATAGGTTCACCGTTTCAATACGCGGGAAAGCGATCTTCGTGCCGATGCGCGAACCCTTCGCGGTGACGCCGGTCGTGCTTTGGGCTTCGTCGGAGACATACAGGGTCAGGTCGTTGCCGACGAACAGGGCGTCGTTGGCCCACCCCATAAGCTCGATGAATCCGTAGGGGGTGAATTCGACCGCTTTCTTTTCCTCTTTTTTCGGTTCGACCTTTGCCGCCGCTTCTTTCGCCGCGGTCTCCTGAGCCGCTTTCTGTGCCGCGATCTCTTCGGTCAGTTTCCGGTTCTCTTCGGCGAGCAGTTTCTGTTTTTCTTCAAGCGATGCGAGACGTTCTTCGACGGTCGGCTGTGCCGGGGCAGCGGGTTGATCAACAGTCGGCGCGACCGCGGTATCAGTGGTCGACGATTCCTGCGCGTACAGCGACGATGCAACGGAAAGCAGGATACATAACAACAATGTTCTCACGATGATTCCTCCCTCGATAGGTCGAGGCATCCTAGCGAAAAGGGGCCGGCAAGTCAAGAGGACAGGATGCGGTTGACAGTCGAGTGAAAATCGTTAACATCCTTGATCGAATATAGCGAGGGATGGCCAGTGCCGCGCATCTATACGATAGGGGAGGCGCTCCTCGATATCATCATCACGGAAAAAGGAACAGTGGTGGCGACCCCCGGTGGGGCGATGCTTAACACCGCGGTGTCGCTCGGTCGGTGCGGCGTGCCGGTGTCCTTCATCGGGGAGCTCGGCGACGATCCGACCGGCGATCGGATAGTGAAATCTCTTGCCGCTGACGGCGTTGATACGACACATCTCATCAGATATAACGGTCGTAAAAGCACGGTGGCCATTGCCGAGCTCGACAGCCGGGGGGATGCATGGTACTCCTTTTATAAGGATATGCCGGAAGAGCGCATGATAGGTCCCTTGCCGTTGCCTGAGACCGGAGATATGGTCCTTTTCGGTTCATTCTTCGCATTGACCGCCGCGGTCCGTGAACCGCTGGTCGATCTC
>Ga0074195_1003917_pt1 | contig 13101 bp, 17 predicted proteins | sample EPASupsiteHSE623_FD_64525 | JGI IMG/M metagenome (GOLD analysis project Ga0074195, IMG submission 64525) | Bioremediated contaminated groundwater from EPA Superfund site, New Mexico - Sample HSE6-23 | ecosystem: Environmental > Aquatic > Deep subsurface > Groundwater > Contaminated ...
ACGTTCTTGTTCCTGAAGAGCGCGCCGTCGCAGTGCACGCAGTAGGACACTCCCCGGCCGATGCACTCATCCTCTCCAGGAACCCCAAGCTTGCGGTGGCTAGCACCGGTGGCAAGTATTAGGGCCTTGGACTCATACTGCCAGTTCTCGGTCTTCAGGCGAAACATATCCCCCAAGTGGACTATCTTCTGAACAAGCTCCGCCTGGTACTCCGCGCCGAACTTCTGTGCCTGGGCCAGCATCGCCTCAGAGAGCTCTATTCCCATTACGCCATCCGGGAAGCCGGGGTAATTCTCATACACGCCCCCCATGGACTGCTGAGAGCCGTAGATGTTGCCCAAGATCAACGTCTTCTTCCCGCCCCTGGCACAATACATTCCCGCCGTAAGCCCTGCAGGACCTGCGCCCACGACAACAACATCATGCAAGCGAACTCACCATTAAGAGGGTCTGGCTCATGGTAGATAAATGGTTGCGCCCTTCAGGAGATGTGGTCGCAGATGACTTCTGCCCGCAATGTTTTTAGACTAGAAGGTAGTTAGAGGGGGATGCCCCTTGCGGGCATATGCGCCGATAGTGTAGCGGTTATCACTAGGCGTTGCCAACGCCTAAACTCGGGTTCGAATCCCGATCGGCGCATATAAATACTTAGTAACCCATAAGTGTTTTAGTTGAGAAAATTATATTAAATACATTCGATTTCACAAAAACAGAATGATTTCAGGCCAATAGATTAAGCTCCTTTCCTATTTGCTTGAACTTACTCATTTTCATACTTTTTAGCAATTTCTGAAAATTACTTTGCCAATCTGCCTAAAGCCTCACATGTTGACTGTTTTCTTCAGTGCGAATTCATCTATCCTCCGCGCAGTGTCCTCGGGATGCTGAAACATCTAGCTCTGAGGTCTAGCCATTGTTAAGCGCTTAAGACCGTCAAGGATAGATAGGAAAAGATTGCCTTCAACTCAGGGCAGGCTAGGGATTACCTAGCGATAATATAATCAAACCTCCAAGCCGCTGAGATGCTATCATAGCCATGAAGAGATCTGAGGAGACCTGCCCTGCTTCGACCTGTGATCACATGCCCAACGATGATCATTAGACCGTGTGGCTTGCTGTGAGGGCTGAAGACCTCAAAATTTGCTAAATTTATCAAAGTTTCAAGCCGTTATTTACATTCATATTGCTGTATAACGATCTATTTTCATAGACTACTGGCCTAATACAACCAAACATTTTATATAAGGTCAATGGCATATAAAGAAAGGTGGATGCTATATGTCAGGTAGATATTGTAAGTAGTTATAAAAAACAATATCATAAACTAATTAGAATAGTAAACCATCAAGCGGACTTCGAAATGCTTATATATAGCTTAATAACATGGAAGCCGAGTAGCTGCGCAGATGAAATAAGCGTAGAAGTTAAAAAACGAATACCTAATTTAGCAGTCCGTTTAAACCGAGGATTGGACTGCATATCAGAAGATAGCATCGCTACTTTTAGGGAGGTGGGGTGCTATAAGAGGAGGTAAGATGCCTTTCTTCGAAGGGCCGCACTGTGTCAGGAAAATAGTAGCGTGGATCATTTTATCTATAATTACTATAGGAGCTATTGTATTTATAGCCACCGTATTGTTACCTAATCAATTATATTCACTACTTGGGCCAATTGTGATTTCGGTCTTTGCGTTGGTGTGGGCGCTAATGCAAAAATTTGGGAACAGTTTTTTTAGAGCGAAAGAATATAGCTACAGTAAAGAAACTGTAGATAAACATAAAAAAGACGTTTTAAATAAAGAAGCAGTAAGAAAAGCACTGAATAATCAATGACAAACAAGTAAATCGTTGAACACCTAACGCTTAGTACCATGAGGTTTTATGGATTATCTCCAACTTGCTTTGGACTACCATAGAGATAAATCCGTATGTGCTCTAGGAAAAGTGGCCGATTTAATGACTTGGTTCTTCATCACTGCGATAGCCGTATCAACTCCACTAATTTTTTCATTATCAAATGGTTCACTTCATGATTCAACTAATCAAACGAGTTACTATTTATGGCCTGATTTTAAGAGCAAATTTGAAGTCTTTCCCGTATTTATCTTTGCAGTAGCGTTCGCTTTCCTTTTATTATTAACCATTTTTCACTTGAAATATGAGGAATATAAGGATAAATACATAACCACTATAGTTAAAATGGTTCTTCGCGACGATGTCCTTACTGCTGCAGGACCTGTAGACTACGATGCCGTTGCACAAAAGATTGAGTTTATTACTGGAGAGAATTATTATATAATAATGAATTGTATTTTCTCAGTTATTCCACCAGATCAGAATTCAGCAGTTCCCTGAGTATCACAAGCTCGGAGATATTCCAATGAATTTTAAATACAGATATTGATATAGCACGGATTTAAGGGATTTAGTACTCATTTGGTCCATATGACCTTCGGTAATGGCGGTCTGCTGGACATGAGCAAATTCAAGCATGATCCAGAGGAGAAAAAATCCTATGTGCTAATTCTCCATATTGTCAATCATCATGCTATTAGCCAGCCAAACCCACATGAACACATTGCTCATGCAAGAAAGATGAAGACCAGATATAATCGTTGATCCATTGAATTGCTTGATATGGGCGGTGAAGGCAGTTCGTCAGTTAAGGGTAAGACCCCGTTAGTCAAACAAACCAAATCCTGCAGATGCAAGAACGCGTCGGTAGAGCGCAAATGCGAACGAGCACCCATTGAGGATTAAGTTATCCGCCATACCAGGACAGGGTTAATCATGAAACCGCAGAGGAATAAAGGTTTGCGGCACTGATGTACACAAGCGATATGCGAAACTAGCGACGGTGTACTTCAGCACTTATTAGCCAGAAATCCCTGTTTTGTGATTAGTAATCTCCAGCTCATTGCATTTTTCTGCCCAAGCTACACTTTTATGAGATGGTCACGCGATGTCTCTGCTATACACTTCTATATAATGTTCGATATCCTGTTTTAGATTACCATAAGGAGCTGGTTCGCATGGGAGGTCAGATTCTTTTGCAGTTTTCAATAATCTTACAATAAATTTTTTATTCAAAGCATAATCTTCGTTCAATATGACATCATATAAATACTCGTATATCTCCATGCAATTGCTTCTCTTAAGTACTTCCGCCCAATCTGCCTGAATCGCTCCTTCATCCTTGTCCAATGCAATCATCTCATGAAAACATTAGAACGGCCAAAGCAAAAAATATTTTGAGACGTTGGATAGACTGGTCATGCACACAGTAAGGATCAGGTCAGAGGTATTATTCTGCAGGCCCTCCAGAAACGCCAGGCTTGAACGCCCGCCGAGCTGCAGAACTGTGGCAGTGCTAATTATCAGAATTGAGACTGCTATATACAGTAGCTTCACCATCAATCCCTCCAGATAAGCCATCTAATATCTTTGATACGTACCATTACTAAGTATGTCAGTTCTGACTTAACATCATGGCTGCAAGTCCTGAAAAATCCTTCTGCCAATATTTTATAACAACCACTAATACAGCGCTGTCCGGTGAACTACTTTGTATGATAGCCATCGCTTACGCATTCTTCTCGTCGGAGAAGGACGAGCCGATCAAAAGATTGCTCAGGCGAGGCTTTTATGCTTAGGGCATCAGGCTGACTTGGTCTCCAGCGGCCTGGAAGCCCTGCGGTTCATGGCGCGTCAGCCTTACGATGTAGTTATCTTAAACATGGAGATGGCAGAGATGGACGGCCTGGAGGTCATTAGAATCGTTCGCGAGAGCTGGCCTACTGCCGAGCAGCCATATATAATCGCGTTGGCAGAACATTCCAGGGAATACAGCGAAGAGGCATGCCTCAGAGCGGGAGCGGACAGCTTTATGCGTAAGCCCTTGAGGGCTGAAGAGCTGGAAGCTGCGATTAGCAGCCTCAAAAAACCTAACCAATCCTAATTCCTTAGCGGCTGAAAGCTACAGAGCGTGATACTCCAATCGAGGACATCTTAAAGGCCTAATCCAATCTCCAAAGAAGTCGTCATAAAAGTTTTCACAGGCCAAACCTGGCCTGCATGGGCACGTTCACATTGCCCAAAACCTTGAGCCGGTAGTCCTGCAATAAAGTTGATTTGAGCTTTCCAGGATATACGCTTAGAGTTATCTCCTTCGTCCTGCCGTATCGACCCTTGCTTACCACAATCGTATGAAGTATTCCAAGCATGTCAAGCTCAGCTATGAGATCGGTGATTCTCCTGTGAGTCAGATAGTCAGTCTCAACCATTGGACAGAGCTGCTTGTACATGTTGTATACTGCGCTGGTGGTTATGTTTCTCGTGCCCTGCTCCTCCAGAAGGACTATGCTGTAGAGCACCAGTTTGGACTGAGTGGGCAGAGTCTTGATCACCTCTTCCACCCTGTCCTGCTCTATCTTCTCGCGCGCCAGACGAACGTGCTCCTCGGTGACTACCGCAGAGCGTGCCCTATCCGCCAGCTCTCCGGAGATTCGAAGCAGATCCAGTGCCCGCCTGGCATCGCCGTGCTCCTGTGCGGCAAAAGCAGCACAGAGAGGTATGACATCCTCCACCAGGACCTTGGACTTAAAGGCCAGATTGGCCCTCTGCTCCAGGATATCCCTGATCTGCTCTGCGTTGTAGGGCGGAAAGATTATCTCGTCCTCTCCAAGAGAACTCTTTACTCTGGGGTCCAGGAACTCAGTGAACTTGAGGTCGTTGGATATGCCGATGATGCTCACTCGCGAGCGCAAAAGATCGGAGTTGACTCGAGACAGGTTGTACAGAACATCGTCGCCCTTCCTCACCAGCTTATCTACTTCGTCTAGCATTATCACTACTACTCTCTTCTCCTCATCGAGAGCGCTTCTAAACTCGGCGTAGACCTGGTCCGTCGGCCAGCCGGTCATGGGAATATCCTTCTCAAAGTGTCTGGCCAGATGGGCCAGGATCCTGTACTGAGTATCCACTACTTCGCAGTTGATGTAGATCACAGAGCACTTGACTCCGAAGCCTGCTTCTTCGAGCTCTTTTCCCACGTACTTGGCTACAGCTGTCTTGCCTGTGCCGGTCTTGCCATAGATGAGAACATTAGAGGGCGTTTCGCCTCTTAAAGCCGGAACCAGCACAGATGCCAGGCTATTGACCTGCTCTTCCCGATGCGGCAGCTCGCTGGGCGTATACGTCGGCCGCAGGACATCTCTGTTCTGGAATATGCCGCCTTGCGCCAATAGATCGGCAAATAACCCTCCCGATGTAGATACCAAGATTTCCCCTCGAACAAATTTCCATAGACTCAGGACTTATTAAGAGTTATGGTAAACACCCCTTGGTTTCCAGTGGAGGTATGCCCCCCACCCCACTATTTCCAGTGGAGATGAAATTAATTTGGCGTATTTCTCATGATAGATAATGAAAATAATTTAGCCGTCGATAGTTATATCATCGCTTATACTTAAAGATTTCTATACATCTGAGTTCGAATTATGCTAGCTCACATCATGTAGCACACGGAAAATAAGTACCATCATTATTTTTTATATTGAGCATATATTATTTATTTTTTAGCCAGATGGATTCCGGGTAGATCTGTTCGATTATGCTGTGGGCTAAGCACGTGTTCTTGTTAATGAGACCTTTTAGCTGGTATATAAGAGATCCTGCGTAATAAGCATCGTTAGAGAGAAATTCTTGATGAAATCATGACTAAGGACTTAACTCATCGACGCGGCATTGGAATTAACTATCAAAATTATGGGATATATAGAGATTTTATCACTGGAACTTAAATGTCATGATGTTAAAGGTTCGTAGGCGGCGTATTAAGACCAGTATACCGACATTGTGCTTTAGTCCGTATGGAAAAAGGCCTAGCAGGCAGATTATCATTAGGGTTGAGAGTGCAGGTCAGTCTTTAATAAAGTCGATCTGTTTTTTTGGGCTTGGCCTTAAAGAGATTAGATCGATTAAAGCACATTAATCGGCTCCTTTTGGGCTATAGTCTTGAGCAATTTGTCAGAGAAGAAAAGCTACCATGTCAAAGCAGGCCATATCTGAGAAGATTGCTATTTGTATCTCCATTTGCGGCTCACGATTTTGCAGTGAGCACGGGCCTCTTTTGGCGTAAGACGCCAGCTATGTTGCAGGCCCAATCAGGAGTTCCAGTGGAAATCATACGGTCCCTCTTTATGGTCTCCTGCATACTGGCTTTTTACCTTAATTGAAGAAGTCTCGCTTGACGTATTCAATGGCTTCTATCGGATCATCTAACGCATCTTCGCTGTTTAAACCGGCTTAGACCATGGATTGTTCAGCCGACGGGTATCGTCTCCAGCTGGCTGGCCACATTCCAGATCAGAGTTCTGGTATGAAGAGGAATGTTGGGATCATTGCTTATCTCGTCTAGTATAGATATGGCAGAAGCAGCCTTTACTGCTTCATTCACGCTCTCGTCCATGAGGATGGCTTTGATGTTCTCAGCAGAACGCCTGATATTCCTCGGGACAGCGTCGTCGCTCATGATGCGCTCTAAGACCTCAACGCATTGTTTAATGACCTTCTCAGCTGTCGTAGAATCACCACCTGCACTCGAAGACGGCAAAAAGGTTAATGACAGTATCCGTCCTAGTTGGTTTAGCAGTGATGTTATAGTTGTTGTATTTAAACGTATGTGGCAGGGCCAACTTGTGGTGAGGTATATGGACGGGGAATGGTGAGACACATGGATGAAGAAGAGATGCTAAAGAGGATGACGAAACTCCTCGAGCAGGGGTGCACAATGCTTGCCACCCATCATGATTGCGGCGCGCCGCTCTTCCGGTGTAAGGGAGAGATAATCTGTCCGGCATGCTCTACGGAAGCGAGTTCTCTGGTGGGGGGAGATACTTTGGCAGCCGGTATAAAGGCTGTCTCTGAGATGCCATTAGAAGAGACGACAGGGAGAGAAGTACAGGCGGAGGGACCAGGAACAATCCCACCAATCTCTCAGATGGGCGAGGCCAAAGCCCCAGGTCGAGATGAGCTTGTTTGGGCAAAGGGCCTTCTCCGCCAGACCCTCCTGCACAGGCTTAAGGATCTCACTGAGGGCGTGGAGAACGAAGGCGATCTAGACAAATTGCACAGGCTGCTTGTCTGCATAGAGAGGATAGTGGATATACTGGAAGCCCTAGAAAGGTAATATTCAGAGATAAGGCTTATCTCCTTGCAGTGTCTATCTCATCATACAGAGGTTCCACTGGAAACAAAGGGGTTGACCAAATGTTCCTAAATTTCTTAAGAAAGTGTGGAATATCTCTGCAATTATTCCCTCTTATCCTGGCCCTGAGCTGCATGACAGGTTGCATACAAAACGCCTCCTTTCAGGAGAAGGCCTTATCGAATCCCTCAGAGGAGACCTCGCCCACTCGCCTGGAGGTCGATTACGATTCGGAGCTTTGCAGCTGCCTTTTCAAGGCTAAGGGCAGCATAGCATTCTTTGGCAACCGGTCTCTCCCTTATCTTCTTTTAAATATTACTCTTTTAAAAGACGGCCGACCGCTAACCAGCACGAAGTACATGATGATAGAGGTCATGCCCAACAGGGATAATAGCTTCCAGATATCGAAGAACATGAGGTTGTGGCCCGGGAAATACGCCTGCACCCTGGAAGTCTCGGGCCCTGAGGGGCTGATGGCATCTGAGACCAGACAGTGCCGCATGGTAGAGCCATTCTTCGTTGAGCCTCAGATTGTGCTTAAGTCTCATCCTGTCCAGGATGTTCAGGAAGAGCGTGCTGCGGCCGAGGAAGAAGAACGATCTATCACTGGAACTTCTGAAGATGGGAGTTCAGATGATTTAGATGAAGATGAGGATTTAAGCCAAAAAGGCCATGGATCGGATGAAGCATCCAAAGATCAAGAGATTGAGGCATCAGATGCTGGATCAAAGTCCTCCCATGAGGGGGCGCTTGTAGGCAGCACCACATCCAACAAATACCACCTGCCGGATTGCCGCTATGCAGATAAGATCCGGCCTGAGAATAAGGTCCATTTCGCGAGCGAAGAGGAGGCCAAAGGACAGGGCTACATTCCATGCAAGTCCTGCAATCCGTGATCCTTTTTCGGCCTATCTACAGGAAGCGGCCTATCATGACGCAGGAGAGGCCTGGGGCCTTCGGCGGGGCGTCGGCACTTGCAAGCACAATCCTCTCCTCAGGATAGCCAAGGTCTGTCAGTACTGCCACATCTTCCTTCAGCCCCTTGGCATCAAGGTAGCTGCACAGCCCTTCCAGGTCTGTGCTCTCGTCTATTAGCAGAAAAACGCATTTCCCTTTCTTCAGCTCTAAGGCTATCGGTTCGGGGTCAAGGCTCCTGCCGTGCACGGTTATAGGTACTACTTTTAGAAGGCTGACCTTCAGCCTGGCGCAGGTTACCTGCAGGCTCGATATGCCGGGTATGACCCTGCCCGGAAGATATCCAAGACCGCTCAGCATTGGGTCGCCTGTGGACAGCACGACCGCCCTCTCTGGCAGATCGCGAAGCTTCCTGTAGTCCTCAATGATATTGGCTGAGCAGCCGGGCTTTATGTAACACCTGACCAGGTCTATGGCCCTCTTTGATCCGTAGATCAGCTCTGCAGCTTCTATGGCTTTTACACCTTCGAGGGTCAGCATCCCAGGTCCGGCTCCTACTCCTACTATTATCATGTCAGATCCCAGATCACGGCAGATTAAATTAAGGTAAATTAAATTACAGCAAATCAAACTACGGCAGATCCCTAAAGACCCTTCCGTCTTTATGGAGTAAGACTATCCTCGTGAAAGGCAGCTTATCCTTTGCCCTTTTCAGAGCTAGAGAGATGTTCTCGTGGCCCGGGCTTCTCTCCACAAGCTCAGCCACAGTGCCGCAGCCTGTCCCCTCCAGGACATCAGGCCAGGACCATTTGAGGATCAGCGCGGGCAGGCCGCATAGAACGCTCTCCTGGCCATCATCGAGCTCCAGGAGATCGAGCTTGCTTCCTATGAGCACTGCCTTATGATCCGGGAAGAGAATGCGGCTGAACTTGAGGCCTGTTCGGCCGGTCGTCACCACCACCTTCTTCAGGGCTTTAATCTCACAGCTTCGGCTCTCGCCCAGGTGCTCGTTCCAAGGCTCAACGAATCCCGTCGATCCAAGGATGGATATCCCGCCGATAACGCCAAGCTTCGGGTTCAATGTCTTTGTCGCCAGATCCTCGCCACAGGGCACGCTAAGATCAACTCTTGCGCCTTTTAGGCCCGTCTCCTCCAGGCCCTCTCCGATTGCTTCCAGGATCTGCTGCCTAGCGGACTGGCTTATGGCAGGCTTTCCCCGGGGCGCACAAAGTCCTGATGCCGAGATCATGCCTATTCCCTTTCCAATGGCCAGCTTTGTCTCCTCGAACCGGCGGGCAGATGCAACGATCTCCGTCCCGTGGGTAACATCGAACTGGTGATCGCCGCCGTCCTTGACTGCAGTGCAGGACCCTTCGCGAGCCTTCACCGGCATAGAGACCCTTATTCCTGCAGGAGTAGGAACCTCCACATAGTCTCTTGGCTGGAGAAGCGATAGCACTGCGCCCTTGCAGGCAGCAGCAGCAGTTGTGCCGGTTGTCAGCCCGCGCCGGAGCAGCCTTCCGTCGGCGAGGAGAACCCACCGGCCGCTCCTGATCTTATCCAAGACGTCCTGGTCTGTGCATTGCTTTATCCAGGCATCCGGAATCTCGAAGCCTGTGACCGGATCAACGATGGCGGGCATACATGTTTATGATCTCGTTTATGGCGGCTACAGCTATGGGCGTGCCGCCTCGGGTCCCTACAGTGGATATGGATGGGACCACAATCTCCCTGAGCTTTTCCTTGCTCTCAGAGGCATTTACGAAGCCTACAGGAGCGCCTATGACGAGTGCAGGCTTCACCTTTTCCGACTCGATGAGATCGCACAAAGTGAGAAGAGCTGAGGGCGCGTTTCCTATTACGACTATTGACCCGGTCAGCTCTTCCTTCAGAGCCATGACTCCGGCCGAGGTCCTGGTTATGCCTTTAGAGGCGGCAAGATCGTCGCCTCTGCCTATGAAGGTTATAACATCGCTTTTGTGGCCCTTCTTCACAACTCCAGCCTCAACCATCCTTATATCCACGAAGATCTTGGCCCCAGCCTCCAGGGCCTTAAGGCCAGCATCAACTGGGTCGTGGAGAAACTTCAGTATCTCGGCAACGCTTGGGTCGCCTGTTGCAATCACGCACCTCTGCCTGATCCTGTCGTCAGGGGTCTCGTCACCGATCAGCTCGGATATTAGCCGGCGGCTCTTTCTGCTGATCTCCATGGCCTCTGGAGTAGTGGCGCCAATATCGGTATATTCTTCAATCATCCCATCTTCATCCGTTATTCAATTTGCTCAGTAGCTGTATTTGGTCTCATATCCTCTTCTGGCAATTATTCTACCATTCCTTATGTAAGAGTGGGCAGAGGCTATGAGAAGAGTGAACCTAAAGCCGCTAGGCCTTGCTTCCAGAAGGTCCCCGGCTGTGAGCACCATCGCCTCTTCGCCCTCCCTGCCTACGTCCCTTGCAAGAGCGCAGGGCCTCATTGGATCGATCTCCTGAAGAATGAGCTGGATCTCGTGCCCTCGAGCGTTGTAGACGGCGACACCAAACCCGGCTCCGGCCATTAAAGCGGCGCTCTTTGCATCATTTGGTCCCGAGAACAGTGCGAAATCGCCGACTAGCGGTGCTCCGGCCCTGGCAGCCACTGCAGAAAAGGCGCTCACTCCCGGGGAGATGTGAATATTGCAGGTCCCGCGCGGATCAAGTATCCTCCAGGCAGAGCTGAAGATGCTCGGGTCTCCTCCTGTCAGGATGGATGCCCTTCCACCCTTCTCTGCCACGGCACAAGCCTCGCGAAAGCGAGCTGCCATCCTCTCAGGACAGGGGCCGCTGTGGTCTACCTTATCTCCTGAAGAGAGATCTCCTACCAGATGCAGATACCTTTCCGCCCCGAAGATCTTTGCAGAGCCCTTCAGGAGGCTTTCTGCCTCTATTGTAAGCTGTCCTTTGCAGCCGGAGCCTATGCCTACAATGTTGACTCTGGCTTCTTTACAGGCCTCTCCTCGAAAGGCTCCTCTTCCGTCCAGGATGACAAGGGTTGTCATGTCTATCCTCTCCCTGAGGGCCTCGTCCTCCAGGAGGCTCCCGGAGGTCGTCCAGAAAAGCTCTTCTCGAGGCCTGCCCACATCTTTTGCCACAAGGGCTGCCGTCTTCTCTTTGAAGATCATCAGGGCTTTTAGAAGCTGCCAGTCTCGTCTTTTGCTCTTGGGGTTGTAGAGCGCAGCTGGCATCCCCTGCTCTGCTGCAATCCTTAATCTTCCCTCGATCTCCGGCCAGGGTGTGAGCAGGTCGCTGAGGCTAATCACTGCAACGGATTCGCGAAATACAAGGCCCGCCCTGCAGGCCGCAGCCGTAAAAGAAGTCACTCCTGGAACGATCTCCACCCGGTCCGGAGCGCCGCCTGCCATCTCCATCATCTCAAGCCCAAGGCCTGCCATGCCGTAGATGTTAGGGTCACCGCTGCTCACTAATGCTACAGAACCCTCACGCAGGAGGTCTACGGCAGCTTTAGCGCGGTCGACCTCCTTTCCCATGCTGCTTGAGACGACCTTTTTCCCTGGCAGGAGATCGGCGATCAGTTCGAGATATGGCCTGTAGCCTACAACGAAGTCCGCCCTCTTTATGGCATCTTCTGCCTGGGCGGTGCGTAAATGCCTCTCGCCAGGGCCAATGCCGACAATTGAGAGCTTATTCTCCGATGGCAACAGTCACCCTCCCGTAGGCCTTCTTGGGCATGATGAGCCTTTCTGCCAGCGCCAGGACGGCAGGCTCGGCCACGCCTGTGAGGCCCAGATCGCTGGCCCTGGATTCCGTCGTTGGCTGTTGGGCGTTCAGCGCTTCTTCTGGGAGATAGAGAACTTCTCTCCTCAGGGCCCTGGCAGCCTCTGTAATTCCTTGCTCATCGCGCTTGAGCCAGGCTGTTGCGAGCACTCCGATCTCTTCCATTCCTCTGCCGGTCTCCTTCAAAGCAGACCTTATGGCCTCCATGACCTCCTCAGCATCGACGCCTCTCCTGGCTCCAAGGCCCACCACAAGCCCTCTTCTCCTCAAAACCGTCACATCGTCATCTACTACCACTATCTTTGGCCCTTTCAGCCTCAGAACCGGGACATCCTGTCTAAGAAAGGCCAGATTAACTTCCTTGGAGGACTCTTTGTTCAGTATCTCTGCCCCCAGAGCCTTGGCAGTTCCCTCAAGGCTCGGCCTGCCTGAGGCGTCGGTGGCAGTGGTAATGGCCGGATAAACCTGCAGCCGCTCTGCCAACAGCAGAGCCAGGTCGTTGGCGCCGTGATGTCCGCCAACTACTGGAACTGCGCAGTGCAGGGAGGCGTCGACGGCCACTACCGGCCTGTCAATCCACTTGTTATTGAGATGGGGGCAGATTGATCTTACGACTATCCCCACGGCCATGACCATTACAAGGAGGTCGAAGCTCTTCAAGATACCCTCAATCATCTCTTTTTGATAGAGGAGAAGAGAAGGGCGATAGCATTCGGCCAGCTCCTGGCATATCCTCTCGCCCTTCTCGCGGTCTCGGGGAAAGACCACTACTGCGACCGATTTCTGTATAGATGAGACCTCCGAAAATCCGTCCTCTTTAAAACGCCTCCAACGAGGATCAGGGCGCTACGGCTGATACCTTCTGCCTCGACCTTTTCCGCTATGTCCTCCAGTGTTCCAGTCAGCACCTTCTGGTCGGGCCAGGAGGCGTGGTAGATCACGGCCACGGGAGTATCTTTTGGGCGGTCGAGGCTTGCAATCACATCTCTGATCTTGTCCACGCCCAGGAATACTGCCAGCGTAGTCCCGTGCCTCGAGAGAGCTTTTAGCTCATCCCTCTCCAGTGTTGTGCCAGCAGGCCTCGTGACTATCAAGGACTCTGATACGCCCTTTAGAGTGAGCTGCGTCTTAAGGGCAGCAGATGCCGCGAACAGGGATGATACTCCGGGAACCACCTCCACATCAACGCCTGAATCCTCCAGGGGCTTC
>Ga0074195_1003918_pt1 | contig 13092 bp, 10 predicted proteins | sample EPASupsiteHSE623_FD_64525 | JGI IMG/M metagenome (GOLD analysis project Ga0074195, IMG submission 64525) | Bioremediated contaminated groundwater from EPA Superfund site, New Mexico - Sample HSE6-23 | ecosystem: Environmental > Aquatic > Deep subsurface > Groundwater > Contaminated ...
CCTATCATGCAACACCGGGAACACTTCCGGCGGATGAGGGCACGAGGCACTTACCGCCACTGGGACGAGAGATCCCCGGAACAAACCCGACCACTTCCCCCGGAAAGGCCGAGCCTCGTAACAAGAGATACTCTCCAATCGCGAATATGGGCCAGTGATAGGTGCACAACCACGATGCAGAGCCTGTGTTGTGACTTCTCAATAACCCCGGGCGAATCATGACCGCCGGCCCGGGACATCATGGCCTCCATCCCGAGTTGCCCTACCTCCACTCAGTCAGTCATGACTTTTCGCACGACCTTTTGCCCGGGGTTATTGAGAAGTTACCCTGTGTTGCAGTTTGGAGCACGGCTCCCAAAGCGATTGTGCGTGCAACTGGGGCCTCCAGGGGATCTGTGGAGGGGGCCGGAGGCAACTCCGGTTCTTTCTTCAACCCAGGCAATGCTTCCGGAGAATTGTGGATGGAAGGTCCTCGACAATCGCATGTAGGCTCACCGGAAGCTCATGTTACGTCGATAATTTTCGGCTTCCCAGTCGATGAGCTCACTGACCTGGTCACGGGATAGCCCGACGACTTCCTTCGATGAGGGGAGGCAACGTGTGACCGCGGCATAGCACTCCAGCATCGCCTCCTGCCCCTTGCTGCACGCGCTTGAAACCAGGACCCCTTCCCCGGGGACGATCACACAGACAGGGTGAGAGGCGTGCCTTTCTAGAAACTCCTCGGGCACCACGCCCGCCTCACAGACCGCCGCCGTGGTACCAAGAAAGACCGCGTGATCGGGGTAGAGCACCCAGCGCTTTCGCACGAGCTCGATGGAGATCGGGTCCGTTGCCAATGAGTGAACAGCGCAATCAATCGGCAACCGGTAGCCGTGTCTCAGCCATCTGGCCTCGAGGGGCGAGCTGTCGTGCAATCCCGACACCGGACGCGATGCGAGTGCCGTTCGGCGCATCACTTCCATCAAGAAAGCATCTGCCTCATCCAGAGAATCGCCAGCCACGACCAATCCGTGATTTGCCAGCACCAGAATCGAGGGAATGGACCCGATTGCCCCTTCCACCTTCGAACGCACTGCCGCGGCGAGCCTTGGACCGGGTTTGGCGTACTCAACCCAAACCCAAGGCAGTCCATCAAGACGCTCCAGAAGGTCAAGCCTCCCACCGACTCGCACGGACCTTGCCACGACGTCCACGGCGTGACAATGAAACACGACTCTTTGCGGTAGCAGTACATGCAGTGCTGTTTCAATCGAAGGCCGCAGATCCAAACCGCTCTTCACGCATTCGGCATAGGAATCCCCCCCGTTACGCGCGCATACTCGTGCTTCAGAAAGCGAGACCTCTACAAATACTTCCCGCTCGAGCGCGTTGGCAAGCCACGTTCCGGAGGCCTTTATCCACAGGGAATCGACTTCCTTCCACGAGAGGTTTCCACCGGCTCCTTGTATCAACCTCGCGTCCACCCCAACGCGGGCTGCATACTGTCGAATTTGTCGGCGCATGGAACTCTTACCGAATCCTGTAAGGGATGTCGAAGGCGTTTGCAGGATTTTTGAGGTAGAACCATGAGCAGCCTTCCTGTACGAGGCTCAGGGTGAGAATATAGTCTCCCGGTTCTGAAAGCCACTCTACAACAATCGGAACAACTCGCCTCGCCCCTGGAGGAAGTCCACCAGGCATACAACTACGTATTCCATCACGGACCACCGTCCGGCCGTCTTTTGTACGCCAATGATAACTCACGTTGACCGCACCTGCTCCGCAACAGGCGACAAACGGCTGTCGACCCTGGTTCATTACCTCCACCCAGATCACCCGAACCTCTCGTCCAAACAGTCTATTGAACCAGCTTCGCTTTGTGAGCTCCTCTACAGCGAGCGGTTTGATCACCGCACGATACTCCGAAAGGCAATCCGATGTGGCAGTGCTCGAAACCTCAAAAACACGGGTGAATCGCTCATACCCCATATCACACGTGCTCACGCGATCATAGAGTCTCTGTCCACACGCCGCCGTCAGAACCACCATGAACCAGATCATCCACGACGGCATTGTACGTTCAGACAGACAGAGAAGAAACGGGGCTCCGAAGAGAAACAGGTTCGAGGCCTTGAGGTAGCCTGTGTGGTGCATCATAACAGTCTTCCCGAAACACAAGTATAGTGCGATGAGCAGGAGAAGGGCGCACCCAACCCCTACTTTCCTCGGATCACCCATCCCCCGTAGCAGCAGACCAGCGGCAAACGTGGCGGTGATAGAGAGCAGCGCTACGAACAGACAAATCGTACCAGCCTCCCAGTACGAGGGAGCACCCGGCGAAACAAGTAGGTGCTTTCCGCGAAGGCCACTCACTAAATGGCTCCACAGACTGACCAAAGGAAGTCCCAGGACTCCATGGGCTTGAGAAGACGGGGAGACGCCAAATCGTACGCGTATCCACACCTGCCATGCAGCGAAGATCAAAACGGGCACGATGTGAGCAAGTATCTGCGGGCTTCGAAGCCAAGAGACCATGCGAGGCATAACGCTTCCGCGCTCTCGAAAAGCAAAAAGAAACGTCAGGCCCAAGATGGCAATAGGAAACAGCACGTAGGCCTCGCGAGACAAAGCCGCAAGCGTCAGCGCAATGGAATACAGCAATACCCGCCCGCGGAAAAGCGAGGTCAGTCCAATGATTACAAAGGCATCCGCGGCTGCATCGGGTAGACCGTTGAGCATTGTTACCTGTGTTCCAAATCCTAAGGCCCAAAACAACGCCACCCACCATGGGAAACCACTGATCACGAAAAACCGGGCAGCGTAGAACGTTGCGATGAGAACAAGTCCCAGATTCGTCAGATAGTATACTGTCGGGGACACCCAGTCCTGAAGAAACACAAATGACACAACCCTGGCAACGGCCGACAAGCCAATCCGTTGATACCGATAGGCATGGGCATCGATGTGTTGAGGTGTGTCCCGCAAAGCCAAAGGGTCGTTGGCCATGTAGAAGTAGAACTGTCCATCCCATCCAGTCTGCCTCGGTCCGACGAAAAACTCGTCGAAACCCTTTGCGCGAAGAGCCTCCGGAACGCCAAACATCCTTGCCGGAAGTACATGATGATCGATGTTCCCTAAGAGCTCCACCCACAAGTACGACCCCATGGCAAGAAGACTCACAAAACACGTGATTCCCACCGCCAAAAAGGGGCCACTCACTTGACCAAAGGGCGTCCTCATTCAGCCTCCCTGAGTAGCGAGCCAAGATCTTCGAATTTTTCGATGACACAATCCGGCTGGTTCTCTCCCTGTCCAATCTCGACACCGTCGTGCATCTTCTGGATGGTGACAGCGTCGATCGATCGCCGAGCACCGCCGATGTCTGTCACGGGATCGTCGCCAACCATCCATATGCAACCAGCCTTCGGCCGTATCTTATCCACAGCAATGTGAAATGGCGCCTGGTGCGGCTTGTCATGCCCAGCCTCCTCGCTGCAGACGATGTAATCGAAGTAACGGTCCAGTCCGAAGTACACAGTCTTCCTGAACTGAATCTGCGCGGTGAGATCCGTCACGATAGCCGTGGGAATACCCATCAGACGAAGGTCGTCGAGAATCTCCTTGACTCCCTCAAACAGAGCTGCATTGCCTAAAAAAATTCTCCAATATGTCTGCTCGAAGTCCAACGCAAGCAGAACCTGCGAGCCAAGTCCAATAATCTCTAGCATCCTCTGAAAGTAAAGAAGCCGACTGTGAGAGCTCGCTGTCTTGGCCAAACGCTCTTTGATCTCGCTCCGCGCCTGAGAAAATGCGGATTCAAACTGCTCCGCGGTGATGGAAAACGTACTGGTCACCTTGTCTTTCACTGCATCCATTGCCGCTTCATGTGAACGAGTGTAAGGGTATAGTGTGTTATCCATGTCGAACAAGACGGCGACTGGTCGCTGCTTGAATTTTTCTGGGTGAAACATCGTGGTCATATGAGTCGCCTTTGCAGTGCCTCATTGACGTGCGAAATGACAACCAACTGAATCAAACCCTTGACGCCATGCTCCCACCGAGGCTGAAGATCAAAAAGTTCATTCATCTCCGGAAAAAGCGATTGAGAGGCCAGGGCAATGTCGTCCGCCGTCGTATCGCCCTCGACCATCAACTCAACACTGGAGCCAGCCTGGCCGCCGGCTATGTCGACGTGGAGGCCGCACAGCCCGACCAAGGCACGCACCAGCGATTCCTGGTTGGCTCTATATCGGGATCTCACTCGAAGCCTGAACCGTAGGGGATGTCTCTGCTGTTCAACCGCAAGATCCGCACGGTGAAGCGGCTGCAGTGATATGACAAGATCGGCAAAGTCAGCCTGCGGACGAATGAACCTCTTGGAGTCCTCCGCCCTCCTTTCGATCGATGATCTGACCTTGTCGATGCTGTGTCCGCGTACATTGACGTCCCTCTGGATCTTCAGATAGCGCCGAAGCTCCTCATCCATATCCAAATAGATGCTCAGGTCATAGCAGTCCCTCAAAATCGGAATGTACAGTGCATGCAAGCCGCTTACGATGATGAAATCGTTGCTTGCCGTTCTGTGTGGTCGCGTCATCGTTCCGGTTGTGTGATCGTAGTAGCGCGACTGAATGGCCTTTCCGCCCTTCAGGTCGACTACGTCAGCAACAAACTGTTCCAGGTTGTTCGCGCGTGGGTTGAGAGGAGTCATCACCTGCCACATCGGTTTCTGGCGATCCCAGAGGTGGTAGTCGTCACCAGAAACAGCAACCAGGGAATGCGAGCCAAACACTCCGGCCAGGGACTCCACGAGAGTATCTTTTCCGGAGCCGGAGTCTCCAGAAATTCCCACAACCAAAGGCTTCCGACTCAGTCTGAAGTATTCGCTTTTGCGAACGACCTCTCGCCATATTCGGATCATCAGAATGAACCCAAAGGTGAAAAGAACTGTGTGCAACAACCCAAGACCCTTCACTCCAAGCAGTCTGTTGGTCGTGTACGCAATGCTATTGGCTACATCGCAACCTGCCAGAAGTGGGCGCGGAGTCGTAAGAAAATTTACGGCCACATACGCGGCCGTGAAACTCCCGACTAAAAACACGGCAACGCGACCGCTGCTGATCTGATAAAAGACAAGTAAGGGGATGATCCAGATGAACCAACCCGGGGCGGCTGGAGAAAGCAGAAGCACGAGGAAGAAAGCCAGCCCCTGAAGGACGACAAAAAGGTCAAAGCTCATCCGTCGGATCTGCCAAGCGAGATAGACCATGAAAAGGTACGCCATCGGGAGGACATAGAGTGGGACCCCGTCACCAATGCGGACAGCAAGCTGATAGACTTTTCCCATCTCCGGATTCTTGAGCAACATATGAACGGCTTCGGCGGAAAGTGCGAAATGAAAGCCGAGAGCGCCTGAGGTCCCGAGAAGCCCGGCAAGGTAAGGCCACAGCAAATGTTGTAGCCCCCGATTACGAAACAGGTAGATTCCGAAGAAAGGCACGGCGAGAACCATGCTCAGTTTCGCAGAAATGGCCGCCCCGCATAACACACCGGCCAGCCCAAGCCGGTGCCAACGAACAGCAAGCAGGGCAATGCACAGTATTGTCATCGGAATCAGGTCGTTCAGGCCCAGCCAGTACGTCGCGAAAAGGACAATCGGCGAGAGCCAGTAGGCGTAGCGAATCGTCCTGTAGGGGACGCGAAACAGTCTTCCCAAAACCCACAGAAGAGCAATGTCGGTGGCGAGCAAAGTGAGGCCGTAGCCCAAGTAGCGATTCACTCCGGCCACACGGCACAGAACCGTCATGGGCGAAAGAACCAGCCACATGACGTATCCGTACGGAAATGCGGCGGGCGTCCCGCCTGACGCAACGAAAACACGCCAAGGATCAATCGTCGCCTGCTGGGTGGTCACCTCCAAAAAGGGTACGTACCATTCAACTGCTGCTCTTGGCATCACCGATACAAGTAGGCTCAGCCGCAGCCACAGGCCGAACACAAACGTGGGCTCTTTCAGTAGGCTCCTCAGGCGATAGCTACTCACGACAAACCACGCTTTTGTTCCGACCTCTGAGGCAGAACAGTCATCCTTCGATCTGAGCGGCCCAGAGCTCAGGCCGCTTGGTACAGATTGCTTCTGGAAAAATGTCCAGCTCCATTAGTTGCTGGCCCGTCTGTGGTATCCCGGTGTCGGCGTCCCTTCCCTGAAGCTCTGGAGACACCAAACAGAGCTTAAACCCGGCCTCCGTGAGGCGCTTAGCGTCGTCGGTGCTGAGTGGAACCTTGGTGAAACAGTCCACCCATGCCCAGTCAACTTTGCCGGCAAGGGACATGGCCGTCTGCACGGACTCGAACTCCGACACTCTGACGGCGCATCGCCTTTCGCCTTGTTGGGCCCATTTCACAATAAACGGGAATGACTGGTCCAAAAAGAAGAAATCGACAATACCGTGGACTAGCATTAACTCAATGAGCCTGGACTCGAGGCCCTCCTCCTTCACGTTCAGGATGAGCGTTCCGTGATGGTAGGCCTTGATCCAGGTCTCCAGAGATTCGCCCTCGACAAATGGGTCGTGATGAACAATGAGACGCTCGCCCCAGCTTCTGACGTCAACCTCTACACCGTACTTGCTCGGAGTAGCAAGTAGCTTGGCGGTGGTGTTGCAACGATGGACAATTAGGTTCAAGATTTCATCGCCTTTCGCAGTTGGAGACTGAACTGGACGGTTCGTCTAATGAACTCGCGTTTACGCGTCCAGTTGACGTTCCAATGAGAGACGCCGTGCGCGCGTTGACCGAATATGACGGGGAATCGATGAACGCCCAGTCCTGCCTTGCGCGCGCAATAGTAAGCGTACAGGTCGAGAGAAAAGTCAAAAGGCGGATTCTGCCAACTGTCGAAAAACCGTCGAGAGAATATGGTCGGCTGTGCATTGATGTCCCACATGGGCGTCCCCAGCAGAATTGTCTCGAACAGACTCATGCCAGTCGTAAAGAACACATCAGCGAAGGGCCGTCCATGCCGCCTCCCCTTTACAAAAGAGTCAGAGCCGAACTGGTCAAACAGTGTCAGCCCGCGCAAGACATCGCGAGGGTCCGTCTGCATGTCTGCATGGGTCCAGCCAAGCACCGAACCCCGTGCGACCCTCAATCCGCTGAGAATACCAAACCCGTATCCTCGATTCCTCTCGACCCGGACAGTTGTCGTTCCAGGAAATCTCGGGAGCAGCGCCGCTAGAATTTGTGGCGTGTCGTCGGTGGAGCCATTGTCCACCAGAACTACCTCAATAGAGCCATCGTCGGCCAGACTTCCGCAGCGATCCAGCACCGACGGGAGATTCGCAGCCTCATTGTAACACGGTATTATCAACGAAAATTTTGTGTCAAGTCTCACGATGCTGCCCCTTTCTGCGGCCCAATAAGGATCTTTTTGAGAAGAACGGACGCCATCGAATGCTCCCGTGCGCAGTTGGGAGCCAAGTTCTGCCCAACCGCATGTGCCAACCATAATGTTGTCGACACCTTTGAAGGCCAAGAGTAAATGGAGAGAGGCAGATGATCACCTGTCTTGTGCCGCGGAGCTTGGTGCGACAGCTTGATACCTAGACTCGAGTGTCGGGCGCTCGCATTCGGGCACAAATCCGTCGAGTTCAAGTCTGTACGGATGGCTTGGCCACTTGTGAAAGCAAGACTGCCAGTACTCGAAAGTACGAAGGTCGTTGGGGGTACCCCACGAAATGTAGCTATGAACCTCAAAAAGGCGGCAGCGCAAGCCTAGATCCAGCGCATCGTTGATACATGTGTCCAGATAGTATTCTCCATTGACCTTTGCCTTTCTGTCGATCATCCGTTGAATGCACCTATGGAAATCCCCCGAACGTTTGAACGTAAAAGTCCCAAGTACTATTGGATCGATTGCTGGTGTAGCGAGAGGCGTTTTGACCGAAATCCGTCGGATATGATCTCCGTCGCAGTCAATCCAGCCGTACATTTCCGGATGGCGAACCGCATTGGTGTGGCCACGAACAGACCAGACGATGACATCGCAGTCCGTGGAGTTCATTAAGGACTGCAGCTTTTGGTCATCGTATAGTGCCCCGAAATCGCAGGCCCCGAAGGTGACTGGTTCTGGGCCCTTGTTTCCATTGTGCCGACCCAAGGCACGGAGTCCGATCTCGGCAGTGCAGGCCTGCCCGTCCGTGAGACCGGCCACTGTCTCGATGTGTGCGTCTGGAAGCTGTCTCCTGAGGGCTTCGCTGATCGAGTCTGCGCCGGGCATGTCTCTGCGCAACACAAATGCGTAGTGGTCTGCTTGTGGCAAGTGAGTGACTGCCTGAATTACCATTGGACGGCCGGAGACGTGGATGAGCGGTTTGCTGATCTGATATCCCTCATGGAGAAAGCGCTGGCCCAAGCCAGCCATGGGTATGACAACGGCCCCTCCAATCCTTGCACGGCGAACATGTGATGTATTGGCCAGGCACCTAAAGGTATTAGACCATCTTTGGTATTCGGTCAGATCGTCAGGTGTCCCCCACTGCATGAAATGCTGAAGTTCGTACACGGATACCGGGAGCCCCTTGGCAAGCAGAGACTTGTATGCGAGACTTACGTAGTATTCGCCGCCAACGTTCAGATTTTGAGAAACCATGGAGCGTAACGCGTCGAGCATAATCCTTGCGCTCGAAAAGAAATAGGTACCGCTGGAGGCATATTCGTCCATTCGGTGGTCGGTAAAGGGTCTCTTTTCCTGTATGTCCAATACCCGCCCGTTTTTCTCTCGGATATACGCATAGTTGGTTGTGCCGAGACTGTGTGGATGAAAGCCTCTATACGCCGGAATTGCGCCGGCACAGCTCACTTTCGACACGAAAGCTTGGAAGTTCGTCCAGCTCCAGTAGCACGAAAAGTCGCAGTAGTTGACCACTGTTGGCATCTCCATGTCCAGCAGGTCAGCTACTTGAAGCACTGCGTGTACCGGGCCAAGCTTGTGGGGGGCGATTCCAACGACGCGCCCGGTAGGGCATAGGCAGTGTATCGTCTCCTCCATCCGGAATCGTGGGTTCTTCAGGTGGTCACTGTTGCAGACGAATACGACGTCCTTTTCCCCGGGAAACAGGTCAAGGACATGACCGATCATTGGCTTGCCATCAATCTTGATCAACGCCTTTGGAACCAGATAACCCGCGCTGCGGAAGCGTTCCCCAAATCCCGACATTGGAATGATTATTTGTGTTTTCATGGTGAGTTGCCGAGCGTGCTTGGCGTGAGCCATCAATAGCTCACGGGTCAGGCTCTTTGATTACTACGAAGACGACATTATCAAAACCAACAAAACCTTGATGCTTCAGCCGACAAAGCCGAACGCAATAACGTTGCACGGATCACCACCTCGACGGCCGACACCAGCATCCAGACGTGAATCCGGTCTTTCCGTGATATACACATGGCCTGTCGATCTCAAGTCTTCTCTGGATCAGTGTTTTTGGAGGATTCTTGGCCAATCGGTGCAACGTTATTGGCCGAACGGCAGGTGTCCACGAAGGTGCGGATTGTTGTTTTTCTCGTCGGTCTGTTTGATCTCTCTCTCCTCTCTACGTCAAGGATGTCAAATCGCTCATCAACCGTTGGCGGTAGTAGCGGTCCGATGTCACCTGGATTGAGCAAGCTCAGGCGATGCTTCCTAATCAGGCGAAACGGCTGACAGCATTCGCTCGTCTTGAGGAAAGGTCGCGCACGGGGTGTGGTTATCGAAACAAGTGTCGTCGGAAAAGAATTCCGAGACCCAGAAGAAAACACTGCTGGCCAGCCCGGTGTTGTTGGAGCGGCAGATACTCTCTTCGGACATGCTTTTTGAGGACGTCCAAACACGGTGACCATTCATCCAGAGAGTCAATATCCACAAGGCACTCGGGCGACAATCCCCAGTTTTGAGAATGTCAATGTTATTCTATTCTTCATGTCTTGTCAATATCGTAGGTTCCATGGTTCCATGGGATTGTCGAGTGCTCTGCCTCTGGAAAACTTCCTGTCGAGAGAGGTCTGAAGGACTATACTTTTACTGTGAAAGGGCTATCCTTTTCAATTATCCGCTTTGTGCATGGGGATAAGGCTCCATCAAGTCATGGCTCAATAGCCAAACCCTGATGGCAGAGATAAGTCGCCAGACGGGGCGACATGGCTGGTCAGGGCGAACGAGCGGTTTCCCCAGGCTCTTACCGGGCGGTAATCCTTTTACTCCGATGCTTCATCGTGGCAGGCGGCGGACTCTGGTCGGAGCCGGTTGTTCAAGGCCAAGGGGGGACTATTCTCGGACAGTTCAGGATTTGGCTCCCAGCTCGGCACCGAGGCGGCCTGTCGATAGTTTTGCGGTGAATTCGGTGACGGAGGGACTTGTGTGTCCGGGTTGCAGGGTAGAAGGAGCCTCCGAAGTCGTCGACGCCGGACATCTCTGACAGCCGGAATTGTCATCACCGGTACACTGACCCATTTTGAACGTGGTTCCTCGCGATCTCGTTTGTGACCGGTCAGTTTTTACGGGAGACTCAAGCTTGGGACAAGCGCACTGAGACTGCAGTGCGCTTTTGGTCCTGTAAGCTTTGAGTCCACTTGGACGTGGCTTCACGATTCGCGACGAGAGATGTTGTGTCCCGGTCGTGCAACACGTACGGACGCCGTTGACGTTTGTGAATCGTTCGTGGGAGGCGAGCGGCGGTGGACGACTTATCGGAACGAAGCCGCTGGCGGCAATTGCCGCAGAAGTGCGTTGCAAGGACCATCGGGCGAATCTGTTTTGCAGAGGATAGATAGCGCCTCGACGGCTGGCACCCCGCTTTTGCGACGAGCCGTCGCGCATGGAGCTACGGTTTCTACCGAAGGACTTCCATCGTGCTCGGGATTATCTGATGCTGGCTTCTCGGATCCCACAAAACTGCAGTCCGAAGGGACCGTCTGGATTTCTACCTCGACGAGTTCACGTTCTGATTCGGCCGCCGACGCTCAACGACGTTCGGGATGCTCTTCTTCCGGTTAGCGCGACAGTGCGTCTCCACGGGTTTTGTACCGTGTGGAAGGCTCGCAGCCGACTCCAGCGAGATCCAAAATGGAATGCGAGCAAGGGTACAGCCCTTTGCTGTGAGGTTCCCGTGGAAGCGAACGAAAGGTTTCTATCGCAGGGGACTCCGCGTAGTCTCCGAAAGGTCAGCTCATGGAAGCGGGCAAAGCAGCAGCATGGACGGGTCAGTTGACGACGCTGACAGGAACCTCCAGCATGGAGACTCCTTGCCAGCTAAAGCAGGTCACGCCTTCTTGGATCACGTCGTACTTCAACGAATAGCTGCCCGTGGTTGCTGGAGCGAGGACAGGAACGGACACCGTCACTGTCTGCCCTTGGGGAACGTCGTTCGGGAGGAATCCTCGAAGGCCGTGGGCAATCAGTGTTGAGCCGCTATACCAGTGATAGCTCACCCGAACAGGGTTTGCTCCTCCCGGAGTCCACGTGAGAGTCCCCGTGTTCTTCAGGGTAACGAGAACCGTGCGCGTCTCGCCTGCGGCAAGAGAGCTCGGCGTCGTGTGCGAGACCCACTCGACGGCATAGGGCTTCTTGTTCGCGGATACCGACGTGCTCGCGTCGATCCGCCCGTAGCCGTACTGCTCATCCAGCCCTGTTGTGCCGAGATCCTTGGCGCCGCTGAACAACTTCGTCTCCACCTGTGCGGGGGTGAGAGCGGGCGACGCCGACCACACCAGAGCCGCGACCCCTGCTGCCATCGGCGAGGAGAACGACGTGCCCGACATGTAGGCGTATCCTCCCCCTTTGGAGCAGGTGTAGATGCGATAGCCGGGCGCGGCGAGCCGTACGTTGGGTCCGTACGTGGACCAGCTCGTCAGCGTGTCGGTCTCGTCCGTGGCCGACACGAAGATCATGTAGGGGCTGGCCGGGGTGGAATTTCTTTCTCCGTCATTCCCCGCGGCGACGAAGAACAGAGCCCCCTTCTCGAAGGCGTACCTCGCAGCGGCTTCCACCAGCTGGTCCCCCTGCAGAGGCCCAAAGCTGCAGTTGATCACCTTGGCACCATGATCAGCAGCCCATTTGATGCCTGCGGCAATCATGTCCGAATAGCCTGTTCCGTTGGCACTGGAGATTCGAATGGGAATGATTGGGTTGCTCCAGGCGACTCCGGCCACGCCGATACCGTTGTTGCCGATGCCAGCGGCCACCCCCGCGACAGCGGTTCCATGTCCCTGCACGTCGGAGGCATCGGTGTTCCCGTCGTAGAAGTTGTAGCCAGCCTGCAACTTGGAGGCGAGGTCCGGATGGGTCGTGTCGACACCGGTGTCGACGATAGCGATCGGCACGGAGTCTGAGCCCTGGGTGACGTCCCACGCCTGGGGGGTCCCTATGATCGGATGGTGGTACTGCTTGGAGTAGTGGGTGTCGTTGGGCACAAGCTGGGCCTGATACTCGTAGATCGGCGCGGCAAACCGGACGTCTGTTCGCGCGGCCAGGTCGTTCAATACGGCGTTGTGACGATCCGGTGCGACCTTTGCCACGATCACGCCCAAACCATCCAATTGATTGACCACCGTGGGTCTCGCTGAGGTCGGCGAGGTTAGCGCCTGGGCTCCCAGCACGGACATCCGAGCACGGAGAAACACGGACGTTGTGCCTGGCCTGGTCCGGACGGCGATGCGGTCCCGTGCCAAGATCCTTCCTCGCACGAGGCTCGAAGCGCCGGGCAGTCCATCCGCCGGTGCGCTCTGGACGGCCGCGCTGAGGGAGAGGACAACCACGAAGAGAGCGATCATCCTGGGCCAGATCGACCTTTTCATGTCAGCAACCCACTTCCTTCGTCTTCTTGCTGTTCTGAATCGAAGCATCAAGAAGAGCCAATCCGAAGAAGGTCTTGTCTCGCCCCCTATGTCCCTGTCCTGGGACTCCCTATAAAGAAATGTACCGAGGATCCGCTTCCTCCGCAAATTCCCCCTTGGATTGTTCGTCCTTGGTGGGCTGCGTGGGCCTCCTGTTTTATTAGCGTTTGCAGGTTCCGTGCCAGGTATGACTTCCCGAGAACCGCAGCGCCTCGCGTCCTTCAAATCCCTCCCTCCCGC
>Ga0074195_1003919_pt1 | contig 13086 bp, 7 predicted proteins | sample EPASupsiteHSE623_FD_64525 | JGI IMG/M metagenome (GOLD analysis project Ga0074195, IMG submission 64525) | Bioremediated contaminated groundwater from EPA Superfund site, New Mexico - Sample HSE6-23 | ecosystem: Environmental > Aquatic > Deep subsurface > Groundwater > Contaminated ...
CACCTTCTTGCGGCTGATGCCGGTCTGAATGCGGCGCAGGTAATAGAGGGCCAGGGTCTCGACCGAACGCACCACCCCCCGCCCCTGGCAGTGGTCGCAGGTCCGGTAGCTGCCCTTTTCGATCGGCGCCCCCATTTTCTGCCGCGAGATCTGCATCAGGCCGAAACGGGAGATCTTGCTGATGTCGACCTTGGCCTTGTCGCGCTTCATGCTGACCTTCACCTGCCGCTCGACCTCCCGGATATGCTTCTTGTTGCGCATATCGATGAAGTCGACCACAATCAGGCCACCCAGGTCGCGCAAGCGGAGCTGCCGGGCCAACTCGGAGGCCGCCTCCATGTTGGCGAGAAAGATCGTCTCGTCAAAATCAGCGTTTTTCGAGGTCCGGCCGGAGTTGACATCAATGGCCACCAGGGCCTCGGTGGGGTTGATCACGATCGATCCGCCGGATGGCAGGGTCACCTGCGGTTTATAGATCGATTCGATCTGCTCTTCGATGTTGTACTGGTTGAAAATGGGTTTGGTGCCGCGATGCAGCCGCACCTTGACCTGGCGCTGCTTTTCCGGCAGCAGCTCGATGAAGGCGTTGACATTGTTGAGCGACTCTTCGGTATCGACGGTGATTTCCTTGATCTCGGGGAAAAAGTGGTCGCGGAGAAACCGGACCACCGTATCCTGCTCCTCATAGACCAAGGCCGGGGCTGCCATGGTCTGGCCGCGGTGCTTGATTTCCTCCCAGAGGGCGAGCAGGGTGTGCAGGTCCTTTTCCAGCACCGCATGGGTGATCTCGGCGCTGGCGGTCCGGATGATGTAGCCGATACCCTCGGGGATCTCGAACTCGCTTAAGATCTCGCGCAGGCTGGCCCGCCGCTCCTCGCCGACGATCTTGCGAGAGATGCCGGAGGAATCGCTGCCGGGCATCAGCACCAGGCAACGGCCGGGCAGCGACAGGTAGGTGGTCATGTTGGCGCCCTTGTTGCCGGTCACCTCCTTCACCACCTGAACCAGCACCTCCTGGCCTTTCTGCACCACATCCTCGATCTTGAGTTTTTTCCACTGCTGTTGGGCGATCAGGTTGCGGTTCCGCTCGTTGACATCCTGGCGATAGTATTCCGGATGGATTTCGTTGAACGGTAAAAAGCCGTTGCGTCCGGTGCCGATGTCGACAAAGGCCGCCTGCAGGTTGGCCTCGACCGAGACGATCCGTCCCTTGTAGATATTGTTCTTGGTCGGCTCGCGATCGATGGTGGTGACATGGAAGGATTCGAGCCGGCCGTCCTCGACCAGGGCGATGCGGCATTCCTCCGGCTCCTCGGCGTTAATCAGCAGCTTGTAGGTAACCGGCTTTTCCGACACTTCCGGCGTCGCGTCCTCCACCCGGTCGTCGTCCTCATCCGGTTCGGCAACGGTCTCGGCGACCGCCTCTTCCCCGGCTTCCGCCTCCTCCTTGGGCAGCGAGGATTCCGTCTGCTTGGTCCGCTTCTTCCCGCCCCGGCGGGATCGCCGCTTCTTGGCCGGCACGGGTTCGTCCTCCTGATCAGCGGCAGCAGCGGGTTCCGCCGCCGTTTCTTCCGGGGCGGCGGCCGGTGCTTCCTCCACCGGATCGGGCGGCGACGCGGCCGCCCTCACCGTTTCCCGCTCAGGCTCTACGGGAGGCGGTGGTGGAGCAATGGGTTCCGGCGCATCCGCCGGAGGTGGCGCCGGAACCTCAGCCGGAAGAGGTTCTGCCGACGGGGCGGAGGCCTCCGGCGCAGTTTGCGGCACACTTTTCCACCAGGCACCGGTTCTCGCCTTGCGCACAGGCGGTGCTTTTTTTTCTTTTTCGTTCTGATCGTTTTCTGTCATGCGTTATCCTTGGTAAATTTTTTCAGCAACGCTGTCCGTTCACGGTCACCTTGCCAGGCCGGCATTCCGGGGCGAAACGCCCTCGTTGTCCAATGCCTGCTGGTAGTACCGGTTGCCGCCGTGCACCTGTTGTTGCAGGATCCCGGCGCGCACCAACGGTTCAAGCAGTTGCGCAACCTTTTCCGGACCACCGAGATGGAAGGTCCGGTCTATATCAACAGCGGTACACGGTCGCCGCTGCACCATTTCTTGTATTTCGTCCATGATCGCGGCCATTGCTGCCGGATCGGGCGGTGTCGCCGCACGGGGCGCTTCCGTCCCTGTCTCCTTCTCTACCGGGCCAAAGGGCAGATCGACCGGGAGCCCGAGTTCCCGGCGCAGGAGCGCAGCAATGGCGGCCAGTCTCTCCCGGCTCACCGGGCGGGCGCACTCCTCGGCCGGAGGGCGCACCACGGTATTCAATTGTATTCTGTCGAGCCGCATCCGTCGGAGCGCGGCGACCAAGGCTTCAATGTCCTCGGGCGCGTCGTTCATCTCCCGGACCAGGAGGATCTCCAGCCAGATGGTCCCGGTATAAGCGTGGGAAAAGAGGGTCAGTCCCGCAATGATCGCTTCCAGGTCCAAAGCCCCGGCCGGACGGTCGACCCGGAGAAAAGACTCGAGCCGGGCCGCATCCAGCGAGGGGACGACGATATCCGCCGCCATCAGCGCCTGGCGCACCTCCGTGTCCATCAGGGTGGTGCCGTTGGTCAGCACCGCCACCGGTTTGCCGCCTTTCCCTTTGAGATGACGAAGAATCTCCCCCAGGCCGCTATGCAGAGTCGGCTCACCCTTGGCGGTCACGGTCAGGACATCGATCGCACTCAGCCGTTGGGGGTCGGCACAGAATTCGTCGATCTCCGCGCAAATTGCCTGGACAGAGGAATAGGCGCCGCGCCGGCAGACAGGAACAGCAGTCCGCCCCACCTCACAATAGACACAGTTGAGATTGCAGATTTTGCCCGGGAAGAGATCGATACCGAGAGAACAGCCGAGTCGCCTGGAATTCACCGGGCCGAAGATATAGTTCATACAGCGCTGCGGGCGGTTGATGCTCGTGCGGAATGCTCACACAGGCGGAGGCTGGGGGCAGGCTTTGAAAAAGCAAGTTATTAGGCAATATTGCGACACTTGCTACTTAAACCAATTTCCAGGGCGGTGCAAGGCAAATCTACGACTTTTCGCTTGACACAACCTATGCCGACACGTACATTCGAGCCTGTTGCCGGCGATATGTCCTTGTCCTGTTTTGTTAATCGCTCCAACCAGTTGAGGCGCCTTTTCCTCTGCACACCGCAACCATTGTTCACCCCGGCGCATCCACTTAGCTGTTTCCATATCCACCCGAAGGAGCCGATCGAGGTGCATCACGCCATTCCATCCTCTCCGATCCTTGCCTGCGTTGTTTTGTCCCTCATCGGTCTCTTCCTGTTTCCCCATTCGGTGCGGGCGGCTTCCGTGGAAGCCCGGCAATGGGAGATGACCGCCGACAAGCTGACCCGGATCGAGAATCCCCCCACCATCATCGCCGAGGGCAACGTCGTCCTGGAAAAGAAAGAGCCGGTCGCCACCGCCCCGAAACCCAAGCCGTCCCACTGGAGCGGTCTTCTGGCGGACGAATCTCCGGAAGAACCGCGCAGTCCGGCAGCCCAACCGGCCACCGAACTGAAGACTGTGACCACGGTCAAGGCGGACTGGGTCTCCTACGACCTCACCCGCGGCCTGATGACGGCCAAGGGCCACCTGCTCATCGATATCGGCACCGATCAACTGACCGCGGACAGCGGCACCCTCGACCTGGAACAGGCCACCGGTTCCTTTGACAATGCGACCGTAATCCGGCAGAACAAAGACCTGCATTTTGAGGGCACGGTCATCGAGAAAACCGGCGCCCTCACCTATCATATCGAGGACGGCTGGGTCGTCACCTGCAAGCTCCAGCCGGGAGAAACCCCGCCCTGGTCGTTTGCCGCCAGCGACGTCGAACTCACCGACGGCGGCTATGCCTTCCTCACCCACGCCACCTTCCGCATCAAGGATGTGCCGGTGCTCTACACGCCGGTCATGCTCCTGCCGGCGAAACGAACGCGTCAGACCGGTTTGCTCTTCCCCTCTTTTTCCTTTTCCGACCGTGACGGCTTCAGCCTGGAAACACCCCTGTTCATCAACCTCTCGCCGAGCGCCGACCTGACCCTCTATCCCCGCTACATCGCCAACCGGGGCATGCTGGGCGGCGCCGAATTCCGCTATGTGCTCGATGAAAACAGCAAGGGCATGCTGATGGGCGATTTCCTGGACGACAAACTGTCCGACCCCTCCGAGGTCGATTATTACAAGGACGGCCAGTTCACCCACACCAATGCCAGCCGCTACTGGATTCGCGGCAAGGCCGACCAGAATATCGGCGCCTGGACCACCCGGCTGGATCTGGACATCGCCTCTGACCTCGATTATCTGCGGGAATTCAATACCGGGTCAACCGGATTCTCCGCCACCCAGGACAAATTTTTCGAGGCGTTCGGCCGCGGATTCATCGACAAAACAAACAAATACCGGGAAAACAACCTGATCACCCTGCGTTCCTGGGAAAACGGCACCTCGCTTTTGGGTGAGGTCCTGGCGGTCAACGACATCAGCGAACAGGTCTACACCGCCGACAATCCCTCGCGAGCCTGGAACCTCCCCTCGCTGACCTACTCGGGCCTGGTCCCCATCGCCTCCACCGGCGGTCCCGATCTGCTCTGGGACGCCAACTACACCAATTTCTGGCGGGATAAGGGAGTCGGTGCCCAGCGGATCGACCTCCTCCCCACGGTCTCGGCCGGTGTTCCCTTGACCCCGTACCTCGAAGCCGCGGTCAGCGGCGGGGGGCGCACCACCTCCTACATGATCGACGGCAACGGTGCCTCGGACTGGGAAAACAACGATTCGGAAAACCGCTTCCTCTCCCGGCTGGGCGGCGAAATCAGCACCGCCTTGATGCGCGATTTCGCGCTCAGCGCCGGCGAGATCAATGCCGTGAGCCACACCCTGCGCCCCTTTGTCTCCTACAGCCACGTTTCCATCCCGGACAAAAAAATCCTGCCGCAGTTCGATACGATTGACAAACTGGAAGAGGAAAACGCCATCTACTACGGCATCAACAATTTCTTTGCCATCTCCGGCGACCACAACGGCCGCGAGTTCGAGCGCGACTACGCCTTTTTCAAGGTCAAGCAGGGGTTCGATCTGCGCAGCGAAATGAGCGACGCCCCGCTGACCCCGGTCATTGCCGAAACCGGTTTCTACCCCCTGGCCCAGATGCGCCTCAAGTACACCACCAATATTGACGTGTATGGCGACGGCGCCTTTCTCCATTCCCTCGACGGCGACTATTACAGCGACCGGGGCGACAGATTCTCCCTGGATTACCGGTACAACGAACGCCCCGCTGATTACCGGTACAACGAAGGCACCGATATCGTCAACTCGGTCCGCGGCTCCTTCTGGTATCTGCTGCCGTACAACTTTGCCGCCGGTTACAGCCTGGAACGAGCCATCGAACAGAGCGAGACCATCGAGGAGATCGTCCGGCTGCGCTTCAACCAGCCCTGCTGGTCGGTGGAACTCTCCTCCAACAGCACGCCGGGCGACCAGACCTTCATGATTACCTTCCGCCTGGCCAACATCGGCAACCCTCTGGGATTTGACCTGCCGGGCAGGTAACACGTCCTCGAACCGCCCGCACTGCCCATGCACTGGATCGATGTCTTCAATGGCGACGCCGACGGCATCTGCGCCCTGCACCAGCTCCGCCTGCACACGCCGCAACCGGCAGCGCGCCTGATCACCGGCGTCAAGCGAGACATCGCCCTCCTCGACCGGATCAACGACACCACCAACAGCCGGATCACGGTGCTCGATATCTCGCTCGACCGCAACCGGACCGCATTGTCCCGGCTGCTGGCCCGGAATAACCAAATTTTCTATGCCGATCACCACTTCAGCGGCGACATCCCGGCGAGCGGTTTGCTGGAAGCGCACATCGACCCCTCGCCCCTGATCTGCACCTCGCTGATTGTCGACCGGCTGCTGGCGGGCGCCCACCGGCCGTGGGCCCTTGCCGGGGCCTTTGGCGACAATCTGGACGAGACCGCCCTCCCGCTTGCCAGGGCCATGGGTTTGAACGCGGATGAACAACAGATCCTGAAAGACATCGGCATGCTGCTCAACTACAACGGCTACGGACTCACCGAGGACGACCTGCTGGTCCATCCCGCCGAGCTGTTCCGCGAGGTCCACCGCTACGCCGACCCTTGGCCGCTGTACCGCGAATCCGCCCTCCTGGACCAATTGCGCCGGGGGTACGAGGACGACATGGCCAGGGCGGCCCATCTGCAGCCGGAGATGACCGCTGCCGGCGGCCGGGTCTTCCGGCTGCCAATGGCCGCCTGGGCCAACCGGGTGGTCGGCGTCCTCGCCAACCTGCTCTGCCGCGACCGGCCCGCGCTGGCCCATGCCGTCTTGCTCTCCCGCCCCGGCGGCGGCTTTCAGGTCAGCGTCCGCGCGCCCCTGACAACCCGCCAGGGCGCAGACACCCTCTGCCGCCGGTTCGCAACCGGTGGCGGCCGGGCCGCCGCGGCCGGCATCAATCACTTGCCTGCGCAGGAGCTGGATGCCTTTCTCGCCGCCTTTGCCGGCCATTTTTCCCCGCCATGACTCCAACGGTGCACCCATGAACCCCTCGCTTTCCGCCAAACGGCCCGTCTCCTCCTTCTCCTCTTTGCTTCTGTCCAGCCTGTTGCTGGCCGCCGTGCTCCTCGGCTTCGTTCCCGCCACGGCCCAACCCCTGGCGGCGGATCTGGTCGAGGACGGCCAGACCATCGATCTCCAGCAGGACAAATACCGCCAGCTTTTCGCCGAACTCACCCAGAAGCATCAGTTCTCCGCCAGCGAGCTGCAAACGATCTTCCGGGGCCAGACCATCAACCGGCAGGTACTGGTGCTCATGGATAAACAGTGGGAGGCAAAACCCTATTACACCTATGCGCCGCTGTTCCTCACTCCGGGCAACATCAAAACCGGCAAGGAGATGTTGCAGCAGCACAAGGGGCTGCTTGACCGGATCGAGGCCACCTTCGGGGTCAACCGGGAAGTGGTGGTGGCCATCTGGGGGGTGGAGACCCGGTTCGGCTCCCGCCAGGGCAATCTCGATGTCCTGCGGACGCTCAATACCCTCTTCGATGCCTATCCGCGCCGCTCCGAATTCTTTCGCAAACAGTTGATCGATTTCCTGGTGCTCTGCCGGGAGACCGGCATCGATCCCCATGGCGTCATGGGTTCCTATGCCGGCGCCTTCGGCCAGACCCAGTTCATCCCTTCCTCGTTCCGCGAGTACGCGGTCAGTTTCGACGGCGACGCCAAGCGCGACGTCTGGGGTTCGGTGCCGGATGTGCTCGCCTCGATCGCCAATTACCTCAAACGGAGCAACTGGACCCTGGGCGCGCCGGTCTATGCCGACCTGGGGTATCTGCTCAACGACCCGCAACTGGTGGCGGCGGAGGAAAAAGGCCGCAAGGGACGGGTCGCGCTCGATCTGGTCCGCCGAACCCAGAACCGTCCCCTACCGCCATCGCCCCAGAACAAACCGGTGACCATCGTTGGCCTGGAACTGGAGCCGGGCGGGCCGTACACCAAGCGCTATATAGCCGGCTACCCCAATTTTCAAGCCATCACCGAATGGAACCACTCCAACCGCTACGCCATGGCCGTGACCGAACTGGCCGAGGCCTTAGGCCGCTGACCGGTCATGACCAGCCGGTGCCGCTAAGGCCATGACCGTCAGGCGCAACCGTTTTTGCCTCCCCGCCACCGCATGGCGGGCGCTGCTCCTGACTCTCGTTTTCCTCGCCGCGCCGACGCTCGCCGCCCATGCGGCCGAGGAACTTTTTTTCGCGGATGACCTCGAACTCCACCAGCTCGACCTTGCCCTCAACCGCAGTCTCGCCTTCCTGCGCACCCTTCCGCCCGCGGCCAGTTTTCCGGTCGCTGGCCGGCCGGTGGAGGCGCGGCGGCTGATCGACTCTGCCCGCCATCTCCACAGGTTCCTCCAATCCCGCCCCTCCGCCGCAGCGCTCAACCAAGAAATCCACCGGGCCTACGAGGTGATCCCAATCAATGGTGCTCCCCAGGGGGCCGCGAAGCGGATGCTGATCACCGGTTATTTCCAGCCGGTCCTTGCCGGGCGCCTCAACCGGGAGCCGCCTTTCGTCCATCCCCTCTACCGGGTGCCGAACGATCTGCTCCTCCGCCAGGCGGGCAGCAAGAAACAGGTGTTGGGCCGCAGGGACCACGGCAGGATCGTGCCCTACTGGACCAGGCGGGAGATCGAACAGGGCAGCCTGCTCCACGGCCAGGAGATGATCTGGCTCAAGGACCCCTTCGACGCCTTTGTCCTCCACGTCCAGGGCTCGGGCATCATCCGGCTGGCCGACGGCACGGTGCGCGGGGTGCATTACGCCATCAACAACGGCCGTCCCTACCGCAGCATCGGCAAGTATTTGGTCGACACCGGCCGGATGCGGCTCGCCGACGTCACCCTGGACAGCCTTCGCCGCTATATCGAGGCCCACCCCGAGGAACGGGAGACGATCCTCCACCACAACGACTCGTTCATCTTTTTTGAGTGGAGCCAACCGGGACCCGCCATCGGCAGCCTGGGCCAGGAACTGACCCCGGGCCGATCGATCGCCGCCGATCACCAGTGGTACCCCCCCGGCAGCCTGGTGTTTATCGACAGCCGCCGGCCGGTCATGGCCGGCGGCGAGGTCGCGGAATGGAAAGAAATGCAGCGGCTGGTCACTGTCCAGGATACCGGAAGCGCCCTCACCGGGCCAAACCGGATCGATGTCTTCTGGGGCACCGGCGAGCAGGCAGGCCAGGAGGCCGGCCAGATGAAGGAGGAGGGCACAGCCTATCTGCTGCTGCTCAAGGAGAACCTGGGAAAATAATCCGCGCCGGGGCCACTCGTTGTGCATCAAACGGTACGGGGCGAGCGAACGCCATGGTCACTGGACTATGGCAGCCCCATCGTTTTTTTCTCTCCTTGTACGGTGGCAGACAAAGATGCGGCTCTGGTTGTCGCCTTTTCTCTTGAGGCAGCTTGTTCAAACCCTTGCCTCAGCGCATGCTCACCCCAGCTTCTGCTCCACGCTCTGCACCTTGTCGGCCATGGTCTGGTCGCGGTCGGTGCGGGTGCCGAGCTTGATGGTGGTGGTGATGCGCGGCGCGCCCATCTCGTGCACCCGCTCGTGACAGCGCTTGACCGCCGCCATCACCGCATCCCATTCGCCCTCGATGTTGGTGCCGTAGGCGTGCAGTTGCGCGTGCAACCCGGCCTCCTGCAACACCCGATGGCACTCGGCCACATAGTGGGACACGGAAACACCCACCCCCAACGGCACCAGACACAAATCCACAATCACCTGCATATGTTCCTCCTGATGCGAACCTAACAAATATCACGGGAATTCTGGCTCTATTCGCCCAAGCCTACGATTTCCCTTTGCCTCTTTTCCTGTTTTTCCACTATGCTCCAGAGAGTCACCAAAGACAACCGATACTTCCTTCCGCGAGGCTGTCATGCGTATTCTTGTGCTCGAAGACTCCAAACCCACCCAGCATCTGCTGCGCTCCCGCCTGGAGCAGGCCGGATACACCGTCGATACCGCCGACAACGGCCACCAGGGGTTCCAGCGGGCCACGGCCAATGCTTACGACATCATCCTCAGCGACATTGAGATGCCGCACTGGAACGGATACAAATTCATCGAAGCCATTCAGGTGGTCAATCCGCACCTGCCCATCCTGATCATCACCGCCACCCCCGATGACCGGGAGCTGCTGGACCGGCTGGAGCAGCACCCCAACGTCCTGGGGGTGGTCGCCAAGCCCTTTGATTTCGATGCCCTGATCAAGCGGCTGGCCACGGTGCCCCGCCAGACCCACACCAGCGTCAACAAGAAGGCCAAGATTGTCTGCACCATCGGCCCGGCAAGCAATACCACGGAAATGCTCGGTAAAATGATCCTGGCCGGGATGGACGTGGCCCGGCTCAACTTTTCCCACGGCAGCTACGAGGCGCACGAGGCCACCTTGATGGCGGTGCGCGAGGCGGAAAAGACCTGGGAAAAACCGATCGCCGTGCTCCAGGACCTCTGCGGCCCCAAGATCCGCACCGGGCCGATGCAGGACGGGGCCATCCGGCTGCTGGCCGGCGAGGTGCTGATCATCCAGGCCGAACCAATGACCGGCACCGTCGACCGGATCTCGACCATCACCCCGGAAATCATTGCCGACCTGCGGGTTGGCGACCCGGTGCTGCTCGACGATGGCCTCTTGGAGCTGCGGGTGCTCAAGGAAGGGGCGGCGGAGGTCCACTGCGAGGTGATGGTGGGCGGCACGCTCAAGTCGAGCAAGGGCATCAATCTGCCGATGACCACCCTCTCCCTGCCGAGCATCACCGACAAGGACTGGCAGGACCTCGACTGGGGCCTCAGCCACTCCACCGATTATGTGGCGCTCTCCTTTGTGCGCAGCGCCGAGGACATCTGGCGGATCAAAAAATACATCAAGGCGTCGGGCAAGCGCAATCTCAAGGTGGTAGCCAAGATCGAGAAGCCGGAGGCAGTGCAGAACATCCGCGAGATCGTCGAAGTGGCCGACGCGATCATGATCGCCCGCGGCGACATGGGGGTCGAGCTGCCGGCGGCGCGGGTGCCCCGCATCCAGGAACGGATCATCCAGTTGTGCTGGGAGCTGAACACGCCGGTGATCACCGCCACCCAGATGCTCGATTCCATGACCACCAACGCCCGGCCGACCCGCGCCGAGGTCACCGACGTCAGCATGGCGATCAAGGAGGGAACCGACGCGGTGATGCTTTCCCAGGAGACCGCCACCGGCATCGACCCGGTCAACGTGGTGCGCACCATGGCCTCGATCATCTGCGAGGAGGAGCGGCATGCCCAACCCAGCGCCGAGCAGTTCCGGGAACTGGAGAAGGACGCCGCCGTCTTCCCGGCGCTGTCGGTGGTGGCCAATCTCAGCGCCACCAGCGCCACCCTGCTGCTCGATCCGGACGGCACCCTCTACCCGATCCTCTCCAAGTGGAGCCGCAAGGTGCCGATCCTGCTGGTGACCAAATCGCTCCATGTGGCCCGGCACTCGGGCCTCTACAACAACATTTTCCCGCTGATCATCAAGGACGAGTTGGACCGGGCCGAGATGGTGCTGCGCTCCATGGCCATGGCCCGGGAATGGGGGTATATCCATGCCGGCGAGTCCATCGCCGTGGTCGAGGGCCCGCGGGTAACCCGCCGCGGCGTCCGCCAGATGGCCTCGGTCCAGGTGATCCGGGTGGAAAAGGAGTGAATCCGGCTCCCCTGGCTCCGCCTTTTACCCTTCCCCCCCCGCGCCAAACAATAACGCCGGATCATCCCTGATCCGGCGTTATTGTTTGGCCGTTGCCCGCCTTCCGGCTTATTTGGCGGCGGGTTCGGCCTTCTTTTCGGGCGCGGCCGCCGGTGCAGGCGCCTTGCCCTGCTCCGGCGCGGCGGCCTTGTCCTGCGCCTTGTGCATCTGCCCGGTCAACAGCGGTTTGAGCTGCTGGCCAATCTGTTGAATGTAGCCCTTGTTCCAGGCGAATCCCAGCAAGGTGAGCAGCACCAGCAGCACCACCCACCGTTTCCAGGGGGTCTTTTTCTCGGCAAAGGGGTCGACCAGGCTGCGTTCCGCGCCCTTGGGCAACTCGGCCAATTTGGTCAGGGTGGAGCCAAAGGGAATGTTGATGCTCGCCTTGGTGTTAACCGCCCAGCCATTGGCGTCGAGGATCGGGCCCAGATTGCGCTGGCGCAGCTTGAGAAAGGCAATCAGCATGGACGGGCCGGAGATGGCAAGGATGATGCCGCCGATGGCCAGGGGCATCTCCCACAGGGGCAAACCCATGAATCCCCCGATGATCGTGGCAACGGCCGTGCCGATGGCCCCCAGGGCGAGGCCGATGGCGGCGAAGATACCGGCGAATTTGCCGACATCGAACGGTGCGGCCGGTTGCGCGCCCGCGGCCGCCTTGGCGCCCACCCCGGCGACACCGGCGCTGGCGCCGCTGTCCACCGCCTTATCCTTGGCGGCGGCGAATTTCTCGATCTGCTCGCCGATCATGCGGGCGATCCGTTTGTAGGGTGCCCAGAAGGCCTGGGAGACACTGATCGGATGGTCGATGATCTTGACGATGGTGGCATCCCAGTCATTCCCCAAGGTGTCGTAGAAGACGCCGTTGCGGCCGACCATCAGGTTGTCGGCGTCACCGCCGGTGAAGGCGGCGGCGATCAGCATTCGCTCGCTGCTGTCGCGCCGCTTGCAGTCGCAGTAGGCCAGATAGGTCCGGCTCAGATTGGCCAGGGGGCTGTGGCCCTCGACGCTCTCCACCCGGACGCAGAGCTCGCAGGCCCGGCCGTCAATGTACAGGGTGCCGGCCTGGAAGATCGCCTTGCGTCCCTGGGCGTAAAAATCGCGGAAGGCGACGAAGTTGTTGAGCAGCCGGTAGAGATCGCGGTTGAAATGGACCAGCCGGACCACCTTGTCGATGGTCTCGACCTGGTCGGCCAGGTGCAGATCCTGTTCGATGAGCTGTTCCAGCCGTTGCCGGCCTTCCCCCTGGAGCAGCGCCTGCACCCGCTCCAGGCCCAGGGGTTCGACCTCGGCCCCGGCCTTTTGGGCATGCCAGGCCTCATGGGCGATGAAGGTCGCCTTGATCCGCCGCCACTGGCTCTCCTCCAGATGGTCCACCGGGCCGAACAGGGGGTTGACGATCGACAGGGCAAATTCCTCCATGGCACCGGCCCAGGCCGGATTGATGCCCTCCCGCAGCGGCAGGGCACGGCCGGCCTGGATGCGCGCCAGGGGAAACCGGGTCAGTTCGGCGGATGCGCTGTGCAGGTCCTGGCCGGCAACGGTCTCATAGGTGGCGGTCGAGGGGTTGAGCGGCTCCTCGGCCTTGGGGTCGAAGGCCGCCAGGCCGCAGCGGGTGAAGTAATCGTCCACCTTGGCTTTGAGGGCGGCATAGACCTGCGCCGCCGCAAGGGTAGCCTCGCCGAGGGGTAGGATGGCACTGTTGCCGGATGCCTCCTCCCACCCTTGGGCATACAGCCGGGCCGCGTCGAA
>Ga0074195_1003921_pt1 | contig 13083 bp, 12 predicted proteins | sample EPASupsiteHSE623_FD_64525 | JGI IMG/M metagenome (GOLD analysis project Ga0074195, IMG submission 64525) | Bioremediated contaminated groundwater from EPA Superfund site, New Mexico - Sample HSE6-23 | ecosystem: Environmental > Aquatic > Deep subsurface > Groundwater > Contaminated ...
GGGTTTTGTCCCGGGCCCCCCGGGGGGGGGGGGGGGTGGGCTTTTCTTCCCCTGCCCCAGCCGCCCCCGGCGCCCCCCCGGCCGCCCGGGGCCCCGAAGAAAAAAAACCCCCCGACCCACTCCACCTTACAAGCGCGGCTCCCCAATGGACAGATACCCCAGAGACCGTGTGGTCTATCTGGTTCGACGTTGTTTGACTCGTTTTCGTCCGCTTTAAGGACCGACCCAACGGAGGCTTCTTGACACCGTGAAATCGACGATCGGATTTGCCGGGATGACGCACCTCGGTCAGAACTCCGCGGCCGCGGCCGCGGCGCACGGCCACCTCGTGGTCTGTTTCGACCCCGATCCGGACATTGTCCGGCGGCTCGAGGCGGGGGAGAGGCTCGTCACTGAGCCGGGGCTCGACGAGCTTGTTGCCGACCACCGTTCCTCGCTGACGTACACCTCCCGGGTCGCCGACCTCGGACGATGTGACGTCGTGGTCCTCTCCACGGATGTGCCGACCAACGATCGGGGGGAGAGCGACCTCGTCCCCATCCGTTCGCTCATCGAGCAGGTCAGCCGATCGCTGGCGGAGCACGCTCTTCTCGTGATCCTCTGCCAGGTTCCGCCGGGTTTCACCCGAGCGCTCGAACTCCCCAAGGAGCGGCTTTTCTATCAGGTGGAGACGCTCATCTTCGGGAGGGCGGTCGATCGGGCGATGCATCCGGAGCGTTTCATCGTGGGTTGCGCCGACCCGGCGGCTCCCCTGCCTTTGCCGTACCGGACGTACCTGGAATCGTTCGGGTGCCCGATCCTACCCATGCGTTACGAGAGTGCCGAGCTGGCCAAGATCTCGATCAACTGCTTCCTGGTCGCTTCTGTGACCGTGACGAACACTCTGGCTGATCTGTGCGAACGGGTCGGCGCGGCCTGGCACGAGATCGCGCCGGCTCTGAAGCTGGATCGGAGGATCGGCCCCCATGCCTACCTGAGTCCGGGGCTGGGTCTGTCCGGCGGCAACCTCGAGCGAGATCTAGCCACTGTCATGACGCTTGCCGAGTCGACCGGAGCCGAGGTGTCGGTCATCGAATCATTCCAGCGGAACAGCCGTTATCGAAAGGACTGGGCGCTTCGAACCCTTCACCGGGAGCTGTTCTCCAAGAAGTTGAACCCTCATCTCGGCGTCCTCGGGCTCGCCTACAAGGAAAACACGCATTCGACGAAGAACTCGCCGTCGCTCGCGTTGATCGAGCACCTGGGCGACTGTCGACTCACGGTCTACGATCCGGTCGTCCCGGCCACGGCCGTGAACCGGCCGGGCGTCCAGGCAGCCTCGTGCATGCTGGACGTGGCTCGTGGCGTCGATGCGCTCGTCTTGATGACTCCGTGGCCCGAGTTCCGGTCGCTTGCGCCGCGCGGGCTCGCGGACGTCATGGAAGGGCGAACGATCGTCGATCCGTATCGTCTCCTCGACCCGGCCGCTTGCGGCGAGGCAGGGCTTTCGCACTTCAGTCTCGGATGCCCGTTACCCCGACCGCTCGAACACTGACCGACCTCGATTGATCAGGAAAGACCAACATGCTCACTCATCATCACGCGGAGCCGATCCGACCGAAACGTGTCGTCATCCTGGGAGCCGGAGGGTTCGTGGGAGGCGCGATCAAGGCTCGACTGTCCGCCGATAACATTCCACTCTTGTCGCTCACCCGCAAGGAGCTGGACCTTCTGTACGAGGGGGCCGCGCCCCGACTCGCGGGGTTTCTGGAGCCGACCGACTCCGTGGTGTTGGTCTCGGCCATCGCCCCCGCGAAGACGGTCCCCATCCTCGTGAAGAACGTTCGGATGGTGGAGGCCGTGTGCGAGGCTCTTTCGTCACGGGAGATCTCCCAGCTCGTGTACATCAGTTCTGATGCCGTGTATGCGGACGACGCCCTTCCGGTCACGGAGAGCTCGCCGGTGGCGCCCCGCTCTCTGCACGGGATGATGCACGCGGCCCGCGAGCTGATGCTGGCAAACTCGACGAAGGCTCCTCTGGCCATCCTGCGCCCCACGCTCATCTATGGGGCGGCAGACCCCCACAACGGGTATGGCCCGAACCGGTTCCGCAGGCAGGCTTCCAAGGGCGAGCCGATTTCGATCTTCGGCGACGGGGAGGAGCGGAGGGACCACGTGGCCATCGAGGATGTCGCCGAGATCGCCCGGCTCGTTCTCGTGCACCGGAGCCGCGGGGTCATAAACGTGGCGACCGGGACGTCGACTTCCTTCGGTGACGTGGCCCGTATGCTCGCCCATGAATACGGCGTCACGGTCGTTCGCCAGCAGCGATCGGGCCCCTCGGCCCGCCCGCTCCATCGGTTCTTCGATATCGTGGATTGCCACAAGTCGTTCCCGTCGTTTTGCTACACCCCTCTGACCGAGGGAATCATGAAATCGCGATAGGGAGGGCCGACATGGCCGAGATCAACCTGCTCGCGCGTCTGCCGCAGACCAAGCGAAACATCGCCAAGAGGCAAGAGGCCCAGACCCCGGAAAACATCGCCATCTCGCGGCAGTACGGGGAGGCCTATTTCGACGGACCTCGCGAACTGGGGTACGGTGGATACCGGTATGACGGCCGCTGGATCCCGATCGCGGAGGACATCGTGCGCCATTTTGGGCTCTCGTCCGGGGACCGGATCCTCGACGTCGGGTGCGCCAAGGGATTCCTGGTGAAAGACCTGATGACCGTCTGCCCTGGCTTGGAGGCTTTTGGCCTCGACATCTCCGAGTACGCGATCAAGCATTGCCCTCCGGAGGTTGCAGGCCGGCTGTTTCTGGGCAGTGCCGAGGTTCTTCCGTTTGCTGACCGGAGCTTCAGTGCCGTGATCTCCCTCAACACGATCCACAACCTGCCTCGACCCGACGCTGTCCGGGCGGTCCGCGAGGTGGAGCGGCTGGCTCCCGGTCGGGGCTTCATCCAGGTCGACTCTTACCGGACGTCGGAGCAGAGGGAGATCTTCCTGTCGTGGGTCCTGACGGCCAAGTTTCACGACTATCCGGAAGGGTGGCTCGAGCTGTTCCGTGAGGCGGGATACACGGGCGATTGGTTCTGGACAATCGTCTAGGGAGCGCTTACTATTTCACTCTTCGATTTTGACCCGAGTTCTCGATGATGGAGATGGATCGATGAAGACGTATGCGGTTCTCGGTGGTGGAGGGTCGTTCGGCATTCATACCGCGTTCTATCTGCTGGAGCATGCGAACCCCAAGAAGGTCCTCGGGATCGGGCGTAACCCGTTGCGCCCCGAGCCTTTCTCGCTCGGCATCGAGAAGAACCCTCTGTACCGTTACCATGCCTATCACGTCACGTACGAGATCGACCTCCTGCTGGAGCTCCTGGATCGGGAGAAGCCCGAGGTCATCATCAACTACGCGGCCCAGGGCGAGGGGGCTGTCTCCTGGAAGCACTCCTGGAGGTTCTTCGAGACCAATTCGATGGGGCTTGCTCGCCTCGCGGAGGAGCTCTCCAAACGTTCCTGGTTGGAGCGCTTCATTCATATCGGGACCTCGGAGATGTACGGTTCTGTCGATCACGCGACCAAGGAGGACGAGCCGATCAAGCCGACGAGCCCGTACGCGGCTTCCAAGGTGGCCTTCGACATGTATCTCCTCTCGGTACATAAGTACCTCAAGTTCCCCATGAACATCGTGCGACCCTCGAATGCTTACTGTCCCGGTCAGCTTTTGCACCGGGTCATCCCGAAGGCGGTCCTCTGCGGGTTGACGGGCCAGAAACTCCCGCTCCACGGAGGCGGTCGCGCTGAGAAGTCATACATTCACGCTCGAGATCTGGCACGGGCGATCCATCTCATCTCGGAGAAGGCTCCGCTCGGGAACATCTACAATGTCGGACCGGAGAAGCCCACTTCGATCCGGGGGCTGGTCGAGGCGGTTGCCAAGGCCCTCGAGATGCCTTTTTCGGATCTCTGCGAGATGACGGGTGACAGACTGGGCCAGGATTCGCGGTATTGGCTCGATTCGTCGGCCGTCAAGCAGGACACGGGCTGGGAGCTGAGGATCGGCCTCGAGGAAGGGCTTTCCGAGATGGTTTCCTGGGGCCGTAAGTATCTGGATCAGTTACGTCATTGGCCCACCGACTACGTCCTGCGGGGGTAGCGGATTTCGGCAACACGCTCCACGCGGACGGTTCGGACTTTTGATGTGTCCTCAATCGAGGTGTCTTGACCATGGATTTCGATGTGACGAGGGCGCGTGAGCGTTGTCTGGCCTACCGACGGCGTATCCTGGACATGTCCCAGCGCGTGACCGCCATGCACATTGCGCCGGCGTTTTCGTGTCTGGAGATGATCGACGTCATCTACCACGGCTACATGCGGCGTTCTCCGGTGGCGGGCGGGGAGCCGTTCGCCGACAGCTTTGTTCTTTCCAAGGGGCACGGCTGCATCTCGCAGTACGTGATCCTGGAGGATCTCGAAGTCTTGAGCCGGAAGGAACTCGACGCGTACTGCACCGTGCAGGGGCATCTGGGGGCCCATCCGGATTACGGAGTCCCGGGTATTGAGGCTTCCACGGGATCGCTGGGACACGGGTTGGGCATCGCTGTGGGCATGGCCTATGCCGAAAAGCTCAAGCAAACCGACCGCCGCGTCTTTGCGCTCATCTCCGATGGGGAGCTCCAGGAAGGGTCCACGTGGGAAGGCGTGCTGATGGCCTCCAACCTGAAGCTCGACAATCTGGTCCTGTTCGTCGATCTCAACGACTACACAGCCATGGATCGTCTCAGCGTCGAACATCCGGCTACCTATCCCGTTGACGAGAAGTTCCGGGCGTTCGGTTGGGAAGCAACGCAAGTGAACGGACACGACGCGGGCGCGCTTGTCGCCTCGGTCGACTCCCGATCCGGGAAGACACCATTCGTCGTGATCGGTCAGACGGTCAAGGGCAAGGGTGTTGCCTTCATGGAAGGTGTTCCGATCTGGCATTACCGCTCTCCCAGCAAGGAGGAGTACCTCCTGGCCACGCAGGATCTGAGGCAGGTGACCGCGTGAGGAACACGTTCGCTGAGACCATTTACGAGGCCGGCAAAAGCGACCCCAGGCTGGTCGTGGTCGTGGCCGACATCTCACCCGCCGGAGCCATGCAGAAGTTCCGCTGCGAGTTCCCCGGGAGGTTCGTCAACACCGGTGTGGCAGAGCAGGTGATGATCGGGATGTGCGCGGGCATGGCTCTAAGAGGCCTTCGCCCCATCGCGTACACGATCGCCACGTTCGCGTTGTTTCGTCCCTTCGAGTTCATCCGGGACGACCTCTGCTATCAGAACCTTCCGGTGACCGTGGTGGGCATCGGCGGTGGCGTTACCTACTCGACACTTGGAGCCACACACCACGCGATGGAGGATGTGGCGGTCGCGTGTGCGTTGCCCCACATGTCCGTCATTGCGCCTTGCGATCCGAGCGAGACGCAAGCCGCCGCGAACTGGTGCGCGCGTCAGACCCGGGGGCCCGTGTACCTACGCCTGGGAAAGGCCGGGGAGCCAGACCTGTCCTCTGGCGCCACCGAGCCATGGGAGTTCGGGAAGGCGCGGTATCTCAAGAAGGGGCGAGATGTCTGCATCCTGGGCTACGGCCCTATCCTCAAGCTGGCCTTTGATGTGGCCGACAGAGTGGAGAAGGCGGGACGAAGTTGTTCGATCCTGTCGGTCCATACGCTCAAGCCGCTGGATGAGAACCGGATCGCCGAGGCGTTGGCTACCCACACCGAGGTCGTGGTGCTCGAGGAATGCGTGGCCCATGGAGGGCTGGGAGTGCAGGTCCAGGCGATCGCGTGGAGCCGGGGCGCTCCGTGTCGTCTCTCGACCTTCTCGCTGAAAGACACGTTCATTCATCAATACGGTTCTCACACGGATCTCCTGGCCGCGCACGGGATTTCGGAGCACGCCATTTCCACGGCGCTGGGACTGGATTGAAGGAGGTCGGTCTCGTTGGGTGACTCCCGGACATCGGAGAAGCTCGCGATCCACGGGGGGCGACCGGTTCGGCCCGATCCCATGCCGCCTCGCTGTGCCCTCGGGGATGCGGAAGTCCGCATGGTCGAGCAATCCATGGCTTACTACCGCAACCAGGGCGCTGATCCGGGCTACCAGGGACACTTCGAAGAGGAGTACACCCGGGCGTTCGTGTCGATGATGGGGGACGGTTACGCGGATGCCGTGGCCACCGGCACTGCGGCGGTCTTCGTGGCCGTGGCTGCCCTGGGATTGCCCAAGAACTCCGAGGTCCTCGTCTCTCCCATCACCGATCCCGGCACATTGAGCGCGATCATTTTGAACGGCCTCACGCCTCGTCTCTTGGACAGCAAGCCCGGAAGCTACAATGTGGGGCCGGAGCAGTTCAAGGCGCGGCTGGGACCGAACGTGACAGGGGCCGTGATCGTCCATTCGATCGGGCAGGCGTGCGAGATCGAGGTGATCGTTGAGATGGCCCGCGCCCACGGCATCAAAGTCGTCGAGGACTGCAGCCAGTCACACGGCGCCCGGCACAACGGCCGCCCGGTGGGAACATTCGCGGATATCGCCGCGTTTTCGACCATGTACCGGAAAGCGCACATCACCGGTGCCTCCGGCGGACTCATCTACAGTCGGGACGAGGATCTCTTCCACGCGGGTCTGGCCCACGCGGATCGGGGAAAGCCTCGTTGGCGGCCTGGTTTCGACGACCGGAACCCGAGCGAGTTTCTCTTCCCGGCGCTGAATCTCCACACGGACGAGATCTCGTGCGCCATCGGCCTGGCCTCTCTGGGGCGCCTCGAGGACACGATCAAGCGTCGACTGGCCTTCGTGAAGGAGGTCTCCGAACGGCTTGCGAGGGAGTCGGAGGTCTGCAGACCGTATGGCTACTCTTTGGAGGATTCTCCGTTCATCTACCCGATTTTAGTCGAGACGGATCGCATCCGGTGCAGCAAGGTCGAATTCGCCAAAGCCCTTCTCGGGGAGGGCATCGGACTGAACCCCCACTACCAATACGTGGTGGCGGACTGGCCCTGGGTGAAACCCCATCTCGCCGACAGTTTCGACACGACCAATGCGCGGGACATCCGCGATCGGTCGTTCAACCTGTACCTCAACGAGAGCTACGGATCTCGGGAAGCGGCCGACGTGACCGCCGCCATCTTGAAGGTGGAGCGCCACTATCGGCGATCGAGTGACTAGAATGCGAGGTCCACGGCCTTCTGTCGGTGTGCCCGTTCGGCCCTCGATTCATGCCGGAGGCCAAGTTTGCTTGGTTCGGGGTACGCCCGCAGGAAGAGAGGTCTCATGATGGAGTCAATCGTTGCTCGATGGCACCTCGCTGGCTGGAGCGTCGGGTTTCGTGAAGGGTACATCGTGTTTGACGACCGATTGCTCAACGAGGAAGTCATCCGGCGACTGGATGTCTGTCCGGAGAGGGTCGTACTCGGCTCCAGCCGATGCATGCAACTTCGGTCCAGTTTCTTCCCGAAGGAGCGGTTCCTCAACAACGGGATGCGGCGCGCGGTCCTTGAGGACCAGATTGCGGTCTGGCAGCTCTACCGCCGCAAGGGGTGGTGCCCACGGCGCGCCATGATCGGCGTGGACGCCTGGCTACTGGATGCGGACTACTGGAAGAGCTACTGGCTCTCGCTCCGGACCGCTTTTCAAGAGATCGTCGATCAGTGGCAACTCCCCTGGCCGTGTGCGTCGGCAGTCGGGACCCTGGGTTCTGCCACCGGCTCGAGAGGCGGAGCCCCGTTCGTGCATCCCTTCAGGCGGAAGCTCGCCGGTCTTTTTGCGTGGTCGGGCTACTTCATTTTCAAGACGCATGAGGAGGGCCTCTTCGAATACGTGAGAAGAGGCGACGGCTCCGTCTGCTACCATGCACCCTTTCGGGATCGGTCCCCGGAAACGGTTGCGAAGCTCATCCGGGACTCTGCCCAATTCCCGAAACACCCCGTGTCGCCAGCGATGGCCGCGTTACTTTCGGGATTCGTGGATCACCTCATCAGCGATGGTGTCGAGGTGAGTTTCATCATTCCGCCCTATCACCCGGCGTTCATGTCTCTAAATGGGGTGAATGCGTCCGGCCAGCGAATCGCCGGCCACGACGAATACATGGCCACTCTGCGTCAAGTGGAGAGCATCATCCGCGACTTGGCCAGCCGGCACAACCTCAAGGTCATCGGCAGTTTTGACCCGAAATGCGCGAATGCCTCCGAGGACGAGTTCTATGACTGGATGCACCCCAAGCCGGAGGTTTTCCAGCGGCTCTTGGAGGGGGCGTCCCACTCAAGGGCTTGACGCTTGGGACGCGCGCTTTCGGATCACCCTTGCCGGGACTCCGGCCACGATCGCGTGAGCTTCCACATCCTTGGTCACGACGCTGCCGGCACCGACAAGGGCTCCTTCGCCGATCGTGACGCCGGCGAGGACCGTTGCGTTCGTGCCTACGGAGGCGCCCCGCTTGATGGTCACCGGATAGATCTGGGTGTTGGCCGTCGTGGTTGGCGTGCCGTCCTCGCGGGTGGCGCGGGGGTATCTGTCATTGACGAACATGACGCCGTGACCGATGAAGGCGTCGTCTTCTATGGTCACCCCTGTGCACAGAAAGGCATGACTTGAAACCTTGACGCGATTGCCGATACGGACTCCCGGCTGGATCTCCACGAACGCCCCGATTACGCAGTCCTCGCCGATGTCGCACTCTCCGTAGATGTTGACGTACGAGGGGATGCGCGTGGTTTTGGCAATCCGAGCCAGCGGAGACACGCAATTGAACTGTCCCTCACTCATAACGCGCCTTTCTGTCTCACGACCTGTGTATTGATGGCCTTTTATGAGTCGTCACGTTCACTCATGACCGTCATCGATTGTGCTCGAAAGACGGGTCGGAGTATATCACATGGTCACTTTTTCTTGGCAACGAGGCGGATTTCTTGTTCAATTGCTCAGGATGCGGAGACATGGTATGATCCACTCTCCCTGCCATCATTTGACCTCGACGAGGACCGGACCCGCCATGACTGACTCGTCAGGGATCGAGAAAACCGACCCGCCCGACGGTGGTCTTGAGCGGGTGCGCTACAAGATTCGCACGGAAGGTGCTGGCTGGATTTTTCGAAGGCTCCTCGTCGAGGCCGAGGCGCCGTCCACCCTTCCAGGTCGTTTCCTTCATCGACTCGCGCGGCAATTGCTTCGTCTCGTCCATTTCCCCGGTCGCGCCCTTCGCGGCTGGGTTGATGTTGGGGCTGAACCCAGCCAGGACACCCTGACCGCCTTCTATGATCTCAAGGTCGCCCCGGTCACGTTTGACTTCTTGTGGTTCCTGGTGAGTGCCGATGCTCTTCGCCGGGAGATGGACTTGGCGAGCACTCACGTCGTGATCGTCCCGGGACCCCACGAGGGGCTGCGCCGAGAGGAGCCCATATACGAGAAGACGGTGGATCTCGAGGCCAGACGGTGGCGAATACACAACGTTCTTATCGGTGCTGCTCCTCTGCTGCCGTCATGCTCGAGTCTATCGATCCTTGGGGCCCGAGATGAGGCTGCCTTTCTCCGCAATCGCATCGGTCATCGCGTCTACCCTCGACTGTACGAACCTGCCTTGCCTGTGTCTCCTCACCCGAGCGACTGTCTGGATATCGCTCGTCGACATTCGGGACCGATCGGCGTCTTGAGGGCCACCGTCCAGGGACTCCGCTACGTCGATCGTTGGTTGTCCGTTCGCTCGAAAGGGCGCCGCGTGCTGACCGTCACGTTGAGGGACTACGAGTTTGGCAGAGACCGAAGCAGTAACACTCATGCCTGGGTTGAGTTTTGTCGTGGACTTGATGAGAGCATCTACTTTCCCGTTTTCGTTCCGGACACGGAGAAGTCTCTCGAGTACCCATCACCTCAGTTGTCTGGGTTCTCCCATTTTACCGAGACCTCGTGGAATGTGGGTCTCAGGATGGCGCTTTACGAGAGAGCCTGGCTCAATTTGGGTGTCAACAACGGTCCCATGGGCCTCTGCTGGCTCAACGATCGAACTCGCTATCTCACCTTCAAGATGGTGACCCCGACGGTTCCGCAGGCGACGAGAAAGGCCTTGGTCGGTTTGGGGTTCGAACCGGATCAGTCCCTCCCGTTCGCGACTCCACTTCAACGTTGGGTCTTTGAGGATGACACTCTCGAAGTCATCGCGCGTCACTTTCTGTCGATGGTGAAGGCGATCGAGGCGATAGAGTCGTCCGGCTACGGCACTCCGGAGCCTTGATCCTCAATCGCTACGATCGCTAACGCAGTGCGCTCATTCTCGTTCGTGGGGGAGGCTTCGTCGGATGAGCGACTATTCTATCATCCGAACGGCGGCCGTCGCCATGCTGAATCACCCCTGATCAGGATCAAAGCAAAGTCCTACGTAATTCTGGCGGAGTGAGGCGACGACAAAAAAATCTGGAACGACCGCGCAGGGCTTTCGTCCTATGGCAGGGGCGCCCCACGCGCGTGGATCTATGTACAAATGTGTAGCCCGACGCTGACTCCTGCCCAGCCGAAACTCGCAAGGAGAGCAAAGCGAAGGGGTTTCGAAACGACACGAAGCCCCGTGTGGGCGTTTAGGCTACTCCTCGAGCGTACCCAAGATCTCCCCATCCGAGTAGTACCAGTTCACCGTCTTGGAATGAATCGTGCCGCGAACAAAGTTGCCGGAAATAGTGAGATGGATCGGTTCTCCTTTGTACATACCGGTGATCGCCGACCCGGACACGCGCCAAGAGTCGATCAGGTAGGGACCGATCCTACCGGAGACCCACTTGCCATCGACGCGGAGCTCGACCTCCATCGCGGTCCGGGACGATGGGATCGCCATTCTTCCAGGGGAAAGCGGCGCTCTGTCCGCCATTGAGCTCGGATAGAGAGCTTCGAAGTTGCTCTGCACGCGTTTCTCTCGGCTTGCCCCAAAAGCCGAGGCTGCCAATGTGAGAACCAGAACCGCAACGAGTCCATGACGACCCACAACCTGCCTCCTGCCATTTTAATCACCGGTCAGATGTTTCGGACCAAAGGAGAGTCTAGGTACTGAAACGTGGACTGTCAATCCGGGCACACATTTTAAGGTCCGCGCCACCCAGCTGGACCTGGCCAAGAGCTTCAAGGTCATGTTGCCACCAGCCACTCGCCGTTGTATATGGATCGAGTGATACTCCGGTCTCCGGATGGCCGGAACATGGTAGGACGACCGGAAGGAGGGCTGTCGTGGGCCTTCTTGGGGCTCTGTTCCGCGGAGCCGCTCTGGCAGGGTTGCTCTCCCCGGCGTGGGCCGCTTCTCCGCTCCATGACGCCCTGTTTTCGTCCGGTGTACCCCGTTCCGTACTCGTGACCGGATCCTTGCTCTGCGAGGGGGAGCAGAACAGTCCGGAGCCGGTGGACAGAGTGGGCGAGGCCATGGACCTGCTCGATTCGGGAGATCAGGACAAAGCCAGCGTCCTACTGGAGACTCTTGCCTCGTCCGGCCGCTCGACACCCACCCTTCTCTTGGCTCTGGGTAGAGCCTTTCTGGCCTGCGGCCAGTGGGACCGATGCGTGACCGTGCTGGAGGAGGCGCGGAGATCGAACCGTTGCCTCGCGGATTTCGACTACTACCTTGGTGTCGCCTACTTCAGGGTCGGGCGCGACCAAGACGCCGTGCAAATGTTGTCCAGAACGGATTTCCAGACCGTCGCGGCCCGGGAGGGGGCGCGTTTCTACCGGGGACTGGCTCTCGTCCGTCTCGGCAAGATCGTTGAGGCTCGCTCACAGCTCCGGCCCTATCGCTCCCAGAGTCGTCGAGGAACGACCGACCGTGGCTCGGCAACTCGGGGCGGTGACTCGAGCTCGGCCGGCAACGGGACGCGGACCGTGGACCGGTCCGACCCCAACTCGATTCTGGAGCCTCGCCGAGTCCGACGGAAGAAAGGCCGTTCCACGGTGAGGGCAGGGCCCGAACGTTTCCTTTCCGAGTGATCCTCCGCCCCGCGCTCTGCAAAAATCTATGCAAACAAAAGTGTGCCGTGTTTTCGTCTTCCAGAATTGGGAGCGGTTCACTGCGATAGGCCGCGCAGGGGTCTTCATTGCCGCGATTTGAAGTACATTCTCAAGAAAGCAAACGTCGAGATCCTCCGGCACGGGGATTCGTCCGGATGGGACGCCGTTCCCTACAGGTTTTTCCAGAACGCGGCGGTCTTCGTAAACCGCGGAGGCGAGTTCAACGGCCGTGGTAAGCGAAGAATCTTGCGGAATGGAAGCGGATCTTCAATCTGCGCAAGAACGGAGGCCGCAGGTGAGAAGCTCGCGAAGGGGGAACCTGGCGTGGATCGCGCTGGGATGTCTCATGATCGCTTCCATCGGCGCGTTCATGCTGGCCTCGGTGAGCCAGAGTAATCTAAGACTCGCCGGCTTGATGAAAGTCGAGACCGAACTCAGATGGACCGCCCACGCTGCTATCTCCACGTTTGCCAACCAGCTCAAGATGGGGTCCTGGGAACATCGGTTCTACGCCCCCTCGAAAGAAGCGTCCGAATACACAGACACGCTCACCTACAGGGCCCGTTCCGTTTCCCTCTGGGCAAAGGACAGCGTACGTGCCGGCGTGGTAGCGACGGGTACGACCGACGTGTTTGCGAGGGTTGCGGATTCGGATCTCGTGCTGGGAACCTACGCGCGACTTCGACTGACCTCGAATCCGACCACGAACCCTCGGGTTCTCCATGTGTTGAAGGAGACGACGGTACGGGAAGACTTCCAGAGCAAGGAGACCAGGGAGCGTTTCCTAAAGGCCATGGAGGAGGAAGAGAAGGCCGAATCGGTCAACGGGCCGGAGGGTGACGTCTACGGTCGCGCAATCGAACGGTTCGCCGAGAAGGACGGCCCTCCCGACCGGGTGGCAGCGACTGCAAGCGGTGTGGCCGGCGAAGTGGCGCTGGAGAGGAGATTCCAGGAGATTCTGGCCAAGACCCAGGCCTCTCTTCGCTCGGGGAATCTGATCGAAGCCATCTCCTCTCTCGATAGAGCGATGGAGATAGCTTCGGGATCGGGAAGCCCCCAGAGCGAGCAGCGCCGGATGGTCTGCG
>Ga0074195_1000524_pt2 | contig 13081 bp, 8 predicted proteins | sample EPASupsiteHSE623_FD_64525 | JGI IMG/M metagenome (GOLD analysis project Ga0074195, IMG submission 64525) | Bioremediated contaminated groundwater from EPA Superfund site, New Mexico - Sample HSE6-23 | ecosystem: Environmental > Aquatic > Deep subsurface > Groundwater > Contaminated ...
AAGGATAGTTTGTTGATGAGTTAAGTGAAAAGTTGAAGTTTCCGATCAACCCGAAATTCTTGACATCGTCCATCGCTACTAGTCTTTTCAGTATTGTCTCTGCAAGATCTCTGTATTCAATATGTTTGTAATAGGTGCTTGTCCCTCCGTTAACAAGCGGATTGCCTCCGGCGTTGCAATGGATTGATATAAGCAAGTCAATGTTTTCATTTTTAAATATTGTTTGTCTCGCCGACATAGAAATATCAGAATCGTCGGTCCTGCTTAAAACCACTCTTGCCCCTCTCTTCTCAAGCTCCTCCTTCAACATATATGCCATTGCCAGATTCTGCGCCTTCTCCTTATACCCGGCGGTACTCACTGCTCCCGATGCCGGGCCGCCATGACCTGCATCCACACCAATAACCATACCCCTAATAGTTGGTTTTGGAGAATGTTTTATAACAATATTCAGGCTGCTGCCGGTATAATCGATGGAATATCCCCAACTGTATTTATGCTTCAGATAGATAATAACCCTGAAAACATCTGGTTGCACTTGCTGAAAATCTACATAATCAATAGATTCCAGGTTGAGATATTGTGTTATCCAGTTAGAATTGCATGCTGTACCAAAAATATCAACCACAATCCTGTTTGGGTTCCGTTCCTGTTTAACAATATAGGGTTGACGTTGCTCCAGCGATACTGTCACTCTGTCTGCCTTACCAATGTTTGAAACACTCCATGAGCCTGAAAGTGAGAATGGAGGTTTTGTTCCGGGATATGTCTTTTCTACATAATCCTTTGGTATAAAAGCATAGTTTTTTTCTGAAAGTTTCACTTTATAGAGGTTCCCTACCGAGTCCATAAGCTCCATTTTGATTCCATCGGCAACGAAATTGATTTTAGCTCCTCCAAGCCTGTCCTGTCCAGCACCGTAATTCAAATATGCCCCCTTTTTGGTCACTACAACCGGAAATTTATAATCTCCTGCCTCAATCCTGGTTATCCGCTGTTCAATTTTATAATAAACGTTGAATTTTTCTTCGGTCTGGATACCTTCAGAGATTGCTTTTATAACAACAGGATTTACTCCCTCTTTAAGGCTAATTTCACCCCCGAACGAACCTGTCTTATATTGCTTCACTTTATTGCCGTTTATATAAACCTCAGACCCAGGATTTGTCACCCCCACAATGACATGAGAAGCATTTGTCACTGTGTCGGCCTTACCTTTTACAACCTTGATAATGTTGACATTCTGCGCGTGAATACCTATGACTGATATCATATAGATCGCAATGGTCAGGACTAGGGATATTGTAGTTTTCATGGCTTGATATTTGCTATTTAGGTTAGGACACAAATTTAGCTAAATTATGGAAAGTAATCAATCAAACAGGTTTATCTTTTTGGGTCTGTTTATAATGACAGGCCTCATAGCACTGGGACTCTCACTTAAAAGTGCAGTAACTTCTTTTAAATCATACGACAGGGTAGTCAGCGTCAAAGGGCTGGCCGAGATGGAGGTCCCGGCAAATAAAGTTATATGGCCAATAGTATACAAAGAGATAGGTGATGATCTTTCTGTATTATATAAAACCATAAACGAAAAAAATAAAATCATAAAGGATTATCTGAAATCAAGAGGTATTGATGACTCAGAAATTTCAATTTCTGCACCAAAGATCATCGACCTCAATGCAGAGAGGTACCAAAGCCAGGTCAGCAGATACAGATATAATGTAACAAGCATACTGACTGTTACTTCTGAGAAAGTCGACAAGGTACGGGAGATAATTACCGGACAATCCGACCTTCTGCAAAAGGGAGTTGCAATAAGTGCGGGCGATTTTGAATACTCAACAGAGTACATCTACACTAAACTAAACGACATAAAACCTGTTATGATAGAGGAGGCAACTAAAAACGCACGTGCCTCTGCTGAGAAGTTTGCAAAAGATTCTGACAGTAAATTGGGGAAAATCAAGAGTGCCAATCAGGGACAGTTTTCTATTTCTGACAGAGATGCTAACACTCCTTATATTAAAACCGTGCGTGTTGTAAGCACAATAGATTATTTATTAAGAGACTAACAAAAACAAAAATGGAAATTACAAATATTCATGCTCGTGAAATATTGGATTCACGTGGCAATCCAACAATCGAAGTAGACGTTCAACTTTTATCCGGAGCATTCGGAAGAGCCGCTGTTCCATCAGGAGCCTCAACAGGAAGCAACGAAGCTCTTGAGCTAAGAGACGGTGACAAGTCCCGTTATCTTGGAAAGGGAGTTCTTAAAGCCGTAGAAAACGTAAACGAGATCATAGCACCCCAAATACTGGGCATGAGCGCTCTTAACCAGCCACTTATAGACAAGACTCTTATAGAACTGGACGGCACACCCACAAAATCCCGGCTAGGAGCAAATGCAATTTTAGGCGTTTCTCTGGCTGTGGCAAGAGCCGCTGCCAACTATCTTCAGATTCCCCTTTACAGGTATATTGGGGGAACAAACGCCGTAACCCTTCCTGTTCCAATGATGAACATAATTAACGGAGGTTCACATTCGGATGCCCCTATTGCCTTTCAGGAATTCATGATACGTCCCGTTGGAGCTGTCAGCTTCAAAGAGGGACTCAGAATGGGAGCAGAAGTTTTCCACAACCTTAAAAAGATTTTTCACGACAGAGGTCTCAGCACAGCTGTAGGTGACGAAGGCGGCTTTGCCCCTACCCTCAATGGCACAGATGATGCTTTAGAATCAATAATAGCAGCAATCAAGAAAGCAGGTTATGTTCCTGGCAAAGATGTTACAATCGCTCTTGACTGTGCTGCTTCGGAATTCTATAAAGATGGCGTTTATGACTACAGTAAATTCGAAGGTGCAAACGGTGCAAAGAGAAGTGCAACTGAGCAGGTTGCTTTTCTTAAGTCACTTGTAGACAAATATCCTATCGATTCAATCGAAGATGGTATGGCTGAGGATGACTGGAGCGGATGGAAACTACTTACCGACGAATTAGGCTCAAAAATACAGATTGTTGGTGACGATTTGTTTGTAACAAATGTTGAGTATCTGAAAAAAGGCATAGAGACCGGTTGTGCAAACTCAATCCTTATAAAGGTAAACCAGATTGGCACCCTTACTGAAACACTTAATGCAATAGAACTTGCTCACCGTAATAAATACACATCTGTCACTTCTCATCGTTCCGGCGAGACCGAAGACTCTACAATTGCCGACATTGCAGTTGCCACAAATTCCGGTCAGATCAAAACCGGCTCTTTGAGCCGTTCAGACAGGATAGCCAAGTACAACCAACTCCTTCGCATAGAAGAGGAGCTCGGAGAACTTGCACAATACGGCAGAAAATAAGGTACACGGGAAGGTACATGGAAGGTACATGGGGACGCACATTGTGTACCCATAAAAAGATTAAGGGCGGGGTTTGAAGATACTTGTCTGGAGGGTTTAGAGACACCCACTTATGGAGCGGAGTGTCAAAAAAAATAAGAGCGGAAATTGGCAGTTGTTACGTACTCGTAAACTATCAATTTCCGCCTTTACGTATCAGAAAACCCTGCCCCATACCGGTATACAGGGTACACAATGTGCGTCCCCATGTACCTTCTAACTCGGATTACCTACCATACCCATGAACAACACACAACCTGTGGATTTCTCGCAAATGGCAAATACAAACGGATGGTTGGCAGTAAATATAACCGGAGGAGTGTATGATGTTGCGCTGACACCAATTATTGTTACAGCTGCTGCCTCTGTTCCTTTTTCATTTACATCTATGTATGTGAATTGGTCTACCTTAGAAATATATGTCTGATAAAGAGGAAATATTTTTGAAAAATCTGCCTGGAAAGGTTCAAATGCTATTGCCATCCCCATCTGCTTCAGAACTTCAATTAAATCTCCGTTGTACTCTATCTTGAATTTTGGAATTTGAAGTGCAATCTCTTTTGAAGTTCTGCCATTAATCATATTATGCCAGTAAGATGGACCTTTTAGCTTTGTAACCATTGCAGACATTGAGACGTTTTCTTGAGGCAACATCAACATCATGCTGAACGCTCCATTCCCATATGGTAAATTGACAGCAGACAAGGTTTCGTCCGTGTAATACAACATCTTAGCTTTGTTGTTCATCATATTGACTGTTACACTTGTGCCATCTTCTTTCCTAAATGATGCCGGTTTTGTATCTGACTCCTTGAATTCGTATCCTCCCCCCCATGTTCCTTTAAAATACAGCGCATTAAGCAGAAACATCATATCATAAGGTGAAATCTGCTTAAGTACATCCTTAATCAATCCATTTGTATTGTCTGAACACCATTTGTTGATAATGTTTACGGCAGAAGGTAATTTGAAGTCGATTGCTTCAACTTGTGCTTTGTACCAGCTTTTGTTGGTCTGAACAAACTCATCGTTTACTATGGCTCCTTTTCTGTACCAGATTGAGTTTGCAATTGCCAGTTTTACAGAAGGATCTGTAGAAAGCAACGCATCCTTCATCTTTTTATAGTAACCATTTAACTCATCACTTGTATAATTTTCGAAACCAAGTGTGTTTTGTATAGCTGTTCTTGTCTCTCCGTTTGCTCCGTTCCAAACCATAGCCAACGCAGTACTCAAGCTGAAAGGAGAGATCATTATGTTCTCTTTCTTTGCCACTTTCGCATTTTGATCATAAACAAATGAGAAGAGATCCATGGAAAAATCTTTATCCGATTCGGCTATAGTACTCTCCGCAGTATTCAATTGGATCACGATAGGATCTGTAATTTTCAAGTCTTCGATTTGCTCTTTTTGCTTTTCTTCTGTTATCACCGCTTCTTTATTACAACTAAATAATAGTAACGAGAATGTCAGAATGGTCGATAAAAAATGTATTGTTCTCATAATATCAGTTTTATATGCAATTCATACATTATAGATGCAAATAAATATCAAATAGTTGCATCTACCTCATAATTAAATAGTCAATACCGATATTACCAGAAAACAGGGGACACAATGTGCGTCCCCATGTACCTTCCAAAGATCAACGCTATGACGGATTACCTACCATTCCCATGAATAATACGCAACCTGTGGATTTCTCGCATATAGCAAATACAAAAGGTCTATTTGCAATGAAATCTACCGGAGAGGAAGGGTTGTATGATGTGTATGAGATACCGATTACTGTTACAGCAGCAGCCTCTGATCCCTTCTCATTAACATCTATATAGGTAAACTGATTCACGGTGGAAATATATGATTCGATTTGAGGGAATATTCTGGAAAAATCTGCCAAAACAGGATCAAAAGCAACAGCCATTCCCATCTGTTTTAATATATCATTTAATTTATCTTTATACTCTATCTTAAATTTAGGGATTTGCATTTTTACATCTTTTGCAACCATGTTTTTGATCAAATTTTGCCAGTACATGGGACTTTTTAATGTTGTCACCATCTTTGAAACCGAAACATTTGCCTGAGGTAACATAATAACCATACTGAATGCTCCGTTCCCGTAAGGTAAATTCACTGCAGATAGGTTATCATCGTTAAAATAAAGCAACTTCTTCTGACTATTCATCAAACTGACAGACACTGAAGAGCCATCCTCTTTTTTGAATAACCCGGTCTTTGTCTCTGCCTCCTTGAATGCATAGCCTTTACCCCACTCTCCTTTAAAATAGAGGGCATTAAGCAAAAACATAAGATCATAAGGAGAAATCTCCTTCAACACCTCTTTTATCAGACCATTTGTATTATCGGAGCTCCATTTATTGATGGTTTTTACAGCATCCGGCGATGAAAAATCCAATGCTTGTACCTGTGCATTAAACCATGTTTTGTTTGTTCGAACAAATTCGTCGTTCACCTTAATGCCGTTTCTGTACCAAATTGAATTTGCAATTGCCAGCTTTATGGATGGATCAGTAGCAAGCAGCGATTCATTCATCTTTTTATAGTATCCGTTCAATTCGCTGTCGGTATAATTCTGGAAACCCAAAACATTTTGAATTGCTGTTTTAGTCTCTCCGTCTGCTCCGTTCCAAACCATAGCCAATGCAGTACTCAGACTGAAAGGAGAAACCATGATATTCTCTTTTTTAGCCACTTTTGCATTTTGTTCATAAGCCAGCGAGAAAAATTCCATGGCAAAATTCTTATCTGCCTCTGCCATTTTTGTTTCAGACGTATTAAGCTGAATTGTTATTGGCTCTTTAATGGTTTCATCAGATGTCGGCTGGTTCTTATCACAACTACTCAGCAGACAGAATCCGCACATAACAGAAAAAACACTAATTTTAGTTTTCATCATTTAGATATTTAGTTACTCTTTAAAAACAAGACGCAAAATATTAATAAAATGCTACAGCTACTTATTTTAAAACTACATACCTTTGAAAAAAATCAAAATATGAATAAATTAATAATACTATTATTTGCATCACTTGTCCCGATATATACAATTTCAGCGCAGCAACCAATTAAAAGTGACCCCAAATTCGTTACTCATTACGAAAAAAACAACTTTAACAGAACTCCACGTTACGCAGAAACAGTTGAGTTTTGCAAACTACTAGACATAAACTCTCCAATAGTAACCTATACTTCAATCGGGCTCTCTCCCCAGGGAAGAGAGATTCCTCTCCTTATTGCAGACAAGGATGGGTTGACTTCTCCCGATGCTATTCGTGCAAAAGGAAGATCTGTTGTACTTGTTGAGGCGGCCATTCATGCAGGCGAACCAGACGGTAAAGATGCAGGGCTGATGCTTATAAGAGATATCGCTCTTTACAATAAGTTCCCCGGTATACTAGATAACGTATCTCTGCTTTTTATCCCAATTATCAATGTAGACGGGCACGAAGATTTTGGAAGCTTTTATCGTATAAATCAGAATGGCCCAGAGGAAGTTGGAGCGAGATACACCGCTCAGAGATATAATATGAACAGGGATTTTATCAAGGCCGATGCTCCGGAAACCCGTGCATTCATAAGACTTTACAAAAAATGGATGCCTGAACTGTTCATGGACATTCACGTCACCAACGGTGCCGACTTCCAATATGTATCCACCTATGGAGTTGACCATTGCGGTTTTCTGAACGACAACCTGCTTAAATGGACGAACAATGTGTATGAGAAAAAACTTTTAGAGGGAATGGCAGCTGCCGGTTTCCCGATCTTCCCGTATTTCGAGTCATACGGTATGAATCAGAGATCTGGGGTTCTTCCAAACAATTTCCCTCCGCAATACTCAAACGGCTATGCCTCCGCAAATAACAGAATTGGAATATTGGTTGAAAATCATATTTATAAGCCATACAAACAACGTGTCGAATCGTCGTACAATATGATTCTTCAAACACTTAAGATAATTGGCGATAACAGCAGAGAACTACAAAGGGAGATAGCTGATGCAGATAATAGTTCTGCTTCCGGTATGTTCCGCAAAGATTCGCTCCCACTAATGTTCTCCCACGATTTTAAAGACAGTATAGTTGTTGATTATCTGGCATGGAAGGACAAAAAGGTAAAGAGTGACCTTTCCGGTGCCGACTGGACATACTCCGACAGAACATCTCCCGTAACCATCCGGCTTCCGCTTTTCACAACTTATAAGAAGGAACTTATGGTCAAGCTTCCAAAAGCCTATCTCATTCCTCAGGAACAAATAGAAACAAGAGAACTGCTTGATCTGCACGGTATCAAATACAGCACGCTCACCTCTGATACCACTATATATGTTGAGACATACCGTTTTGTAAATCCAAAATGGTCAGAGTTTCCAAATGAAGGCAGAGTAACCCTGACAACCGGATACACTACCCAAAAAGAGTATGTAAAATTCAGCAAAGGAGATATGATAATTTTAACCGCTCAGCCAAAGGTGAAAATCATAGCCCACATGCTTGAGCCCAAATCTCCCACATCTCTTGTCTATTGGGGATTCTATAATTTGTACGCCCGTCCTGCGACAGAGTTCTGGATTAGGTTGAACTATATGGAGGTAAAAGGACGTGAGATGCTGGCAAAAGACTCAGTTTTAAAGAGAGAATTCGAAACAAAAAAAGCAACAGATCCTGCTTTTGCAAATGATCCACAGGCAATCCTGCAGTTCTTTATGACTAAGGTAAGGGAAAACGTCGAACCTAACGTAAATCGCTACCCTGTAGGACGTCTTCTCTAGTATAATAATCCGTATTTTTAGGAAGCAAATTTAATCTCATAATAGTTGATTGTTTACTTGCTTGACTGGGCATTGTAAGGAGCATTTGGCACCTGCTTAGAGAGCGAAACGCAAAAAAATCCCGGAGGAACGACTCGGATTTTTTAGGAGAGTGAACTATAGCAGGTAAATGCGGTACACAGCCCAGTCAAGCAAGTAAACAACAAACAAAAAGAGATGATTATGTTTCCTTAAATAAGGATATCCCAGATAGTAAACACAGCAAAGATTACTGAAGCAAAACCATTGGCTGTAAAGAACGCAGCATTGATCCGCGAAAGGTTTGTTGGCGACACAATCAAATGCTGATAAATTAGCAATATTGTAAAGATTGCAGCCCCCACAAGGTAAATTGTTCCCATGTCAGCTACTACATAAAACAGGTAAAGAAGTGGAACTATCAGTAAGTGACCGATTGCAGAAATTATCAATCCTGTCCTTTTCCCGTGTAGCTGGGGTACAGAGTGGAGGTCTTGCTCTTTGTCAAACTCTTCGTCGGCAAGTGCGTATATAATGTCAAATCCACTGGCCCATAATAATACAATCAAAGACAATATCAGCGGAGCAGCATGAAACTCTCCTGCTATGCTCAGATAGGCACCAACCGGAGCAATTGCCAGTGCCAGACCAAGAACATAATGACAGAGTGAGGTGAATCTTTTCATGTAGCTGTAAAGAAGCAATATAGCCATTGCCGGGAAAGCAAGATAAAAACAGAGTGTGTTTATCATCAGGGCAACTATAAGGAAAAGCACTATGTTGACAATAACAAAAACCTTGACGGCCCCCGGTGAAAGATGACCTGCAGGTATCTCGCGGGATGAGGTACGCGGGTTTTTTGCATCAATTTCCCGATCCAGATATCTGTTGAATCCCATGGCTGAGTTTCTGGCAAACACCATTGCCAGTAAAATCAATCCAAACAACCACCATGAAAATTCATTTCCTGTAATTCTGACAGCCAGAAAGAACCCTATAAGGGCAAAAGGTAGTGCAAATATTGTATGCGAGAATTTGACAAGTTTTATGAATTTGCCAATCTCTTTAATAATGGTATTTGACATTTTTATATTATTCAGACTATCTGAGGCTTGCGCCAAAACGCTCCATAAAGGCAACAAGAAGTCTGTTCATTACCTCCTCAACATATTTGTCAGTCAGAGTCTTCTCTATATCCTGAAGCGTAAAGCTTAGTGCATATTGCTTTTTTCCGTCGGGAATCTTATCACCTCTGTAAACATCAAAAAGAGTCACCTGCCTGAGTATCTTCTTTTCAGTCTTGAATGCCAGTTTTCTTAATTCAGCAAATGACACATTTTCATCAATCAACAGTGCCAGGTCCCTTCTTACTTCAGGAAACTTTGGAAGTTCGCTGAACAAAACCTTTTGCTTCTTAACCTGACTGAACAATACGTTCCATGAAATTTCAGCTGCAAAAACATGTTGTTTTATGCCAAATTGCTTAAGTAACTGATTGCTGACAGCACCCATAATGGCAAGTTCCTTTCCCCCCGATGTTTTATATACCAGACCCTCAGCAAAGATATCTGCAGGAGCAGCCTCGTATTCCAATTCATCCAGACGAATCCCGAATCTCTTTAAAAGCATTTCCAGATAACCCTTTAAAGAAAAATAACTTGCTGGTCTGGCAACGTTTCTCCACGAAGCATTACCGGGACCGGAAACAAATAATGAGAGTTTTGGAGCTTCTGCATATGAGTTCAGATCATTCCCGTCTGTACCCTTTTCAATAGAATAGACATTCCCCATTTCAAAAAGCTTCAAATCAGGATGCTGTCTGTTAATATTATACGCTATAACCTCCAGACCGTTGAGAATCAAAGTTTGTCGCATCGAATTAAGATCGGTACTTAAAGGATTTAAAATCCGGACAAGCCTATCTTCTGGAAATGTCTTTAGTTTTGTATAATATTCACTCTTAGTCAAAGAGTTATTCATTGTTTCATAAAATCCGTTGTTGGCAAGGAAATCAGCAGCCAATGAGCGTACCTTTTCCGGATCAGGCTTTGGAGTAGCGTTGATTGAAGCATGAACACTTCCCGGAAGCTCAATATTGTTGTATCCATAAATCCTCAGCACATCCTCAACAACATCACACTCTCTTGTAACATCTACCCTGTATAATGGAGCAAGTACCTCTGCACCCGATTCATTTTTGGTCACTATATCAAAGTCCATATAACCAAGAATTGCCATAATAGTCTCAGAACCTATTTTCTTGCCAATGAACTCCTCAATTCTATTAAAATCAAGGGATATCTGTACTCTCTCGATTGGCTTAGGATAGACCTCACAAATATCACCTACTACATTTGCACCAGTAATCTCCTGTAATAGAATGGCTGCCCTCTTTAGTGCATACGGTACATTGGCCGGATCTGCACCTCTCTCATATCTGAAAGATGCATCAGTCTTAAGAGAATGCCTTTTAGACGTTTTTCTTATTGATACCGGATTAAAGTATGCGCTTTCAAGAAAAATTGCAGTTGTTTCATTAGACACTCCTGAATGTAAACCACCAAAAACACCACCAATACACATCGGACTATTTGCATTGCATATCATTACATCTTCAGGCGACAGTTCTCTTTCAACACCATCGAGAGTTACAAATCGCTCTCCCTTTAAAGCCTCACGAACAACAACCTTGCCTCCTTCAATCTTACTGTAATCAAATGCATGCAGAGGCTGGCCAGTCTCCTGAAGAATGAAATTGGTTATATCAACAACATTGTTGATAGGTCTTAATCCAACAGATTTGAGTGCTGTCTGGAGCCACTCAGGAGATGGAGCAATTTTTATATTGTCAAATGTAAGCCCGGAGTACCTTGGCGCCCCATCCTTACTCTCTACCTCAACTTTTATTGGGCTGACTGAAGAAGATGAACGTTTTAAATTTTCAAATTCCGAAACAGACGGCAGTATCATCTCCCCACCTTTGCCATTAAGTTTCAGGTATGCAGATAGATCCCTGGCAACACCAATATGAGAAGCTGCATCTACCCTGTTTGGAGTAAGCCCTATCTCAAAAATTGTATCACTCTTTAAATTAAGATACTCCCTTGCAGCAATTCCTACTTTTGTTTCAGCCGGAAGAACCATTATCCCTTCATGCGACGTACCTATGCCAAGCTCGTCCTCCGCACAGATCATACCCATGCTCTCAATTCCACGTATTTTTGAACGTTTTATCTTAATCTGTTCACCATTGCCGAATGTAAGGTTCGTTCCAACAGTTGCCACAAGCACCTTCTGACCAGCTGCAACATTCGGAGCACCACAAACAATCTGCAGCAGCTCTTCTCCTCCGGTATTAACCTTTGTGAGGCTTAACTTATCTGCATCAGGATGCTTGGTACACTCAACCACTTCGCCAACTACTACACCCTCTAGACCACCGGGAATCTGCTCCACACTCTCCATCGCCTCAACTTCAAGACCTATCGAACTTAGTATTTTATCAACCTCTTCAGGTTGAATTGTAAGATTAATATAGTTTTTTAACCAATTGTATGAGATCTTCATATCCGAATATATTTTGTCATTTATTTTAAAGTTACTGGTTTAAAAAAGAGATTCAACAAACTCTTTTTTATTAAAAATCTGCAGATCTTCTATCTTTTCTCCTACCCCGATAAATTTTACAGGTATCTTGAACTGGTCAGAGATTCCTATAACTACACCGCCTTTGGCTGTGCCATCAAGCTTAGTGACAGCAAGCGCTGTAACATCAGTAGCCTTAGTGAACTCCATTGCCTGCATATATGCATTTTGCCCTGTAGACCCGTCCAGAACCAGCAGAACCTCGTGTGGTGCATCAGGGATAAGCTTTCTCATAACGTTTCTTATCTTAGTAAGCTCGTTCATAAGATTAACCTTATTGTGTAACCTGCCTGCGGTATCTATAAGAACTACGTCTGCTCCTTGTGTAATTGCCGATGCAATAGTGTCATATGCAACTGATGCAGGATCTGACCCCATCTGCTGTTTGACAATGGGAACTCCTGCCCTTTCACTCCAGATTGTCAGCTGTTCAACGGCTGCTGCCCTGAATGTGTCTGCTGCACCAAGAATTACCTTTTTATCAGATGCTTTAAGTCTTGCTGCCAATTTACCTATAGTCGTGGTCTTCCCAACCCCGTTAACACCCACAACCATTATAACGTAAGGCTTTTTAGAGAAATCAAAAGGGATTTCACCAGCATAATTGTCGTCAATATCCAACAGACCTTCAATCTCTTCTCTAAGAATCGCATTCAACTCATTTATATTCATAAACTTGTCTTTTGCCACCCTTGCTTCCAGCCTCTCAATGATTCTCAATGTAGTTTCAACCCCAATATCTGAAGCAATCAGAGCCTCTTCTATACCGTCAAGTGTTTCGTCATCTACCTTGGATTTACCAACAACTGCACGTGACAATTTCTCAAAAATTCCCACTTTGGTTTTTTCAAGTCCCTCATTCAGTGCTTGTTTCTCCTCTTTCGTTTTTGATCCGAAAATTCCAAATAATGCCATTTCTATTGTTTTAGCTGTCAAAGATACAAATAAATTCTTTGCGGGTATTCGGGGATGCATATTGTGTCCATATTAGTGAGTCAAATTATATTTTTGCATCTCTTTTTGTTGAATGAGTGCGATAGCCTACGAGGGCATACAACCGCATTTACCCACATGCAGTTCGCTTTTCTAAAAAACCCAAGTCGTTCCTCCGGGATTTTTTTACGAAAAGCTCACTGTGTGGGAGCCCAACTCCTCCTTACAGGTATCTTCAATCCCCTCTCCAAAATGTTTCAGACACAATCTGCATCCTCAAATTCACTTGA
>Ga0074195_1003923_pt1 | contig 13080 bp, 13 predicted proteins | sample EPASupsiteHSE623_FD_64525 | JGI IMG/M metagenome (GOLD analysis project Ga0074195, IMG submission 64525) | Bioremediated contaminated groundwater from EPA Superfund site, New Mexico - Sample HSE6-23 | ecosystem: Environmental > Aquatic > Deep subsurface > Groundwater > Contaminated ...
AAATATTTACTTAAAAGAATACAAACCAATCGTTCAGATAGATTAAAGATAATCGTGATTAACAATCATCCAGGCAAGACGCAGGATAAGATTGCAGAAGAAAAAGAAAGGTATATGCGTTTCTTGGGTACAGAAATTTACTTTACCAACAGCAGTTTTGAGGAGTTTTGTAATCAGCCAGAAAAATTCATATAATAAAAAGAAGCCATCAAATGGCTTCTTTTTATTATGACTGTTGGTCGAATGCTAATAAATAGATAGCATTATTGTGTTTGGATTTAAACTCTTTTTCAAATTGTTCGAGGTCAGCTAGTTCTTCAGATGATAAGGCGGCAAAGTTAATATTATCTGCGTGCACAGGAAAACCCCTTTCTATAATGGAATTACTATTACTTTTTCCTATTATAGAAATTGTATGCCGGGTTTTACAGGCGATTGCTGGAATTTAACACATTGCGGATCTTGTGCTGCACCATGTTTTGGATGGCAGAGCGCGCTGGTTTGAGATATTGACGTGGATCAAAGTCAGAAGGATTTTTTGCAAGATGCTCTCTGATAGATGCGGTCATAGCTAGGCGAAGATCGGTGTCGATATTGATTTTACATACTCCAAGCTTGCCTGCTCTTAGCAGCATATCTTCAGGTACACCTTGTGCTCCTTTAATTTGTCCGCCAAAGTCATTGCATTTTCCAACAAATTCAGGCAGTACCGTTGAAGCACCATGCAATACTAGTGGGAAATTAGGCAGAAGTTTTGAAATAGTTTCAAGGCGATCAAAATCAAGGTTGCATTCGCCTTTGAATTTATAAGCGCCGTGGCTTGTGCCAATTGCAATAGCCAATGAATCCACTCCGGTACGCTCGACAAATTCAACAGCTTGATCAGGATCCGTATATGTAGCGTCTTTTGTGTTGACGTTTATTGCATCCTCAACACCGGCGAGACGTCCAAGTTCTGCTTCAACGACAACGCCGTGTTCGTGGGCGTAGTCGACTACTTTTTTAGTCAGAGTAATATTTTCTTCAAAAGGTAGTTTTGATCCATCAATCATTACAGACGAAAATCCGCCGTCTATACACGATTTACAAATTTCAAAGTCTTCACCATGATCTAGATGTAAGCAAATAGGTAAGCCGGTATCTTCTAATGCGGCCTCTACAAGTTTGACAAGGTAGATATGTTTAGCGTATTTACGGGCACCAGCCGATACCTGAAGTATGAGTGGGGCTTGTTCTTCTTTAGCAGCGTCAACAATGCCTTGGATAATCTCCATATTATTGACGTTAAATGCACCTACGGCATATTGCCCTTCGTATGCCTTTTTAAACATTTCCTTTGAAGTAACTAATGGCATTAAAATCCCCCCTGTAGTTTTACAACATAAATATTATAGCACATTTAATATACATTATAGCACACTTGCAAATTGACCGCCAAGCAGGGTTATTATATTGCTAAGATCGTCGGGCAGAGGACTTATAATAGTAAGCTCTTTTTTTGTAACTGGATGAAGCAAACTTAGTTTTGACGCATGAAGAGCTTGGCGTTGCAAATGACGGATAGAGCCACCATATAAGTCGTCTCCTAATAAGGGGCAGCCGATATAGCTTAGATGAACCCTTATTTGGTGTGTACGACCCGTTTTCAGTGAAATTTCGAGTAAACTGGCAGTGTTCCAAGTGGTAAGGACGCGATAATAAGTAATGGCTTCCTGCCCGTCAGGGCGAACTTCTCGTTCGATAATACTTCCCGATTTTCTACCGATCGGTGCGTCGATTATTCCTTGGATTTCGGTTGGTATTGCTGAAGCAATTGCTAGATATTGTTTTAAAATTTGCTGAGAATTTCGATTTAGCATATGCTGAATATCAGGTCGTTTGGCAATCAGTACCAGGCCTGACGTATTACGATCTAGTCGGTTGACCGGGTGAAAGCCATTTGTAAAGTTTTGCGTGTTATAGTAGTAAAGTATAGCATTACCGAGAGTACCTGAGTGTTGCCCGGAGGTTGGGTGAACCAGCATGCCGGCAGGCTTATCCACAACTAAAAGCCAATCATCTTCATAACGAATTACTAGGGGCAACTTTTCCGGAGTAATGGTGGAGGTGTTAGGCCAGGATACAGTAATGACGTCGCCGGGATGGGCTAAGGAGTTTGCAGTTGCCGGTTGAGCATTAATAGCAATACTTCCGCTATTTTTTATTTTTCTCCACAATGTTAGTGATAATCCCGCATGGTTACGAAGATATTTAGTTACTGTTAGGATAGGACTGTCATCAGGCACTTTAAAATCAGGCATTTACGACTCCTTAAAATACTCGTAATTAAATATTCATTTATAAATAGTATTCTTATTACTTCGCAAAAAATCCTTTTAAATCATATATGGAGGCAACTTTGCCTCCATAATATGCTAATATATTATATCAAGTTTTGGACTATAGCAATCATATTTGCAATGTGTTCGCGCTCAGAAGCCATTGATTCTTTGATATAATCCCCCATGGGGTTTGTTCGTAGGCTATAAAAGTAGCAAAAACGGCGGTGGCGCTGAGTAAGTCCTAAAAGTATAGATAAAATGAGCAGGCGGCTGCTATAGAATTGCCGTTGTTCGGTATCAAGCGGCTCGCTTTCCTGTTTGGTAAAGCCATGATTTTTCATGACAGCGGCAAAATTTTCGTCATGCATACATATCATGTGCAGAACATCCAAATAAGCTTCCCAGTGATCTTCGGCTATATTTGTTAGCATATCATACATGCCATCATTGGCATGCTCTGATGCTTCTACTGCAGTACGCATAAGCTCAAGCTGTTCAGTAGCTTCCTGATGTAGTGTGGTCATATGGACAGGGTCAACTGCTACCGTGCGGCGGCTAAAAAATTTTTTCATGGAATATCATCTCCCATTGCCAAGGCTTATGATATTACCGGCGACTTTTGAAGGGAGCAATAAAACGAATCATTTTAATTGGTATGTGCAGTGAAATTGAACGACGGCAATGTGTACTATTAACAATAATATAGTCACAGCCAACATAGCAGATGGTACCACAAAAAGTGGAGCCTCGGCGGTCGATAACCGCATCAGTTCCTAGAAGGACTTCATCGCCTAAAAAGCAAAGTAGACGGTCTTTAAAGTTATCACGCTGCATTTTGTAAGCCATAGGATCTTCCATGAGATGATCGTCACAACACATCATATTTTTGTCAGGATAATCGCAGCACATTGTATCTTCCGGGCCATACCAATGAGGATATTTCATTTCCATAAATATTGATGACCTCCTTAATTTACTTAAGAAAAAATATTATTTTTATCCGATGACTAACCCGTTCTACTACTCCCGTCCCCTTAGGCGGGAGTAAAGAGCGCTTAAGTCCCTGGATAGTTTGACTAAGATTCAGGTGGGATTACCCCCCCATCTGAATCAAGTCTCATTTATATATCGGTTCTAATTTAATATATGAAGTTCAAAAACATAATGTTACAACCGTCAACAATTTCAAATATAAAGAATAGCAAGTGCAATAACGGCAATTTTTAACAATTTTACAACTAAAATAAAGGAATATGGTGGGTGAGCAGGGAAAAAAGTAATAGGTAGCGAATATAAAGCTATTCTATATTAGGCAGGTGTTACTTCAGGCAATGGAGTTTATGAAAAACGGTAATATTATTGTTCTCGGCTTTTTAGTGTGGTTATTTATTGCGCCACGCGTAAGTAGTCCACGTTACAGTGAACTATTTTTGGCCTACATGACAGCGCTTTTATTCAGTCTTATTGCCAGTTCGGAAATTATGATGATAAAGCCAGTCGCTTTCTTCTTTACGTTAGGTGGAGTACTGGCTTTTTGTTATGTTGTTATGCGTAAAACAATTAGGATAACAATTCGTAAATAAGGAGGCGAACCAATGGCTTCGCAGTCGCAGTCTAGTAAAACAACTTCTATGCGAGATAGAGATCGTAGTTCCAATAATGAAAAGGCTGAGGTCAGATATTTTAAAGGCGAGGATCAATTCGATCGCTGGCGTAAAGAATTTATTCAATATCAGGATAATGAACTTCAGCTGGCGGCTGTCAGCAAATTTAGTTATGAGCCGGCAAACTATGAGGCATTACTTGTACCGGAACCATTTGCGGAACTGGTTTTAACAGATTATAGCTATCTTATCGAGAAAGCTGTGACTAAAGCAGAAGAGAGTTATGTTTATCCACTTGGGGTTAGGGTTGCGATAATTGTTTCATTGTTAGTTATATTAGCTGTATTTTTTAGTCCGATTGTACTTTTACTTACAGCAGCACTGGGCGCTGCTGCTGGTGTTTCTTTATACTTTACCCGTAAAGACAGAGAGACAGCTATTGTAAATGCCGAACAAGAAGCTAGAGATGAAATGGCGCGCCGCAATGAGCAAGAGCGACTTGTCTATGAAGATAAAAAAAGCCAGCATGAATTAAAAGAAACCGCTCGAATCGCACTTGTTCAACAACTGCAGACCGGAGAGCCAAGTGCTGTGAGAGCCAGGCTTGACGAGGTTTTAAATCAGTTAAAATTTCCGGTTGTTGTGGAGGTTGACATTGATTTTTATGCAGATATTCCGCTAATTAAGGTATGGTTGCCGTCTAAGGCAGTTATTCCCAAGCAGACCTGTGAAATGTTACCGTCTGGCCGACTGCAGTTTCAAGATAAAGATACCCGGGTATTTAACAAACAGTATTTTGAACTATGCGGTGCACTTATTCTGCAGGTAGTAATGACTGTTTTGGCAAATATCCCATCTTTTAAGGAAGCTTATGCGGCCGGTATTGTAAAAAATGAGCTTACTGATGATTGTATTCTAGCTGTAAAAGCGTCAAAAGAAACAGTTGATGCAATTACTCGATCTAGCACGTCTATTGCTGCTTTGCAGGCATTAGAGGCTGTATATGAATGTGATACTTCTTTATCACTTTATCCTGTAGAAATGTTGTGTCCGCCAGAATGGGAAGGCGTTGATGCTCAAAATATCAAGAGTCTAAAGGTTCGCATATTTAAATAAGATGAGTTAATACTAAAAAGAATTTACTAAAAATTTTACAACTAAAAGGAATTACAATTTTTGCGGAGAATAATTATCCCTATAATGTTTGGTAATGTATGTTAAATAATTTGTAGGGGGAATGCTCAATGAAGATTGCTGATTTAGTACAAAGTGCTGACTGGAAGGCCGAAAAACACGTACCGGTAATTGAAGCAGCTGATAAAGTTAAGGCAGGCGAAAAGGTTAGTGTTGAGGTTTGTGTCGGTAAAGAAATTGCTCATCCTAATACTACTGAGCATCATATTCGCTGGATAAAGCTATATTTTAAGCCTGACAATGCGAAATTCCCTTTTGAGGTTGCCAATTTTGAATTTACAGCTCATGGCGAATCCACCGATGGTGCTAATAAAGGCCCTGTTTACACTGAGCCAGTTGGCAAGGCAGTAATTAAAGTAAGTAACTCTGGGACCTTAATTGCAGAGTCTTATTGCAATATTCATGGCTTATGGGAAGGTTATAAGCAGATTATTGTAGAATAATTTAATAAGGTTGCTCTTGAGCCAGGGCCTAACCCCTGGCTCTTTTATTATTTAAAAAGGATGCCTCTTTCTATAATAATATAAAAGCGAAACCTTCTATTGTTGATTTTATACAAGTTAGTCTTTTTTTTATCGCATATATTCGGTGTATTATATTGTGAATCTTGTATGGGTAGGTGATACAATGGGAGAGTATACTACTAAACAATACAATGTAAAAGACGTTGTTCCTGGCATGACTATCGGTAAACCTATTGTGGGTGTGAATGGTAGAGTAATATTGGGAGAAGGTATAATTCTTTCAGAGCGGATTATTGAACAACTGGCTAATTGGGGCATTCATACAATTGATATCCAGGAACTCAATCAGACAGTAACTGCACATGTAAAAGAACTGGAATGTTATGCCCGGAAAACTCAGAATAATTATGAAAAAAGTTTGGAATCTTTAAAGACATATTTTGAGCAGACTCGGCGATATAAAAAGATCTCGGTTGCATCAATGCGAGAACTATCAAGCAAATCGATTGAGCAGATGGTTAATACTCCAGGGATAATATCTTTTTTGCTAATGTTGGAGAGGAAAGATGATTATACTTTCCATCATTCTCTTAACGTAGCCATATTGTCAGGTGTATTAGGAAAGTGGCTTGGTGTTGGCGGTCAAGATTTGAAAGACTTAATATTTGCCGGACTATTACACGATACCGGCAAAACCATGGTGGATATTGACATATTAAATAAGCCGACAAAGTTATCAAAAAAAGAATTTGAAATTGTGCGCTATCACCCAATACTTGGTTATGAGCTTTTGCGGGAAAGCCAGGAATTGCCGGAAGCCGTGCGGCTTGGAGTATTGCAGCATCATGAGCGGATGGATGGTAGTGGTTATCCACTAAATCTTTCAGGTGGACAAATTCATTATTTCGCAAAAATAATTGCAATTGTTGATATTTATGATGCGATGACTTCAGACCGGGTATATCAAACCAAGCTTGATCCATTTAGCGTTATTGAAACACTGGCTAGCGAGATGTTTGGCAAAATCGATGCTGAATTTTGCACTATATTTTTACAGAACATTAGTAATTATCTAACTGGGAAATTTATGCGTTTAAGTGATGGGCGTATAGCTGAAGTCGTATATTATGATAATGTTGCGTATAGGCGTCCGATCGTTCGTACAGATGATAATGAATTTATCGATCTGAATAAAAATAGAGCACTGGAGATTAGCGAAGTAATAGATGTCTGATTGTTCAATTAATTTAACAATGGTATAATATAGACAAGGATTTAAGGAGCACTGCATATCATTTACCCGGGAGGTTGAGATGTATGCAGAAACTACTATTCGTCTTAGCTTGTTGTTCGATTGTTTGGAATTACGACATACCCCGGCGCTATAGTCGTTATGAAAAAGGCCAGGTGCTATGCGGGCGACGTATGGTCAGACTTGCTTTACTAAAAGTGGCAAGAAGTGTTGGCGCCAATTTTGCTCGGTGTCTAACACTTACGTTGCTATTTTCAGTATGGATGCTCCTCTCGTGTTATTTCCTTGCCATTAGTGCTGCCTTTTCAACAATCGGCCTTAAAGTGGTAGCATTACTTGCCGCCATTTTAGGAACAATTGCTTTGTGGCAGGATATGGCAGGCGTTTATCGGAATTTTACGGAATGGTGTTACAATCAGGAAGATAGTATTATTGGCGTTACCAAAGGCTGTTGGGAGATTATCCTTGCAGGCTTAATTTTTATCAACATATATGTTGCAAAGTAAAAAATCAACCATTTTGTCCACTTGTAGAAGGATATTGTGTTTATATGGAGAATATAAACTGCCATGCTAAATTATATGCTGCATAACAAAGGGGGATAGGCATGGCACTAATTGTAAAAAAATTTGGCGGAAGCTCAGTAGCTACACCAGAAAAAATTATAGCAGTTGCCACGCGGGTACTACGGGAAAAAAATCCTGAGGATAAGATTGTCGTTGTAGTTTCAGCAATGGGAGACACAACCGATGATTTAATTAGTTTGGCGAAAGCGATTACAAGTGAGACCAGTGGGCGCGAGATGGACATGCTGTTGGCAACTGGTGAGCAAGTTTCTATTGCACTATTAGCCATGGCATTTACTAAACTTGGTCATGAAGCGGTATCCATGACAGGTTTTCAAGCTGGATTCACTACCAATGAGACTTTCAATAAGGCTAAGATTATTGGTATTGATGCCGCAAGAGTCAGGCAAGAACTTGATGCCGGTAAAATTGTTGTGGTAGCAGGTTTTCAAGGATTAACAAAAAAGGGAGATATCACAACTCTTGGTCGAGGGGGTTCTGATACTACCGCTGTGGCGATGGCAGCAGGTCTTAAAGCCGATCATTGCGAAATTTATACTGATGTTGATGGCATTTATTCTTCTGATCCCAGAGTTGTTCCTAAAGCAAGACGCATGAAAGAAATTACGTATAATGAAATGCTGGAAATGGCTCGGCTTGGTGCTGGTGTAATGCATCCCCGGTCGGTAGAATTAGGCATGCATTATAATATGCCCATTCATGTTCGTTCCACGTTTACGCAGGAACCAGGCACATTTATCAGGGAGGAATATACGATGGAAGAAAAAGAGTTTGTTATTCGCGGTGTGACACACGATACCAATGTTGCTAAAATTGCCGTGCTGGGAGTATCTGATCAGCCTGGTATTGCATATAAGATTTTTTCTAACCTTGCAGAAGCCAATGTCGATGTTGATATGATTGTCCAGAGTGTTCGTGCTGCAGACAAGAATATTATTGATATGGTGTTTACTATTTCCCAAGGAGATGTTTCGCAAGCAAAGAAAATCTTAGAGAAACTTAAAAACGAAATGGAATTTAGTGGCTTGACGATTGATGAGAATGTAGCCAAAGTATCGGTAGTTGGTGCCGGTATGCTGGGCAACCCGGGAATTGCTGCCGCTACTTTTGGGGCATTGGCTGATGCCAATATCAATATTGCAGTAATTAGTACTTCGGAAATTAGCATCTCGTGTCTGATCGATGCCGATAAAGTTAAAGAGGCTGTAAATGCTATTCATGCCCGCTTTTTCCCCGGATAAGTTCACTAAGCAAGGGGAATGGGCAGCAAAGGGCTTGCTTATCTAGTAACAACATAAATTATTGCTAATTCATAAGTTGAGGAAATAGGTAGAAGCGTCCCGGATAAGGGACGCTTCATTTATTTACCAGAGTAATTACAAGTAGACAATAAAGGTATTATGTAAAATAAAGCGAAATAATATCATCATAAAATAGTGAGTTGGGAAGGGCAATCCGGCGGAAAATATTGAGTAAGAATATAGCTGAGTATGGCTGAGGAAACGTGGACACTCATACAGAAAAGCGTGCTCTCCTCAATTAAGTATGGCGTATTGTCTCTACTAACAAATTGTTTTAAGTTGGTAGCAAAAAAATGAGGAGGTACTATTTTGAAAAAGAAACTGCTTGCTCTTGCGGTAATGACTGCACTGACTATCTCGACTGCTTCTGTGTATGCTGCTGCTCCTACATTTTCTGGTGACGCTAATATTGAGTATCGTAACTCAGATGCTGATGGCATTGGCGACAATTATCTCACTAACCGTATCCGCCTCAAGGTAGATAGCCAAATTGATGACACTTTCTATATTCATGGTCGTATGAGCCTTGTAAACAACCTGAGAAGTGGCGATGGATCCTACGCTGATTCAGAAGACAAAGTAGCTTTTGACCGGGCTTATATTGGTGCAAAAGTGGATAATGTTGATGTAAAAGTAGGCCGTCAATCACTTGCTATTGGCAAAGGTCTTTTGATGGATGATGACAAGTTTACTGGCGCACAAATTGGTGTGGATTTAAACGGTGCTAAACTAAATACTTTCTATGGTAAAGATCCAGATGCGAAAAAAACCCAGTTTGCTGATGTAACCACTTCTTTTGACAATGTTAACGTTGGTGCAACATATCTGAAAGAAGCTGATAGCAAATATTATGCAGTAAATGCTGACACTAAGATTACCGATAACGCAGTTCTTAACGTAGAATACGCTAAAAACAGCACTGATAAGGCTGACGGTTACCTAGCTGAAGTTGTTGTAGGTCAAAATGCTAAAAAAGGCGATTTCCAATATGCAGTATCGTACCGTGACGTAGAGGCTAAGGCTCTTCCAGCATATACTACAACTGGCTGGTACCAAGATTCCAAAGGCTTCCGTATCAAAGGTGCCTATAAAGTATCAGATGCGGCAACTTTAACTGCTTATCACGACCTTAGCGAATCGCAAAATGGCGATGACCACGAACGTACTAACGTAGAGTTTGCAGTAACTTTTTAAGTAAATATTTCTTTCAAAACGCGGCTCAGTTTAGTTGAGCCGCGTTTATAATTTGCATTGTTTCTTAGGTAATTTTACTAGGAATTTATTATTTAATAACAGGCAACCTATAAACAGGCACCAAAAAATTTGTATGTGGGAGGTTTTGCGTAATGTCAAGGAGTAAAAAGATTTTGAATCCTGCGGCGCAAAGTGCCCTTGATCGCCTGAAAGAAGAAACTGCTGCTGAAATTGGTTTAAAAGATTACAAGAATACGTACAAAGGGGCTCTTACTTCGGCTGATAACGGCCGAGTTGGGGGACAAATGGTGCGTAAGATGATTGAAGCCAGAGAAAATCAATTTGGTGGACAAGGTACCAAGTGAGCTGTATACGAAGCATCTTGATAGGGTATAAGGGTGGCAGACAGAAATCAAAGCAGGCGTAAGCCTGCTTTTTCTACTAAAAAACTAAATTTTAGTAATTATATAAAAGGAAAAATAATGCTTTTGCCAGAATAAGTACATAATATACTGTATATTATAGTTTTTTTGCATATTCAGTATATGATAAACATTAAAAAAGGAGGGCATTGTGAAAATAGCGCTTATAAAAAACTTATCTTGTCATGTTGGCGAACAAGTGACTGTACAAGGCTGGATTTACAATCAACGCTCTTCCGGTAAAATTTCTTTTCTCATCATAAGAGACGGATCAGGGCTGATGCAAGGGGTTGTTGTTAAACAAGAGGTGGGTGAAGCGCTTTTTGCCGAAGCTAAAAGCTTAACACAGGAAAGTGCGGTTAAAGTTACTGGCTTGGTGCGTGAAGAAGCACGTTCAGTTGGCGGCTATGAGATGCAAGTCACTAATATAGAAGTAGTCAGTATTGCTGAAGATTATCCTATTACACATAAAGAACATGGTGTGGATTTTTTAGCAGAACACCGCCACCTATGGATTCGTACTCCCAGGCAAGCTGCTATTTTGCGTATTCGTTCCGAAATTGAGCATGCTCTTAGAAATTTCTTTTATGAACGTGATTTTGTCTTAGCCGACGCGCCCATTATTACTCCGGCTGCCTGTGAGGGGACAACTAACTTATTTGAACTTGATTATCATGGTGAGAAGGGTTATTTGTCGCAAAGTGGTCAGCTATATAGCGAAGCTAATGCTATGGCGTTAGGGCGCATCTATTGCTTTGGGCCAACCTTCCGAGCTGAAAAGTCCAAAACTCGGCGGCATTTGTTGGAGTTTTGGATGATCGAAGCAGAAATGGCTTTTTTTAATCTTGAAGATAACATGAAGATTCAAGAAGAAATGATAGGTTATGTTATTCAGCGTGTTTTGGCAAAATGTTCAAATGATCTCAAAACATTGGAACGGGATGTTGAAAAACTTAAAGCTGTTAAGCTCCCGTTTCCACGAATTAGCTATACAGAGGCTGTTGAAATTCTCAAACAGGCAGGTGAAGAATTTACCTGGGGAGATGATTTTGGCGCACCTCATGAAACTATTATTTCTAACCACTTCAATGCACCGGTATTTGTTCATCGATATCCAACTGCTATCAAAGCGTTTTATATGAAGCCAGATCCCGATAATCCCGAGGTAGTATTAGGTGCGGATTTGTTAGCGCCAGAGGGGTATGGCGAGATTATTGGCGGTGGTCAACGTATTGATGATTTGGTATTGTTAAAACAGCGGATTGCCGATCACAAACTGCCGCAAGAAGCATTTGAGTGGTATCTTGATTTAAGACGGTTTGGTACAGCGCCACATTCCGGTTTTGGTCTTGGTCTTGAAAGGACTGTTGCCTGGTTATGTGGTCTTGAGCATATTCGCGAGACTATTCCATTTCCGCGAATGCTGCATAAAATGTATCCTTGATTAAGAAAAGACATGGCTTGTACCAAGTCCCTTAGGACGGACGAATTGCTATGCCATCCATGGCGTAATTGGCACTAGCGCCATCCAGGCGCGTCGTCGGCACAAGTCATAGTCGTTCTTATGTCAACAGAATTCTATTAGAAATTCTGGTAGATGAAAAAATAGGGGGAGATAAGCATGACAGTAAGTCTTGCCGCAACACACGCAAAGGGTAAATTTGCAACTGACAAAATTTTTGGAGCCGCCGCAGCTGCCAATAAGGATGCTGCTCAATATGGAAAAGATACGGTTGTCAACGCAACTATTGGTGCAATTCTGGATGATAAAGAAACGCTGGTATGTTTACCCACTGTTGAAAAAGTATACCGCAATCTGCCAATTAATGAAGTTATTAACTATGCACCGATTGCTGGTTTACCTGACTTTTTGGAGGCCGCTACTAATTTATCATTTGGCGATAATCGCCCGGAAGCTTACACCAGTGCGGTTGCTACATCTGGGGGCTCAGGGGTAATACACCACACTATTGCCAATTACACCGAGATTGGTGACACACTGCTAACTTCTGACTGGTATTGGGGTCCGTATAAAGTATTGTGCCAGGATGCTTTGCGCAAACTTGATACATACACGTTGTTTGACGAGAAACAAAACTTCAATATTAAATCATTTGAAGGTAAAGTTACTGAGCTGTTGGCTAAACAAAATAATTTGGTAGCCATTATTAATACACCGGCTCACAACCCTACCGGTTTCAGCTTGAGTGACAGCGACTGGGACAGTGTGTTGGATGTGGTAAAAACTGCTGCCAAAGATCAGTCCAAGCGTCTAATTCTGCTTGTTGATATTGCCTATATTGATTATGCCGGCGAGAAGAATGAGTGCCGTACCTTCATGAAGAAATTCAGTAATCTGCCTGATAATGTCCTTATCATTCTGGCGTTTAGTATGTCTAAGGGCTATACTATGTATGGACAGCGTACAGGTGCGATGATTGGTGTTTCTTCGAGTAAGGATGTTATTCAGGAATTCGCTGATATTAACCAATTTACTAGTCGTGCGACCTGGTCAAACATCAATCGTGGTGTTATGCATATGTTAGCTACTATTTACAATGATAAAGCCATAATGGCACAAGTGGAAAAAGAACGTAGTGAATACTATGCGCTTATCCGGGAACGTTCAGATATCTTTGTGCGTGAGGCTAAAGCCGCTAATCTTCATATGCTGCCTTATATTGCAGGTTTCTTTATTACTGTTCCGGCTAATAACCCGGACGCTGTATGCGATAAGCTGC
>Ga0074195_1003925_pt1 | contig 13070 bp, 13 predicted proteins | sample EPASupsiteHSE623_FD_64525 | JGI IMG/M metagenome (GOLD analysis project Ga0074195, IMG submission 64525) | Bioremediated contaminated groundwater from EPA Superfund site, New Mexico - Sample HSE6-23 | ecosystem: Environmental > Aquatic > Deep subsurface > Groundwater > Contaminated ...
TCTATCCCTTCTTATATAATTTGAGTGCAGGGCGAAAGTAATATGGGCAAAGGACTCCGCTTTCATCCCACGGCCTAAAGGCCGGGGACTTCCCGCTTCGTCCTTCGCAATCCTACGAGTTAATAACTGCGAGGCAATATTTTTTATTAATATTACGAGATGAATGCTAACGCTGCCACAGGATGTGTGAATCCTCCAACGGAATGAAAGCCTGCGGATGATAAGGAACGATGCGGGGCGTGTAGTCCTCCGCCGGTCGCGTGGCAGGCACACTTGCTTCGTAGATAAACCCGTTCACTGCACCGGCCAAAGGCTCCTTTCGATCCATGACAACCTTTACAGGCTCCTGAGGTCCTGCCTCCGGCTTTCCAGCTTCCTGCATTCTTGCTTCCTGTCCGGGAACTTGCGGCGCGTCGGCATATAGTTCCATACGAACATCGCCCGGAGCCAGGTCGCCCAGGTATGCCTCGACCCGGAAATGCCATGATAGATTCTCTTTGTTGAAGGCTACGCGGCCAAATCGAACTGCGCTCCAGCCCTCATTCAGCCGCTCCTTCCAATCCGCCAGCTCTCTGGCAAGCTTCGCTCTGTCTGCAATTCGCCTGTGGTAGGCGTCGGCTGCCGGTTGGTAGACATTCTCCACATACTCCCGCATCATCCTCATGCTGCTGTAGCGCGGCGTGAGAGTCGCCATGCTGGAGCGAACCATAGCGATCCAACTCTTGGGAATCCCTTTCTCGTCCCGGTCGTAGAACTTTGGAATGATATCGTCTTCCAGCAGGCGGTAAAGCTGATCCGCTTCCTGCTCATCCCAGGCAGGATCGCTGTGCTCCCTGTCGTCCCCCAGACACCAGCCGACACCGGAAGTGCAGGCTTCATCCCACCAGCCGTCCAGGCTTGAGAGATTAAGGCCGCCGTTGGCCAGAACCTTCATGCCGCTGGTGCCGCAAGCCTCGTTCGGCCTGCGCGGGGTGTTGATCCATACATCCACTCCCGGCTGAAGATGCTGCGCCAGATCGATATCATAGTCCTCCAGGAAGACGACCCGATCCAGAACCTCAGGCCGGAGGGAAAAGTTTGCCATCCGCTTTACCATCTCTTTGCCTACATCGTCTGCAGGATGCGCTTTTGCCGACATCACCAGTTGCACCGGACGCTCGGGATTGGTGAGAATGCGAATCAACCGCTGCGTATCTCGCAGCAAGAAATCCGTGCGCTTGTAGGCTGTGGCCCTTCTGGCAAATCCCATTGTCAGAATATTGGGATTCAGTACATGCCTGGCATTCTTCAGCACCTCAGCCGACGCCCCGTGCTCCTGAAGCTGGCGAACCCGGCGTTTTCGCACATAATCCACCAGATCCTTGCGAGCCTCTGCCCTAAAGCACCAGAGATCCTGGTCGCCAAGCTTCATGATCCCGTTTCGGGCTGCATCTTCATCGTTTGGACCGCATTCCTCCGGGCACGCCTTCGCCCAGATCTGATTTGCCGCCGGGGAGTCCCAGGTGGGAATATGAACGCCATTGGTAACATATCCCACCGGAACCTCTTCCTCCGGCCAGCGAGGATAATGAACCTGGAAGATCCTCTTGGTCACAAGGCCGTGCAGCCGGCTGACTCCGTTGACATGACTGCAGCCCCTCAAAGCCAAGAGGGCCATTGTGAAGGGGCAGTTCCGGTCCTCCGGCGTCCTCGTTCCCATTGCCATGAGATCGTCGCTGGAGAATCCTGCCAAATCGGCATAATAGCTGGCATATTTCCGTATCAGATCCCGGTCAAAGCGATCAAATCCGGCCTCTACCGGGGTATGAGTCGTGAAGACATTTCCCGCCCTGGTTGCCCAAAGAGCGACAGACGGCGTGCAGCCGTTCTTGAGCATGAAACTGTAAGCCCTGGCCAGGATCACAAAAGCGGCGTGGCCCTCGTTCAGGTGGCATACATCCGGTTCGATTCCCATCATCTCCAGAGCCTGCCAGCCGCCGATGCCGAGCACAATCTCCTGAATCAGCCTGCGCTCCTGTCCCGGTGCGTAGAGGTTGGCGGTGATGGCCCGGTCCCAGGGGCTGTTCAGGGGATCGTTGGAATCGAGGAGATAGAGGTTCACCCGGCAGACGTTGGCCTGCCAAACCCTCAGGATTAGAGCCCTTCCGGGAAGGTTGATTTTAACGCGCAGTCTGCCGCCTTCTTTGTCCCGGACGGGCGCAATCGGCAGCGTGGCCGGATCATTGTAAGGAAAGGCTTCGATCTGCGATCCGTCCTGAGAGAGGACCTGGCGGAAGTAGCCCTGCTGGTAGAGCAAGCCGATGCCGGTGATGGGCACTCCCAGATCGCTGGCGGTCTTGAGGTGATCCCCGGCCAGAATGCCCAAGCCCCCGGAGTAAATGGGCAGCGCCTCGGATAGGCCGAATTCCATGCTGAAGTAGGCAATGGAGCGAATGCTGCCGTGTTCGCTATTTCTGCCGAACCATCCCGGGTCGTTGAGGTGACGCTCTCTCTTCTCCTGCCAGGAGCGGATCGCCTCAGTAAGGTCAACATCCTTTGCCGCCTCGGCCAGACGGCTTCTTGAGACGTTTTGCAAAATCAGGTAGGGATTCTTGGTCTTCTCCCATGTCTCGGAATCGAGAAGCTCCCAGATCTTATCCGTGGTCTGCCGCTCCGTCCAGCGCAGATCTAATGACAGATCCAGCAAGCCTTCGAGCCCTGATGGAAGCTCCAGATCGGAATTTGATTTCACGGATAGCACCAGCTCATTTCAACAAGTCTCTTTTTGTCCATCATACTTTATATCTATTTTGTGTTGGACTGAGATTTGAACAGAGATGTATTAACGATGTTATTTGATAAATAGTAATCAAGACGATTGAATGATTATTCTCTGCATTTCACGATCCGCCTAAATCCATGCCCAAGGGTGCAGAAATGCGCAAAAGACAACCAGAAATGAAATGAAGAAGCACGAAGAAAATTCAAAGCAGAAGTACGCAAAAATGCAAAAAAAAATCAAAAAAGTTTCAGAGAAGAAAACCGGCAAGCGAGCCATAAGCAATGAAGCGATTACTAATATTTCCGCCACGAAGAATTTCATTTTGCAGTTTCCAATTGCATTCGTCCTCCTGGCCAACCGCAAGTATAAAGGCATCTGCCGTCATAGGCAAATTAAACGAATAGACGAATCGGATAGAATCAATATCGGAGAGACCTGATGCCCACCAAGCTGCGAATTGCCACCTTTAACCTCATGAACCTGGAGGATCGACGCGACAGATTGCCGAGACTGGAAGATCGCATCCCAGTCCTGCGACCTCAACTGGTTCGCCTGGATGCGGATATCCTCTGTTTGCAGGAGGTTTGCGGGCAGCATGAGCATGGCGGAAGAATGCGACTGGATGCCATGAACCGGCTGCTGGAGTGCACGCAGTACGAAGGCTACAAGCGCGTGACTACCGCAGACAGGCACTCCGGCCAGGTCTTCGAGCATCACAATCTGGTCATCCTCAGCCGCTACGACATCGTTGAGCATCACCAGTACCTGCACGAATACGCACCCTCGCCGCGCTACCAGAAGGTGACGGCCCTTCCCGAAGAGCGGGAAGCGCGCGAAATCTCCTGGGAGAGGCCGATTTTGCATGCCAAAGTGAAGCTTCCCAACGAAATGGTTGTCGATATCATAAACCTGCACCTCAAATCCCGCCGGCCCACCAACATTCAGGGCCACAAGATGAGCGAGAGGACCTGGAAGACGGCTTCCGGCTGGGCGGAAGGAGTCTTCATATCATCCATGAAGCGCATCGGCCAGGCGCTGGAGACGCGCATTCTCGTCGATAAGCTCTTTGACGAGGACCCCTGCGCCCTCATCGCCGTCTGCGGAGACTTCAATGAGGAATTCGATGAGGTTTCCATCGAGGCCATCCGGGGCGACGTGGAGAACACCGGCAACATGGATCTGGCCATGCGGGTGCTGGTGCCTACGGAGCGCAACATTCCCGAACCAGCCCGCTACTCGCTCCTGCACAACGGCAAGGGCAAGATGCTGGACCACATTTTGGTCTCGCGGATGATGCTTGCTTATTTCAAGGGCTCTGAGGTTCATAACGAGCTTTTGCACGACGAGTCCATCGTCTTTGCGCCCAAGATCTTTTACCCTGAATCGGACCACGCGCCGGTGATCGCCAGGTTTGAGATGCCTGAGTTAAAGATCAAGTGGTCCGTTGCGAATTCGGATGATCCGAAGGGGTACAACTGCGTTCGGACCGGCAAAGGCAAATGCCAGTAAACGATTCTAGCCGATGCCGAAAAATTGTTGCAAAATTGCCGTAATGTTGCTGCAAATTGCTGTAATATTGTGTCAATAATGCTGCAAAAAATGAAAAACATTATCCTTAACCGAAGCCAAGGATCTTCATTAAATTTTTATTTTTTTCCAGTTTTAAATTACAAACAATTTACGTAACTACCTGCATGCCTGCAGCCTGCCAGGCAGAAAGGCCGCCCTGCAGTACATAGGCATCGCGTCCGGCGAAGACCTTCAGAGCCTCCACGGCGAAAGCGGCGTTGGCATCAAAATCGCCATAGACGGCAACCTTCTTTCCTGCGGGAATCAATCCCATTTGGGAGACCAGATTCTCCAATGGCGCATTGAGCGCATTCTGGATGTGGCCTTGTGCATACGCGTCCGCGGATCTGATATCAACGACCACCCAGGCCGGATCTGCCTGAACGCTTGTTAGGTAGTTGCCAACGCTCAGCAGGTAGAATCCGTTGGCTGCGGCACCCTTCAGGAATGAGTCGGCCTCGGCGAGGTAATTTCCGGATGGTGCGGTGTTTGCGGAAGACGCAGACGTCGCTTGGGCTGCTGCTGCTACCTGCACTGGAGTGGCGACGGCGGATGTGGTTTTCTTGTAGGTGTCATTCAAGGACGAGGTTGCCCAGGGCTGGCCCTTGTAGCTTCCGCTGGTGGTTTTCTGCTCCGTCAGAACCTGATTTTTCAGCTCATTTACCGCCGGATCGGAGTACGTGGCCGGAGTCTCTTCTTCTGCAATGCAAGCTTGAACCAGCAGGCAAGCAAGCGCCATTAGACAAAGGAGTAATCTTTGAGATGTCATTTCAAATCACCTGATTGGCCAGATGCAAAATCCCAAAAGCAGTTTCCCAAAAGCTGCTCCAGGGCACCGGCCAGAAGGTAAAAGGCGCATCTCCTACTAATAATATTGGGTTGGAGTATGGACTGTCCGCTCGTCTTTTCCGCTGCGCGGATTGTCTTTGGCTTGTTTTGGAGTCAGGCGCATTTCGGACTCAATTTTCCCTTTTTTAGCTCATTTTTCGGGGCGGTCACTTTTCGCGTTCATCACACCTGCGTGCAAAACGCCTTCACATCTACGTCAATCGCGTTTGCAACCATTGCGTCTGCAACCATTGCGTCTGCAACCATTGCGTCTACATCCATCGCTTTCAGACCAGTCGCTGATATAGCCGAACCCTGAGCTAAAGCCGGCTCTTTAACTGATCCCAGGCATTCTTTGCCGCCTTATCCGCTTCCTGGCCTGCCGACTGCTTGAGCTGCCCCAGCAGATCTTGGACGAATCCCTCCAGCGGCTCGGTGTTGATCGTCTTGCCGTCTCCAAAAGACTCTCCCGACCACCAATTTGACGGGACGAACTCATTATTTGTGAAGTTGTTAAGCTCGGCATGACCGGAATCGACGAGCAGCCGGTTGAAATTCGGCGAAGAAAGCGGCTGGCCGTAAAATCCGGTGAGATAGACCACGGCAATCAGCCTGCCGTAAGTGTCGCGACCATCGCTGGACTGGTCATCGATATCGAGGTACACCCTCTTATTCATGAGCACGGCAAAGGTGAAATCGTGAGCTAAAGGCCCTTGCGCCGTATCCATCTCCGGCGAATCGACATCTGCAATCCTGACCCGCTCCACGTCCGACGTCGTTCTCGCATCGCCTTTTTCAATAGCAATATCAAAAGTATCGCCATCAACTACATTTGTGACAATTCCGTAGGCTTCGTCCCGGGCGGCAAGGGAGGCTGTGGGAATCAGATATGAGCAAAATAGCAAACATAATAATAGTGATACTATTCTCGTATTATTAACCCCCTTCAATATGGCAGTGTGCCGAAAATTCTGTAATTTGAACCGGCCTGCATCCAGCAATCTCAATCCTCAGCTATAGGATAAATACCTTTTAGTTGTCATCCATTCTTCATTGATATCGATCAGAAATCGATCAGAAATCGATCAGAAATCGATCAGAAATCGATCAGAAATCGATACGCCAAGCCTCATGGATGATTGATCTCCAGGAAATGCGCCAACGATTCTGGATCGCCTTCCGGTTCTTCCAAGTCTGGTTGGAGTCCGATTCCCACTGTGATTCCCCAAACTGCAAAAAAGATGATAGCTCGCGTTATGCTTTCTTTTCATCGCTGATGGCGACCAACGTGATCTCAAAGGTTAGTGTTTGCTCGGACAGCGGGTGATTGGCATCCAGCGTTACCGTAGTGTCGCCAACTTCCGTGACTTGCACTGGAACCACGACGCCGTTGGACGCAGTTACCTCCAGCGTCATGCCCTCTTCGGGGACTAGGCCCTCCGGGAGGTCTTTTTTGTCCATTTTTATGACACGATCTTCTCTGTACCTGCCATAGCCCTTCTCGGGTGGAATCTGAACCGTCTTGGTCTCGCCGGGAATCATGCCCACTACCGCCTCTTCAAAGCCCTGTATCAGGCATCCAGAGCCCAACTCGAACTTCAAGGGATCGGACCCTTGCGATGTGTCAAAGAGCACGCCAGTATCCAGTTTGCCGTTGTAGTGAACCAATACGGTATCGCCTATTTTTGCTTGTGCCATGAAGATCCGCCTCATCAGCCTTTTAAAAATCCATTCTATTAGCTAATCTACGCAGGTTTAACTATTTAGCAGGTATCCTCAAGGTATCCTCATCATCTTTTGCCGCCATCTTTCACATTCGTTGACCTCGCCCTACTCAGACGGGCGGAAGGAAAGCCAGGAGGAAGCCAAAAGCAATGCCGAACTGAATGCCGGAAGGAAAAACCGACGAATGCGGAAAGGAGGCACAAAGGGAGAAAAGAAGGGAGAAGAGAAAGGAGTAGAATGGAAGAGCTGAAGAAGAAGGCGAAACGATTTTAGGAATGAGCCGAAGAATATGGATGGACCATAGATAAGCCAAAGGCCGCAGACAAGCCGATGATTTTTTATTGCTTGGACGATATCATTGACTTGTTCGGATGATATCATTTGACCTTTTCAGATGATTTCATTTGATGAGATGATACCATCAGATGCTTGATGGGTATGATGTTGATTAGCAAATTTTGAGGCAATACGGGTGAAATAGAGATATGAAACGATGGAAATCTGACCGAGGGCTTGAGGCCAGGATGCTCCTGACCATGTTCCTCTTGACGGTTCTTTACCTGGGATTCTTGGCCGTTTTGATAGCTTTGCATACCAGCCAAGTAGTGATCGTCCTGTTCATCGGCGGGTTCATGTTCTTGCAGTACTTCTACTCGGATAAACTGATCCTGGGCTCGATGGGTGCAAAGATCGTATCCGAGAGCGAGGCTCCAGAGCTGCACCAGATGGTGTCGAGGCTCTGCGCCATTGCCGACCTGCCCATGCCGAAGATCGCCATTGTGAAGACCAGCATGCCCAACGCCTTCGCCACAGGCCGCAACCAGAAAAATGCCGTGGTGGCTGTGACAACCGGCATCATGCAGCAGCTCAACCGCAGTGAGCTGGAGGCTGTGATCGCTCATGAGCTGACTCACGTCAAGAACCGGGACATGATGGTCATGACCATCGCCACATTCCTCTCTTCCGTGGCTCAACTGCTGGTTCAGTGGCTTCCCTTCATGGGCGGAGGCAGTCGCGATCGAGACGAAGGCAACAATTTCATAATACTGCTAGTAGTGTCGATTGTAGTCTGGATCGTGAGCTTCATCCTCATTCGAGCCCTGTCCAGGTACAGAGAGTTCTCTGCCGACCGCGGCTCGGCGATCATCACCGGCCAGCCGTCCCAACTGGCTTCCGCTCTGATGAAGATCAGCGGTGCCAGGGTGCCGACGCAGGACTTGCGCAAGGTGGAAGGGCCGGTTAGCGCGCTCTTCATCGTCCCCGCTCTGTCCGGTTCATCCATCATGAACCTGTTCTCGACGCACCCGTCAACCGAGGCCAGGATTGCGGCTTTGCAGAGAATCGAGCAAGAGCTTGAGGCGGCTTAAGGATGGGATTCCTGGACTCCATCCTGGGCAAGACCCGGCTGCCCGAGGCCAAGACCGACCGGCTCTTCGCCATCTCCACCGCAGCCGTCACTCTGGAGGCGAGCCTCGGCCTGCAGCCGGAGGGATCTGCCGGGGTTTGCATCAAGCCGATGGAGTCTTCCAAGTATGAGGCGGCCAGGGCGGAGATCGAGGATCTCCTCAAGGTCAGCTTCAAAGAGAGCGGCACGGCCTACAGCATCCAGAAGGACGAGTACAACTACATCTGGGTGGTCTTGAAGGACAAGGACTTCGACGATCTGGTGACAAACATCCAGATGGTCTGCCAGATCCTGATCGAACAGGGCTTCGGCACGCAGCTCCTGGCGGCGGTCTACCGCTTCCGGGGAGACGCCACGGCTTACTGGATCTACAACTTTAAGCTGGGATCTTACTATCCGTTTGTTCCCGCCGGCAGCCAGCAGCGGGACGCCTCGCGGGAGTTCCGGCTGCGCTCGCTGATGGAAAAGGAGCTGCCGCTGGAGAAGGATGAGGCCAAGTGGTATCCGATGTGGGGGATGCCGCTTTAATACAGTCCTTTTTTGGATTCACGCAGGCATCTGCTCGCTGAGCATCATTTCTCATTGCGGTCACTACTGCTATTGGAGTTTGGACAGGAAGCAAGATGGTTATCACTCATTGATCAAAAGAATCTCATGGCGTAAGTCTTCTGAAAATTGAGGAAATTATCTCAATCGATTGGGTCCCCAGACAGGAGATCGCAACACTCCAGCGATTATTAATAATACTGATCGAATAATACAGGCAAGAAGGGTCCAATTATTTCTCCGGATGCATTCCGAATGTCATCTCAGTTGCAGATTTTTATTTTGTCCGATGCCAGACTGCGGTTAGACTATTTGGTATCGAGCCATGCTCTGTCGCGATCACCTGCAGATATTAACGGACAATCCTGGACCAAAGTCTATAATATCTTGAAAAAGAAGCCTAAATTAAACGATTTTTCGAATTAATAATGGATTTCAACTCTTTCCAAATTGCCAAAATAAAATTGGAATCCTCAGCTTCAAGAATCGTTTTCGAAAAAATAAATTATTTAAATTCGTATAGCATTTCCGAATAATATGTTAGCTAACATTATAATACTTGCTTTGCATCAGAAATATTGCTGAGGTCAAGAATAACAAATTGTTCTAACCTCACGAGGGAATGACAAATGAGGGGATGGAAAATGGCTAAGCGAAGCAAGCATACGATCATCTCTCAAATACTGGGCATTTGCAGAGATGGCGCCAGTAAGACGAGGATAGTCTATCAGGCTAACCTTAATTTCAGAACTGTAAATCCATATATCGAATTATTAATAAAAAATAATCTAATAGAGACGAAGCAGGGGAATAAAGTACTATACAAAACTACAAAAAGAGGAGAAGCTTTGAGGGAAGACTTTGAGCAGATAGAAAACCAATTAGCTGAGATCCTATAATTTAGAAATATTGACCTAAAGGTGCTTGGCCTCGGATATAGGTGATTGCCCAGCGAGCACGCCAGGCCGCACGAGAGCCACCAGAACAGGCAGCCTGACCATCCAACTCGATCAGTGGCGATTTATGCTCGATCGGATGGCAGAGATCCAGGCAAAAAAGAATTTAAAATAAAAAAACTTGAAAAAGAATAGAAAAACCTAAAAAAAAAAAAATAATAAAAAAAAGAGAAAAAATTAAAGAGATGCATCGTAGCTCAGGTTCCCGGCTTCGGAGAGCGCGGCCTCCGCCTCGCTATTTCTGCCCAAATTCCGGAGAGCGACGTATTTGTTGTACCAGGCCATAGCAAATTTCGGATTGATTCTCACAACCTCGTCAAAGGCTTCTGCCGCTTCGGCATACTTGCCATCCTTTTGCAGCGAGACGCCGAGATTGTACCACTCTTCCATCGACATGGAGTTGGTGCTTGTTTGATTATCCTGCGAGTTTTGTTGCGCCGGAGAGTCATTATCAGATGATGGAGACAACTTCATCAGATAAACCACGCCTTCCCCGGTTTCGGTAACATTGCTGCCAAATCTCAGCGGCTCATAGCCATCCTTCACAAATAAGAACTGCCATTCTCCCGGCAGGCCGCTGACGACCACGGTTCCATTGGAGTCAGTGACACCTTCGAAACTGTATCCGGCTGCATCCTGTCCGACTACCTGCACATCAGGTACGAGAGTGCCGTTCATGTCTTCTTCCTGCACGTAGATCGTCTCGGAAACCTGCTCCTGGGAAGCTGCAAGCAAAGGCATATTGGCCATTGCCAGCAGTAGAAAAATCATAAAACAGCTCCGGCTCATTTTCATTCTTATCTCCTCCACAAGCTCTAATAAGCACAATCAAATCGTCATTGGATTTCCATAATATTAAGTCTGCTCATAATCCAAGTCCCGCATATGAATCCAAATCATGCCCAGAAATCCGTGTCCAGCATGGTGATCCGGGCGCGTGAAGCGTCCCAGCGTCTTGAATTTGTAGACCTTGATAGCCGACAATAGTTTATATTTTTTATCTATCATATTATTTCAGGTCGCAGACTTAATCGTCAAGATTAATATGTTGGAGCTACAATTAATAATATGATTTAATATGGACACACTCGAAGCCATCAAGAGCCGCAGGAGCATCCGGAGGTTCAAGCCGGATCAGCCGGTATCCCGCGAGTTGATTGAAAAGCTGTTAGAAGCTGCCATGTTTGCTCCCTCCGCCGGCAACGAGCAACCCTGGCAATTTATCGTAATCGATGATCCAAAGATTCTCGGAAAAATTCCCGCCATCTGCTCCACAGCCTCCATGTGCAGACAAGCACCTGTTGCGGTGCTGATCTGCGCAGATGCAACGCTGGAGAAGTATCCTAAATTCTGGGTGCAGGATTGTTCCGCCGCAGCGCAAAACTTCCTGCTGGCCGCGCATGCCCTGGGGCTTGGGGCCGTCTGGGCCGGAGTTTATCCATTGAAGGACCGCGTGGAGGGCTTTAAGAGTCTGCTCGGCCTGCCCGAAGAGATCACGCCCTTTGCGCTTATCCCGGTAGGGTACCCGGATCAAGAACCGGAAACGCCGGATAGATACCTGGAAGAGCGTGTGCATCAAAATGGATGGTAGAATTGGACAGGAGGACTGTTAGTGAATAATCAAATGAAAAAATCGTTTGGCGCAAAGACACTTCTCTATCCCACGCCGGTCGTCGTGGTGGGAACGTATGATGGGGCAGGAAAGCCGAATGTGATGACCGCCGCCTGGGCGGGAATTTGCTGCTCGGTGCCGCCCTGCATCGGCGTGTCGCTGCGCAAAGCCACCTACACCTACGGCAACATCATGGAGCGAAAGGCCTTCACAATAAGCATACCCTCCGAGAATTATGCCAAGCAGGCGGACTATTTCGGCATGGTATCGGGAAAGGATACCGACAAATTCGCGGCCACGGGCCTAACCCCGGAAAAGAGCAATGTGGTGGATGCTCCTTATGTTAAGGAATTCCCGCTGGTTCTGGAGTGCAGGCTGCTGCGCTCTGTCGAGATCGGGCTGCACACCGAATTCATCGGCGAGATCCTGGATGTGAAAGCGGATGCAGCAGTCTTTGGGGATGACGGGATTCCGGATATCGAGAAGGTCAAACCGATTCTCTTCGCACCGGAGGGCCGCAAATACCTGGCAGTGGGCAGGAATTTGGGACAGGCATTTTCTATCGGGAAGGGATAAATCAAGGTACAAGTTGCCGGATTGGCCAAATTACCCTTGGAAAAGGGTTGCGGCTAATTCTTTTGAGGTTCATGCTTTTTAAGCTCATGCTTTTAAGGTTCATGCTTGCGGCTTTTTGCTCTTAAATATAGAGCCTTTTTCTTTCCTGCAAATATCCGTCAACAAAATCAGCGATTTCGCAAATATCGCGATCCTGAGGCAGGCCGGCCCGAAGCTTTTCCAGATAGCCTCTCTCTTTTATGATGGAAAGAGTGACGGGAAAATTGATGTCGAAGACCCAGCTCAGATACATCAATCTCATATCGTTAAGATTATTGAGGGCCGCAATCCTTACCATTTTCCCATCAAAAATATCCTCCGCCACTTGCCTGGAAAAGCCAGGCTTCTCTATGAGCCCGAAGTCCAATGCCCGGTTAAGATTCGGATTGCTAATCCTCATCTCAAGGTGTTCGACAATCAATCCCAATATGTCCAACTTATCGGCATCACGAATCAGCCGGGAAAAGAGAAGCCTGTCGGCCTTTTCCGTCTCCGGGATCGCGTATTTGTTGTGGAGCCAGACGGCTCTTTGCAGCAAATGCCCTTCCTCCTTCGGCAGCCCATGAAGAATTCCAAAGCGGGCTATGACCTTCACACTCAGGGCGGCATGGTTCGTGGAGATGCGGTCATTGAAGGTTCCGTATTGCCTCAATTGCTCGAATCTGCCGACATCATGGAGGATCGCCAGTACTTCCGCCTTAGCAACATTTTCAGGGCTTAAGAGGAGAGATGCGGCGATGCGGGAGATATTATGGCGGACTCTTGCCGTGTGCTTCAGCTTGAGAATAATGTTCTTCTCGATCTCCGGGTCCGGGCTGTGAAATCGGCTGGCGTAATCATCAAACCAGGTTTGACAGAAAGAGAGAAAGCAATCGTTCATCCCACATCCCGCACGTCCTCTTTTAGCTGTAGTATTTTTCGCATTTTGCTCCAAACAACCTAATAATACGGTCTTGCTCCTCATCGATATTTATAATTTCACGATGAATAGTTCCCCTTGACTCGATAATTGCCTCATTTATATTTCTAAGCCTTTGGAATATCCATTTTAGA
>Ga0074195_1003926_pt1 | contig 13061 bp, 8 predicted proteins | sample EPASupsiteHSE623_FD_64525 | JGI IMG/M metagenome (GOLD analysis project Ga0074195, IMG submission 64525) | Bioremediated contaminated groundwater from EPA Superfund site, New Mexico - Sample HSE6-23 | ecosystem: Environmental > Aquatic > Deep subsurface > Groundwater > Contaminated ...
GTGTAGGTCGGTTCAAGCGCCGCAGTGCCGGTGACCACCAGCGACAGGGCCGCCTCCATATTCGCGCCGCGCAACCAGAAGGAACCCTGATGACCCAGTTCCCGCCGTGCGTAGGATTCAAGTGCGGTCTGCATGTCGATATCGCGCATTCCCGGCCGATAAAGCGCGCCGATCTGGGCATGGACCGCCCGGTTGATGGCGGCCGCTTTTTCGATGAGCGACTGTTCGTCGGGCGATTTTACCATCTTGGTCAGAGCAAGCAACAGCGTTATGTCGCGCAGTTCCACCCCTGCGGGCACGATCTTCTTCTTGAGAAATTCATATTCGGCGACCGTCATCACATCGGCGGCGAACCCGACCACGCCGACGCCCGAGAGCCGCTCGGTGACCGGTACGCCGTCGAACGGTCGTATGTCGAGCGGCGATTCGCGCTGTGCCCGCGTCAGATATTTACGAACGAAGTAGACCGGGTCGCCCGTCGCCGGGATAAAAAGCAACCCCCGCTGGACCGAACCGGTGAAATAGTAGAGGTCGCTGTTGGCGGTGAGTATGGCCGCCCCGATACCGGCACCGCGCAGCCGCTCCTGAAAGCGTCCGGCACGCGACAGCAGTTCCTCTTTGGTGAACAGTCGCATCGTTCCTCTCCTTCTCACAAATACCGGTGCGATTATAGCGCGGGAAACCGCAATGGCAAAAAAAAGGCCCTCCCGCGCGGGGAGGGCCCGAAGATACGGAAAAGCGGGAGGATTATTCCTTGGGGCAGACCGTGGTGCCGGTCAGCTGACCGGAGATATCGCCCGCCGGGGTCTCGGTCGGATAGTAGACCTTCGAGTTGGTGACGCTGAGGGCTATCGAGCCGCCGCTGGCCGCCGTGGTGTTGGTCGCCGCGGTGACGTTGGTCGTTCCGGACCAGCCATACGCAAGCAGGCAGGAATCGGAGGTGCCGACCGCATTGACCAGAACCATGACCACGCTACCTTCCTTGGTCGGGTCCATATCGAACTGACCGGGGGTGATGGCATCGGTCGGGAACATCATCTGCGGGATCGGGTTGACGATGCTCTGGCCGCTCGACGACTGCTGCATGACCGCAAGCATCGCCGGGTTGCCGCCGCTGGCCGCCTGGTGGATCGCAAGGGCGATGGTCTGGGTCGCGCCGGCGCCCGGGATCGGTTTGTTGCTGGCGCCGTAGGTGCCGGTGAACACGGCGTTCATCAGCAGACCCGACTGGTTGGACTGGATCTGGGTGTTGAGGTCGCCGTCGCCGTCGTAGATGTAGTTGAAGGTGGTCGCCGGAGCATTGATGGTGCCGTAGACCGGGGCATCGATGGTGAAGCAGGCGTCATACTCGTCGGGGCAGTTGGCGGAAACGCAGGTGTTGCAGGATTCCTGAGTACCGCCCGAACCGCACTCAGTGGCGCAGTTGTTCGACACGCAGGTCATAAGAGCATTGTACGCAGTCTGGGCTTCGCTGGTACCGGCCGCAAGGCAGGCATCGGCACAAGCCTGATCCTGACAGTTGCCCATGCAGGTATTGATGTCGGGGCAGGTCGAACCGGTGGGAGGATTGTCATTATCGGTCGGGGGGGTGTCGGTGTCGGTCGCCGTGTCGGTGTCGGTGTTGCCGCCGACGCAGGTCGGGGTGCCGCTGGTGGCGTCACAGGTCTGCTGGGTGTCGGCGCAGTCCTTGACTTCCTGATAGGTGCCGTTGTTGCACCACAGGATCACGGTGCCGCTGCAGATCGTGCCGTCGCCGGTGCAGGTGTCGCCGGTACCCGGGTTGGTCGGATCCTCTTCGCCGCAGGAAACGGCAAAAAGGGCCACAAGGATCATCGCCGCCAAAAGATTCCAATTCTTCATCTTCGATACCTCCATACAGGATAATAAAGGGTTACGCCCCATAAACATCGCCGATTCTATGAACCGTTACGTGTAAAAGTCAAGTATTTTCTCCGCTACAGCAGGATCAGCGCGCAGCCGCTCGACCCGCTCGCCTTGGGTTTGCTGGTGCCCGGCAGAGTGCAGTCGGGGTTGCAGGCGTCACCGGGGGCGACGTTGCCGTCGTCGCACGCTTCGCCGCTCTCCTTGATGCCGTTACCGCACTGCCCCGTGACCCCCGGGATGGTACAGTCGGGGTCACAACCGTCGCCCGGTATCAGGTTGCCGTCGTCGCACTGTTCGCTCGATTCTTTGGTCCCGTTGCCGCATTCGGCGGAGGCGGTGCTCGGAAGGGTACAATCGGGGTTACAGCCGTCGCCCGGCATCAGGTTGCCGTCGTCGCACTGTTCGCCCGTTTCTTTGGTGCCGTTACCGCATTCGGCGTTCGGATCCTCGGTGAGACAGGCGGCCGAACAGCCGTCACCGTTCACCTTGTTGCCGTCGTCGCACTGTTCACCCGTTTCCTTGGTGCCGTTGCCGCATTCGGCGGGGGTCACCGTGCAGTCGGGCTGACAGCCGTCGCCGGGGATCAGGTTGCCGTCATCGCATGCCTCTCCCGCTTCTTTGACGCCGTTGCCGCATTCGGCGTTCGGGTCTTCGGTAAGACACGCGGCCGAACAGCCGTCACCGTTCACTTTATTGCCGTCGTCGCACTCTTCGCCCGTTTCTTTGGTACCATTGCCGCATTCGGGGGTCGTTTCGGTAAGACAGCCGGCCGAACAGCCGTCGCCGTTCACTTTATTGCCGTCGTCGCACTGTTCCGCACCTTCCTTGGTGCCGTTCCCGCAGACCGCCGTCACCCCTTCGCTCTTGCAGCGGGAAGTACAGCCGTCGCCGCCGGTATTGTTGCCGTCGTCGCACTGTTCAAGCCCTTCAATTGTGCCGTTGCCGCAAAGTATGGTCCCGTTGGCACAGTCGGAGACATCGAACCCGGAACAGTTCTCATTGCAACGGGCATAGAGATATTTGTTGTAGTCGCCGAGCGACTCGCAACTGGTCATCTCGGTATCGCAGAATTCATTCCCTTCCTTGAGTCCGTCGCCGCAGAGGGTGGCGGTGCAGTAGGCGGTGTTGTAGCCGGCGCAGTCGTCGGCGCAGGGAGCGGTCGTTCCCGACAGGAATTGACCGAGCGAACCGCAATCGGCCGTGGCTCCCGACTCACAGACCTCGGGCGGCAGAACATAGCCGTCGCCGCACACCGGATCGCACACCGAGGTGTCCCACCACGAACAGCCGCCGTTACAGGGGGCGCTGGTGCCCGGTTCGTATTTGCTGTCTATCGCGGCGCAGTCCTTGGTCTGACCCTGACTGCAGACGTCGTCGCCGTCACCGCATTCTCCGCCGCTCAATAAGCCGTGGCCGGTGAATTCAATGAGGGTATTGACGATCCACTCGCGATAGGGAAGGACCCAGGTGTCCCAGCCGTCACGGTCGGCGTAGCAGGTCTGTCCGCCGAACGAGGTGATCCCCGACACGACGAGCATCCCGTTCTGATTGGTCAGGAACGGACCGCCCGAGTCGCCCTGACAGGTGCCCGACGGATTGCCTACTTCAAGCAGTTTTTTCGAACTGTCCTTGGTGAGGACCTTCGCGTTACCCCAGCGGTGGATACCCGAATCGTAGCCGCCGGTATAGGTGATGCCGTAACCGACGATGATGCCGGTGTCATTGAGATTCTCTTCGGGGTAATCGCGCAAGCCGAACATCTCTATATCGGTGATCTTGCGGTCAAGCTTGATCATCGCGACATCGTTGTTCACGCCCCAGCCGAGCGAACCGGTCCACCCCTCATGTTTTTTTACCTGCACGGCGTTGGCCAACGTGTTGTTCATTATGTTGGCGCCGTTCTTCACGCTGATGGAGCCGGGGTTGGAGACCGCGTCATAGACCAGCTGGTAGTTCTCTTTCAGGTAGACGCAGTGACCGGCGGTCAGAAGCACTTCGGGATCGATGAGCGACGCGGTGCAGATCGCCTGTCCCTGCGAGGTGTTCATCAGCAGGCCGACCGCCCCCTGATACATCGTATAGTTGGTCGCCTGCCCATTGACGATGAACGGTTGTATCTCTTCGCCGCCGCTGGGATCAAGCTGGGTGAACGGCTCACCGAGCCATTCGGGAAGGACCAACCGGTTCTCGAGGGAGCGGGGATCGTCGGAGCCGTACAGCGCTCCGCACAGGGCCATGATAGCTACCAAAAAGAGTCGCTTACTCATAGGTACCTCCTATTCGTATGTCATCGTTCATTAGACAACTGTGGGCGATTGTAAGTTCCATCCGTTCCAAAATCAAGCACTTTCTACTAGCAAAAGACGAACCGAACAAAATTAACCAGCGAATATAAGTAGTTACAAAAGCTTTGGTCGGGCCGGTCGGTGAAAACAACGAAAAACTTTCCTCTCACCGCCGCGCGGCTATAATCGCCCCACTGCATGAAGGGGAGGATTCCTCATGGCAAAAACGGCTCTCATCACCGGCATCACCGGTCAGGACGGCGCCTATCTGGCCGAACTGCTGCTCGACAAAGGCTACACGGTGCACGGCATCAAGCGGCGGTCGTCGCTGTTCAACACCGACCGCATCGATCATCTTTATCAGGACCGGCACGACAAGGCGGTCAAGTTCTTCCTCCACTACGGAGACCTGACCGACGCGACCAACCTCATCCGCATCATGCAGGAGGTCCAGCCCGACGAGGTCTACAACCTTGCGGCGCAGTCGCATGTCAAGGTGTCGTTCGAGACGCCCGAGTACACCGCCAATTCCGACGCGCTCGGCACCCTGCGGCTCCTCGAAGCGATACGGATACTGAAGCTGGAAAAGAAAACGCGCTTTTATCAGGCGTCGACCTCGGAACTCTACGGTCTGGTACAGGAAACGCCGCAGAAGGAGACGACCCCCTTCTATCCCCGCAGTCCCTACGCCGCCGCGAAACTGTACGGCTACTGGATAACGGTCAACTACCGCGAGGCCTACAACCTCTTCGCCTGCAACGGGATACTGTTCAACCATGAATCGCCGGTGCGCGGCGAGACCTTCGTCACCCGCAAGATCACCCGCGCCGCGGTCCGCATCGCGCTCGGCCTGCAGAAATGCCTCTATCTCGGCAACCTCGGGGCAAAACGCGACTGGGGCCACGCAAAGGACTATGTCCGCGCCATGTATCTGATGCTCCAGCACGACACGCCGGAGGATTTCGTCATCGCGACGGGCCGCACCACCGAGGTGCGCGAGTTCGTGCGGATGGCCTTCGCCGAACTGGGCGTGACGCTCGGCTTCAGCGGCGAGGGAAAGAACGAGGTCGGCCGCATCGAGGCGCTGGACAAGGACCGCCTGATCGCGACGGCCGGCACGGCGGGAACGCTCAAGAAGGGCGACACGGTGGTCAAGGTCGACGCCGCCTACTTCCGGCCGACCGAGGTTGAACTCCTCATCGGCGACGCCACCAAGGCGCGAGAGAAGCTGGGCTGGGTCCCGGAACATACACTCGAAGAGCTGGTGCAGGAAATGACCGCCGCCGACATGGCCGAGGCGCGGCGCGACGAACTGCTCAAACAGCACCATTATAAAATACGCCCCAACCTCGGGGACTGATACGATGGAAAAGAACGCAAAGATATATGTCGCGGGGCACACGGGGCTGGTCGGCGGGGCGCTCTGGCGCGATCTGCAGAAGAAGGGATACACGAACCTTCTCGGCAGAAACCTTGCCGAACTCGATCTGCGCGACCGTCACGCGGTCGATGCTTTTTTTGCCACCGAAAAGCCGGAGTATCTGTTCCTTGCGGCGGCCCGCGTCGGCGGCATCGTCGCGAACAGCACCTACCGCGCCGATTTCATTTACGACAACCTCGCCATCGAACTCAATCTCATCGACGCCGCCCACAAACACGGCGTGAAGAAACTGCTCTTCCTCGGTTCGTCGTGCATCTACCCGAAACTGGCGCCCCAGCCGATGACCGAACCGGCGCTCCTGACCGGCGAACTCGAATACACCAATGAACCTTACGCCATCGCGAAGATCGCGGGGATCAAACTCTGCGAATCGTACAACCTTCAGCACGGGACCAACTTCATCGCGGTGATGCCGACCAACCTCTACGGTCCCGGCGATAACTTCGATCTGCAGACGAGCCATGTGATGCCCGCGATGATACGGAAGTTCCACGAGGCGAAACAGCGCGGCGACAAGTCGGTGACGCTCTGGGGTACCGGGACGCCGAAGCGCGAGTTCCTCTATGTCGAGGACCTTGCCGATGCCTGCGTCTTCCTGATGGAGAAGGTGAACTTCGCCGATCTCTCGAAGGGGATGAAGGAGGTGCGCAACACCCACATCAACATCGGCACCGGCGTCGATCTCACGATAAAGGAGCTGGCCGAACTGGTGAAAAAGACGGTCGGGTTCACAGGCGATATCCTCTGGGACACCACCAAGCCCGACGGGACGCCGCGCAAACTGCTCGATGTCTCTAAACTTCAGTCGCTCGGCTGGAAGCCCAAAACGATGCTGGAAGAAGGTGTCCGCAAAGCCTACGACTGGTACTGCGCCAATAAAGCCTGAATCTTTCATAGAGATAAAAGCGAATGGCTTCTAAAAATCAGCCGAAATTAAAAAAGATAATCGATCTCAAAGTAGCGAACGAGCTTTCCACCAGAGGATTCAAGAGGGTCAAGAATATCTTTATCAAGGAGAATGAGGAGACGATCTATGCGATAACTTTCACGCTGTCTGGGAAAAACAGCGGGATGATCTCAGGATTTGAATTCACCGTGGACCTAGGCATTTACTATAGAAAACTGGGAGAAGTTCTTGAGAAATATCGTGTCGAAAATATTAAAGAAATAAAGAACATGTACGCAGCAATGTGCGCACATCTTTCCGTTAATCTTAGCGAGATTGTAGAGCCACCTATAATCAATTGGTATTATTGTGACGATAACGACGAAGACAAGATGTCTGAGACTCTATATGAACACCTATTTACATATGGGATAAATTGGTTCTCTAAGGTTGAGAACCCGGCCGATGCTATTGAATATGTGAATAAGACGCGTAATCCCAAGTTGATAATTCGCGCTGCCTTGTCTGTGCTGATAAATGATTTTGCACAAGCAAAAGTCTACTTGAAAAACGACTATGAAAAAGCCGCCGCAAAAACTAATCTTGATAACATGGTTGCTTTGGCGGCCAAATATGGACTTGACCTTCCCGACAAGTATCAGAAATAAGAGTCAAAAGATCCTTCGTTTTCTAAAGCGCCAGGAGATTCAATGGAAGTTGAGATGTGTTACGGTCGTTTGACGCCGACGGCCGCCACGCAGGCGGCGAGCGCCAGCAGGTAGGCCGCCACCCCCACAAAGAAGGTCACCGATATCCCGAAAAAGATGGAAAGCGCGGTCGCAAGTACCGATGAAACGACGCCCAGCGCCCCGTTGATCCCCCAGAGCCACGGCCCCCACTCTTTTTGTTCACCCGTAAGTGACGCCATCCCGGTCGGGAACGGCATCCCGAGCACCGTGCCGATGGCCGCCATCACCCCGGCGCTGTAGAGTATCCGCACCGCGAGCGGCAGCCCCGAAAGGTGCGGCAGTACGAACATATTCACGCCGCCCGCCGCCGTCACCACCGCGATAAGCAGGATGAAGATATGGACCGGTTTCAGTTTTCCTTTCAAACGTCCCGCGAGCCAACTGCCGAAGCCGGTGAAGAGCAGTATCGTGCAGAGGACCACCAGCAGGCTGTAGGTCGGGTGGCCGAGGAAGACGGTAAATTTCTGGATGAGCGCTATCTCGATGAGCATGAAACCAAAGCCGATGGCGGCGAAGTAGAGACTCCACGGATGGAGCAGCATCTTCGCGCCGCCCTTTTCCATCGCCCCGAGTATCGGCACGATGATGAGCAGAAGCGCTAGCACCGTCACGATGCCGAGGAGGATGACGAGGTTGCGCACCGCGCCGAGGTTGGTGTTGAGCGGCCCCTCCTTTTCGATGCCCCGATATGCAAGAAGCGCCGAGGGTTTGAGCATATTGAAGAAGAAGGGGTTGTCGTCGGTGGGCGCGGTGAGCTGCAGCGGGTAGCTCGCGATCATCGCGGCCCGTTTGTCGCGGTCGACGATGTGCTGGAAGATAGACATCCCTTCGTAGCCCGCCGCGAGGAAGACCTCGAAGCGGTAGCGTTCGCAGGCGGTGAGGAATTTGTTGACCGCGTCGCCGTCGAACGGTTTGAGCGATACGATGATGGTGCCGGTGCCGTAGAGGGTATCCTCGCGCTGTTTCCGTTCTTCCGGGGTAAGATCGGGGAGATCCTCGCCCGAGAAGGTGGTCGCCGCAAGCATGATGTGTTCGGCCGGTTTTTCGACTCCGAGCGCCTCAAGCGCCTCGTAGGCGAGCGACGCCAGCCGCAGCAGCTCTCCCGGCCGTTTCTTGTAGTACCAGCGCGACATCGTCACCACGCCGCGGTCGGAAAGTTTCGACAGGAACGCCTGCCATCCTTCGACGGTGTAGAGGCTGTTCTCGGTCAGCACGAAAGCGCCCGACGCGGTCGCCGCCCACGAATCGATGAGCGACGCCTGTATGATGTCGAACTTCAGATCGGTCCGTTCGATGAAACTGCGCGCCTCGTCGTGGACCAGATGGACATTCGGGATGTCGGCGAAGGGATAGGTGAAGTCGCGGTAGGGACCGGTGATCGCCTCGAGTATCCGTTCGTTTATCTCGATCCCCCAGACCTCCTTCTGCTTGAAGTGAAGCGCCGAGAGCAGATCGCGGCCGCCGCCGACGCCGATGACGGCGACGCGGGCGTCGGGGACTATGAAATGGGCGAGGTTGGTGATGTCGTAGCGGAGGTGCTGGAGATCCTCGATCGGTTTTCCGCGCATCGTGATGATGGTGGCGGCCGCCGCGTCGATGATGAGGTTCTTCTGCCCCACTTTATAATCAGGGAACTCCTCGGGGAAGGCATTCGAGGTGCCCCAGCCGAAGGCCGAATCGATGTAGTTGGCGACGGTGATGCGCGAGAACGGCGTCCACCCTTCCCATTCGGTCTGCGTATCGACCGCGACGGCGAGCTGTCCCGTTTCGACCTTCTGCCATTCGATGCGGAAGAAGCGTTCAAAATGGTTGGCGCCGGCCAGCACGACGAACAGGAGACAGACGATGAGCGCCGTGTGACGCCGGGAAAGGAGGTAGGCGGCAAGCGCCGGAAGCGCCGCGATGAGTATGACGAAACTGACCGCATCGGTCACCCGCAGGAAGAAGAAAAAGAGGAGCGCACCCATCGCCGCGCCGGCAAGATCGGCGGCGTAGAGGCCGTTGACCAGCGCTATGAACCGGGTCGACAGGATAGCCGAGACGACCACCCCCGAGAAGTAGAACGGGACCGCCGCGACGGCATAGATGAAGGCCATCGAGTAGATCCCCACGCCGGTCGACCGCGGGACGAACGGGATGGAAAGAAGCGCGAGGAGCGACAGCACCGTCGCGACCGAGAAATAGAGCGAATAGCGGGCGATGCGGCGGGTAAGCTCATCATCATCGAGCGCCGTCCAGCGCGAGACGAAGACCTTCACCGCGCCGGTCGCCATCCCGAGCATCGCCACCGATACCGCCATGAAAGCGTAGTGGTACCACATCGTGACGCTGAAGATACGGGGAAGCGCCGTTTCGAGGGCGAGTGTCGCCAGCGCCGTCAGGAAGATGGTGAAGAAAAGCCGTCGTGTCATGCGAACCTCGCTAGAAACAGAACCGTACACCGAGCCCGATGTTGAAGCTGGGCCAGAAAGAAGGAAGAATGTCTATCACCAGCGCGATCTCCAAAAGGATCTCTATCGGGAACGACCGTATCTGGTACATGAACCCGCCCGGCACACGCAGTCCTACCAGTAGGTGCCAATCGGAGTCGTTATCGTCCCAGCGGTAATGGTCGCGCACCCCGAGCCGCAGACCGCCGCCGGTGTAAAGCGATCCGTCGCCGTTGGGGACCTCGAACAGATCGTAGAAGCGGAACAGGTAATCGGTGTGGAAAATGATCCGCGGGTGATGGTCGTAGCCCCACGACCACGACATCAACGCATCGATACCCTGCATATCGTGGAAGAACCAGCGGAATGAGAGGCCGGTCGGCTCGCCGAGAAGGAAGCCGAGGCCGAACTGTTCGGAACGGGCCGACGACCACTTCGCGGGAAGTTGTATCGGCGCATCGTCCTTTTTCTTTTCCTCGGGAGCGGCTTGAGCGGGTGCAGGCTCCGCCTGCGGTTCGGGGGCCGGCTTGTTGTCGATCACCTCCCCTTCGGGCGTGACGATGCTCCCCTCCTGCGCCGACAGGGCGCCGGTGCACAGCATCAGCACACCACAGAGCATCAAGAAGCGCAACACCATACCATTCTCCATAAGTGACCGGCGCGATTATAGAGTGGGCATCACGAAAAATAAAGTTATTTCGGGGATTGATTTTCGGATGCCGCTCACTACAATGCCCCCCTTGGGTAGAGAACCGTAATGGAGGATACACATGACCCGCACGACCATTTTCACCATTGTCGCGCTGCTTTTCGCGATCGGGTGCAACGACGGCAAGAACACCAACCCCGACATCGACGAGCTCGTCGCCGACGATATGGTGACCGACAGCGACTCGACCGGCAGCGATATGACCGCGGAGGCGGACATCACCGACACTATGCCGGACACGCCGACAGATGAGGACCTTGCGACCGATCAGGTCATCACCGACGAACTGCTTTCCGACGACGATCAGATCGTGTCGGACGAACAGCCCGATGAGAACGACACCCTCGTCACCGACACCGACACCGCCGAACCGCTCGACCTCGACAACGATCCCGGCACGACGCTCCCGTCGGGCGATATCGGCATCGGGATCTATTTTTCGGCCCATGTCGATGGCAGTAACTACGGCGACATCTATCGCCTGAAGATGAGCGACCTGACCATCGAGAACATCACCAACACCGCCGACAAGTTCGAATACTGCCCGGCGCTCCCGGCCGATGCGTCGTTCCTTCTCTATTCGAGCGCCGACTACAGCGACACCCATCTCGGCAGCATCTGGAAGGCGAATCTGAACGGACAGGGGACGATATCGGGTCAGCCCGCCATCCTCATCGCCCGGGAACTGAAAGAATACGATGTCTACGGCGACGGATCGGTCATGCAGCAGTACACCGTCGGCCGCTGGAACCCCGCGGTGAGCGAGGACGGATCGCGCATCGTCTTCACCGGCACCTACGAAACGGGCGAGACCGATATCGATGGGTATCTCACCTTCGACATCGAGCTGTTCACCGCCGACGCGGCGGGCGAGAACATCACCGCCTTTCTCCCGACCGGCGACGGCAACCCGATGTACATGAAGCCGCTCGCGGCCGAGTTCGTCCACGGCACCAACCGCATCATGGCGTCGTTCCTCGGCTTCGGTCCCGAAGAGATCTCGAGCGAGATATTCTTCGAGAACGAGGACGGGCTCGACATGACCGCCTACACCTTCTACGGCGCCTGGACCGACGGCAATGTCGCCCAGCGCGGGCTGGCCGCCGCGACTCACGCCGACGAGATGCTCTTCTACCGCTTCGTTCCCGATTTCTCGGTGCAGAACGGCATCTCTATCATGGGGAACATCATGAACGCACCCTGGAACGAGACCTATACCGGCTACCGCCAACCCGACGAGACCTTCGTCGCCTACATCACCACGGAACAATTCGCGTCGCACTATCGTCCGTTCGCCTTCTCTCCCGACGGCCAGCTCATCGCGGTGACCATCTACACCGGTTCGGGCAGCGACCGCGAATCGCGGCTCGCCATCATCGGCCGCGACGGCACCGTCTACCGTGTCTTCAATCTCGACAACACTCTCTGGGATATCGACGGCCTCATCTGGCGCTAATAAACCGACTTTATTCCGCTGACAGTCCAGTACAATAAACACTCTTAAATTCTTGACTGTTCTTCATCTTTTGGTATTATTCGTCCGTTGATAAACGACGGGACGAGGAGTTATGCGACCGCTAATTTTTGGTTTTGCGTGCGCTTTCGCACTCTTTTCCGCTTCACTTTCCGCCAGTCCCACGCAGGAGCTTCTTGGCTCGGCCGAAGGGACCAATCCCTTCAGCGGACGCATCCTCCCGCAAGGGCCGGAGACCGCCTATTTCAATCCGGCACTTTTGCTCGATGTGAAAGATTCCTTCACCCTGTCATTCTCCTATTTGTATCAAGGACTTCGCATCGGACTCTTCGACCGGCCCGCCGGAACGAAGCTCAAAGGCGATATGGATGCGAACGGCGGCTTCGGCTCGGGCATTTACGCGGCACAGGTGGTACGCGACGGACTTCCCGACCGACAACTCCCGTTCAAGGCACAGCCGACCGACAAACTCGCCGGATGGGGTTCCGATAGTCCCGAGGCCCACAGCTACTTCGCGACGGTCGGGGTGGTCACCTCGCTCATCGATCAGTGGCTCTCGCTCGGCATCACGATGATCCTGCCGGTTGATGAACTACAGGGACAGAGTTCCTTTTTTGTCGACGAACGCGAGGCGAACTTCTCAAATTCACTTCATTTTGAACTCTACGAGGACCGCCTGCAGGGCTTCTCGATATCGCTCGGTCTGGGCGGCCGCGTTTATTGGGAATGGCTCACGGCCGGCATCGGTCTGTCGCTCATCAACAGCACCCAGATAACGGCCTCGGCCTATATTCCCGATGCCGCCCGCAACGAGAAAGACATCCTCGCCCGCTCAACCATCGGCCTGCGGGTGATGCCGCATTTCGCCATCGCCGCGCGGCCGTGGGAAAAGCTCCGTATCGCCGCGACGGTCCACCTCCCCTCCCACAACGCGATAGATTCCGATATCGATATGAACTTCTGGCGGATGCAGGGATCGATGGAGCGGTCGGTCGGCGAGAGTTCTTTCTCCATTATCCACGCCTACTCGCCACTCAATGTATCGCTCGCCTTCGCTCTCGGCCGGTTCGACTTCGACGGGCTGGGCCTCACTGCGACGCTTACCGGGTCCTACGAACGCTGGAGCGCCTATGTCAACCGGCAGAACGCCCGGCCGCAGGACAACTATTACTGGGACTATGAACTTGAAACGGTATACGACGAA
>Ga0074195_1003927_pt1 | contig 13047 bp, 9 predicted proteins | sample EPASupsiteHSE623_FD_64525 | JGI IMG/M metagenome (GOLD analysis project Ga0074195, IMG submission 64525) | Bioremediated contaminated groundwater from EPA Superfund site, New Mexico - Sample HSE6-23 | ecosystem: Environmental > Aquatic > Deep subsurface > Groundwater > Contaminated ...
CACCTTCCATTTCCCGGACGATCGAACTCGTCTCGGCCCGCTCATAGAGGGATTGCTGGATAATGAGTTCCCTGGGAGCCAGCCTGTAGAGTTCGGAGCGAAGGAATTCCATCCCCGAGCTTCCCTCCACGCTGGAATACGCCCTGAATTCGCCGGTGGACACATCGAGGCAGGAAACGCATAGGCGACCTTCGAGGCCGCAGACACTCGCCAGGTAATTGTTCGCCCCATGGTCGATGAAGTCTTCCTCGATCGTCGTTCCGGGAGTGACTACCTCGATGACATCCCGCTCGATTATCCCCTTGGAGCCCGGCGCGCTCAGTTGCTCGCAGATGGCTACCTTCTTCCCCGCCTTCAAAAGCTTGGCGATATAGGTTTTCGAGGCGTGGTAGGGTATCCCGCACATGGGCTGCCCCTGACGTTTCGTGAGCGTGAGATCGAGCAGCGAACTCGCTTCGATCGCGTCATCGAAAAACATCTCGTAAAAATCGCCGAGGCGAAAAAAGAGGATGACATCTCGGTATCGGGATTTTATCCTTCGATATTGATCCAGCATTGCGACGCGCTCGGCCATAGGCTTGAATTATACGTGTCAGGCGGGTACTCTACAAGGCTGAAAACTGCTTTCATCGCGATGGGAAGAGGACAATGGTAGAGGAACGAATATATTTCGGCGCCGCCGGCAACGATCTCGTCATAGTCCCGATCGGACATATCACGGCCGCCCTTTGTCCCGAGCTCAAAGCGAAGATCCAGGGAAAACTCGATCCCGATTCGCGGATCGGCTCGCTGCGCTTCGATCTTTCGGCCTGCGACTATATGGATTCCACCTTTCTCGGCCTGATCGTCTATTTTGCCAAAGCGGCCCGTTCGCTTGGCCTCGGCGCCCCCCTCATGCATCGCGCGAACGCCCAATGCAAAAGTCTTTTCCGGACAATGGGGATGATGACGATGCTGCGATTTTCCGATGAAGCCTGCCCAAGCCTCCCTAAAGGGGAGGAGCTCGTCAGCAACGAGGCGATGAGCGCCGGATTCCTTTTGGATGTCCACAAGGAGCTGAGCCTTCTCTCCGCCGAAAACGAGGAACGTTTTCGGCTTTTCACTGGTCTCCTCTCCGAATCGCTGCGTCCGGAGGCCAAGCCGATCGATGAGGACGAGGAATTCGAGGAGCCTTCGAAAGGCTGAAAACGCGACTTCTTATCTTCCCGCAGACAGGGCTTGAATGACTTTATCGGTAATATCGATAGAAGAGCTATTCCAAAGCACGATATTCGAGTTTTGATCCTGCGGTTTGAGATTCATCACCAAGGAATATCCTTCGGCTTCGGCGACCTGGGCAATCGTCGCCCCCAATTTCTGGACAAAGGAAGCGCTTGAACTCAGGGCCTTCGCCAGAAGGTCGAGCTCATTTTGCCGCGCCGCTATATAATCCTTCAAATCCGCCGTTTTGCGCGCCAGCTCTAGGGAAAGCAAATTGGATTGATTCATGTCGCCCGAGGAATCCGCGTCGGCCTTCCTCGTTTGAAGATCTTTTACGATGGCGGCTCTTTTGTCGATTTCCGCCTGGACCTCGGCTTTCTTCGTCTCGAAGCTCTTCAAGGCGGCCGTGTCTTTCGGAAACGCCGACAAGACTCTTGCCATATCGAGCACGGCTACTCGCGTGATTTGCTGCGAGAAGGCGGGATGAAGGGCAAGCGCGAAAAAAACGGCGCAAGCGAAACCCATCCTGGCCGCCTGAGCGCGCTGGCCGCCCTTTCGGACGCTTCCAAGGACCAATTTCTCCGCATTCATCATCTTCGCCATGGTTTTGCCTCCATCCCTCAGGATTGTCGCGACCTCGCTACGATCGCCGCCTGAGCCCTCAATAGAGGGGCTGGGTTATGCTGAGCACGAAATCGAAATTCGCGCCGGTCGTTTTCCACGTGATCGCCGATCCGTCGAAGGTAAAGCGCTTCACCAGATAGAACCTGAAAGGGAATTGCGAAATGGTGAACCTGAAGCCCAAGCCCGTGCTGAAAGCGAAATTATCCCACGACAGGTTTGAGGAGCCTTCGGCCGCTGGCGTGGCCAATGTCATATTAACGAAACCGTTTCTCGTCTTCATCGCGCCGCCATCGACAAAAAGGTCCATCCAGAGCATCTGGTCTATGATGGGCATCCTGAGTTCGACGGAATTCTCCCAAAGCATCGTGCCTTTGGAGCCGTACAGATCCTTCCATCCGCGAACATTGAACGTCCCGTCGAGGCTCACCCAATCCTTCGTCACCTTGAAGGTTTGCCAGGGTTCCGCGAGGAGAGCCTGGAAACCGCTGTGCGCCATCAAAACCCATTTGAATTTCCAGGTATCGCTCAAAGGGATGGTGAAGAGCGTGGCATACGCATCCAGCCTGCTTTCGGACTTGATATAATGCTGGCGTTCGAAGGGGAGGAAACCCGTGACCGTGAAACGCTGGCTCGCGAAGTAGCCTTGGGCGGGATTGTACCAATAATCCAGGTTGTTCAGGTAGGTGCGGGCATAAATGCGATTCGTCAGCAGCCACTGCTGATTGGTGTCGCGGAATTCGGCTTCGTAGGGCCTATATTTGCTTTCGTCGTAATTCACCATGCCAAGGCCGGAAGAGAGGCCGCCCGAAGTGCCCAGGTCCCCTACCCTTGTCTTGAGCGTATAGCCCAGATTGAAGCCGAGGCTGAAATCCCAATTCTCATAGGGCATGAGATATTGGTCGGGTATGGAGGAAAGCGCGCCGCTCCATTCATTCGTCCCGCTGCCGATCGCGACGAAGGGGTCCGGGATATCCTGATCCGTGAAGACCGGACCGAGTATGTCCTGTCCCGTGGTATCGGTGCTATGCGAAAATTTCAGGCTAAGCCCGCGCGAGATTCGCTTATTGAAGAGCCAGCCCTCGCTGAAGGAGGATTCTATCGATTGCTCCGTGGGAGAGAGGGTTACGTTTGCCGAGAGATTTTGTCCTTTTCCGCCGAGATTCCTGTCATTCCATTTCACATAGCCGGACAAGGGGAAGCTGCTGCTTTGCCCAAGGCCGCTCAGGGTTACGCCGAACTGTATGTCGGCGGTGCTCATCTCCGCGACGTTGACGACGAGATCCATCAGGTTTTCGGCGCTGCCTTGGTGTATCTCGGGCTCGACCGAGGAGAAATACTGAAGATTATATAAGTTTCTCAAGCCATCGATGATCTTGGCTTTCGAAAACACATCGCCGGTTTCCAAAGGCACCTCGCGGGCAAGCACGTATTCCTTGGTCTTTTCGTTGCCTTTGAAGCTCAGGTTTTCAATATGAGCCCTGTCCCTCTCGGTGATCGTAATGATGAAGCCAATGGAGCCGGCGTTTTCATCCCGCTCTTCCTGCATCGCGATCTGGTTGTAGATATATCCCGATTCATAGTACAGGTCGTCGATCTTCTGCTTTTCCTGCTGGAGTTTCTTGTAATTGAGAACCGTGCCGGGCTTCAAGGTGATCAGGTCTTTGAGCTTTTGATCCGAGAATACCTTATTCCCGCCAAAACTCATGCCGCCATACTTCCACTGCCGCCCCTCGGAGAGCGCAATCGTTAGGATCAGCCAGTTTTTCCCCGTCGTCGCGTCCTTCTCATACTCTTTGAATACATCAATTATCTTCGCGTCGACGAATCCCTTCGATTGATAATAGTCGATTACCGCTTTTTTGCTCTCCTCGAGCTTGGCTTCCTGGAAGGCGCCGCTCTGGAAGAGGGCCGCTTCCTTCAGCGTCATCTGCCCCTTCAATGTCTTGTCCGACATTGAGGCGTTGCCGGTGAACTTGATGGTTTTGAGGGATACCTGCGTTCCCTCGACAACCTTGAACGTGAGGACAAGAAGCGATGGGTCATCGGAGGGAGCCGCGTCGTGGGCTACCTCGGCGTCGGGATAACCCTTCTCGTTGTAGAGCTTTTTAATAGCCACGTCATCCAGATTCGCCTTGGTCGAGTTGTAGATGTCTCCCGACTTCGCGCTTATCGCCGCCAGAATGTCGGAGGTTCGGACGCCTGAATTCCCGCTGACGCGCACCGATAGAACGGAGGGCTTCTCCTTCACAACGAAGCGCAGAATGAGTTGCTCCTTCGAATCGTTCGGGGAGACGGCCTGGGGTTCGATCGAGTCGAACCAGTCCAGCTCATACAGCTTCGATTGCATCTCGAGCCAAAGGTCCTGGGTGAACGGCTTGCCGATATAGGTCCGGAGCAATGCGTCCAATTCATTTCTATTCGCCTTCTTTATTCCATCCCATTGAACCGAAGCGATCGGTTTATTCCAAAACCACTCTTCGGTCGTCGTCTCTTGGGCACCAACGAATCCAGAGCCGAGCAATGCGATGAAGGCGACAGTCAGCAAAAATTTTCTCATACGTTGTTCCCCAAATATGTTAATACACATATCGCCAACTCAGGCTCAACTGCTGCCCGGTGACGAGAGATCCTTCATCGAGTGAAGGCGTTATGCTCCAATTTATAAGGCCAAAAGGAGAATCCAGCTCTATGCCGAATTCGGAGTCTAGACGCAAACGGGAGGAGCTCACAAGGGGGTCTTCCCTGAACTTGAGCCCTGCGTGGAGGAAGGCGGAGTCGGTGATGTATTTGCCGATATAGAGCTCGCTCTGATCCAGATATCGAGCCAAGGGATCCTCGGGGTTCGCGTCAGTCGCCGGTTTCGTGAGATCGAGCAACCAGCGCTGAATGAAAGAGGATCTGATAAAAACGATATCCAGCCCAAGCTTTTTCTGCACATCCTGCTCGAAGCGCTTGAATATATTGAGCTGGGGGATGAATTCCGACGAAGCGATAGCCGCCTTCCTTATGTCCAGGGTATCAGTGGTGTTGGCCGACAGGACACCTCCCGACATCATCGAAATGAGCTGGGTTTCGCTATAGAAAGGTATGGAACTCAAGCGAGGATTCAGGTTTTCAAGCGGAGAACGCTCGGCTTCGAGCATAATCTTCACCGTTCCCAAGGCGTTCGATTCCCGCAACTCCGCGGACGCGGTGACCAGCGGGTTGAATTTCGTGCTGTTTTCCGAAAATTCGATTGTCCCGCTCTTCAGGAAAAAGCTTCTCAGATAGTAGAGCACATACCCTGTTCTCAAATCGATTTTGCCGTCGAGGGAGAAATCCTGGGATGAGGAATCGTATTGCAGCACGAGAGCGCTGCCCGGGGACGTGAATCCCCTTACCAGGGGGATTTTGTTGTCGGGCAGGTACACTTCGAGCTGCTTGCCGAAGGTCATGGCGGCTTTAATCCTGAAAGCGAGGGCGTTCGGATCGGCCACGGGGGCGTTTTCCGGAAGGAATCCTTGCGGATCGATCAGCACTTGTCCGCGCTCGAAATACACCGACCCATCGGCGACGACGACATCGTTATCGAGCGAAAGCACCATGTTCACCTGGGCTTTCGCGTCGATGACCGTGATCCCGGCGATTTTGGTCGAAATGTTCACGACGCTGTCTTTTTTCGAGGCGACGTTGAATTTGAGATCCGTAAGCGTCCACTGGTCGAGCAAACCTGAAGCCGATAGGTCGATGATACCATTTTCGAGCGAGACCGAGGTAGGGGCGATTTCGATATTCTTTCCCGCGAAGTTGAGTTCCGCGTCGAAGGGGCCTATTTTCCCCATCACTAGGTCACTTGAAAGGAGGGACGCTTTTTTCAGCATCAGCGAGCCGTTTATCTCCGGATCCGCTATCGGTCCTTTCAGCGTTACCGCCCCCGTAAGATTCCCATCGAGGATTTTGATTTTGTCCATCGGAATCAAGAAAGCGATCTTTTTCAGATCAATGTCGAGATTCTCTATGGACGCGGAAACGGTATTATTCGCCATGATCCCCTTAATGCTTGCGGAAATCGGAAATTTTTCATTCATGAGCAGCGCGAAACTGCCGTCCGAAGTAAAGGAGGCAGTCAGCGCTCCTTTGCCGCCTTCCAGCGAAAGATTCCCATCCCCGTATGTACCAGAAAACGCCCATTGATCGATCAAAGTTTCACGATATTTCGCATTTCGCATTTTTCCGGTGAATTCAAGCGCAAAACCACTGCTTTGACCCGCATTTTCGCTCTTTGACGTGCTCACCGTCGCGTCCGCCTCAATGGCCGCCTCAAATCGATCGCTTCCCAATACTGTCTTATAGCCGAAGTCAAGGCTCACTTTGCCGTTCGAAGGCCGGAGCGTAGCGCTCAGGTTCTCCACCTGATGGCTCAAATACTCAATTTTCGGGGATGCTATCGTGATTAGTCCATTCTCGAGGCTGCCGGATAGGCTCATCTTTATTGGAATCGCCTTATACTCCCCTCCCACTAATCGAGCATCGAGTTTTGCCGGGGGTATCACGCTCCAATCCATAGGAGCGAGACGGATGCTTGCCAGGTCGAGCGGCCCTTGCATGGTGATAGTGCCTTCGAGCGCGCCCCTTAAATCCTTGGCGAAATAGCGTTCGAGGGGCAGCCCGCCGATGCCGATCTTCGCATCGATGTTCCCCCCCGTATAGCTTGCCTTTACATCGTAGGTGTCGATACCATTTTCCGTGCTTTTGAGAAGGCCTTCCAATGAGATTGTGGGCGAAGTGCCGAGATCCTTGTAGCTCGCCTTCAGGTTCCCCCTAAGCCCATAGCCCTTCCCGCTTACCGTCAGCTCCCCTACTTCCACCTTCCCTTCGCTGACCTTCACTCCCTTCATCCCCAAGCCCGGATACTCCCCTTCTCCCTCGTACCGTATCCCAACGCTCTCCCCGTCCACCCACCACGCCTTGTCCGCCCCATAGCCCCCCGTCAGCGACAGGTCCCCATACACCACTCCCGTCCCCACCGAGATTGGCAGCCCCGTCGCCTTCAGACTCCCTTTGTACGTCCCCCCAGCCCCCACTTCCACCATCCCCTCGAGCCCATACCCCCCCTTCACCCTCCCCACTCCCTCCGCGTAGCTCCCCTCCACCCCGTAGCTCATCCCCCGATACCCTATATCCCCCGCAAACGTTATCCCCTTCCCGTACTCCCCGCTCCCCTTCACGCTCACCGTCTCCCCGCCAACCACGACCTCCAGACCCTTGATCTCATACCGGCTCCCGTCCCCCACCCCAGAACCCTTTACTTTCACCGTCCCACTTCCCGTCGACAGCTCTCCTTCCACGTTCCCCACCGCCCACGAGACCTTCTCGTAATCACCCCTCACCGTCCCGTTCCCGCTCACCAAAGCCCGCGTGATCCCCAATTCCGGCACCTGCAGCCCAAAGCTTTTCGCTACCGTAAGAAGGCCCATCACCTCCATCCCGCTCAGGTCAACATTCCATTCATATCCCTTCTTCCCCTTCAGAATGCTCCCTTCCGTGGTGAGCGTCCCCCCTCCGATCTCCCCACTCACCTTGATGTCGTATCGCTCATCCTTCTCGGCCACCCCCGCCGTCAATCCCTTTATCCCTATCCCCCTCACCATCCCTTCCCCAACACTCACCTCATAGGTCCCCTTCCCTCCCTTCACCTCCCCCTTCACCACATCGCTCCCCGTCCCCACACTCACCACCCCAAAAACCTGCAACCCCTCATACCCAAGGCTCCCCTCATACCCCAGATCATACCCATTCACCAGCCCTCGTACTTTCAGTTCCCCTATCCCCGTCCCATCCCCTTTCCCGCTTACCTCGACCGTCGCTCCCTCCACCGACACCCCACCTACGCTCTGCCCTCTCCCCCCCGTCGCCTTCACCGTCCCCTCGTACCCCACCACTCCCTTCGCATAGCTGAATCCCACCCTGCCTTCGTAGCTCAGTCCCAAGAGCTCTTTCCCCACTCCCTCGAGCCCCCTGATATCCCCTTCGGGCCTATACCCCCCAAGGCTCACCTCTCCCCCGACCACCCCTTCCTTGATCCCATACCGCACCACCCCTTCCAGGCCCTTCCCGCTCCCTAGCCTGAGCTCAACCCACTCCCCAATCTTGCTGAGCGAAACCACCTGCTCCGCGATTGAGACGCCGCCAAAGCTGCCAGAAAGGCCGGCTGTCGCTGAAAGCGTGGCAAAATCGGACGACATCGCCGCCTTGGCCGTTGTCGCCTGCAGGAAGAGCTCATTGGAGCCGAGGGAGGGAAGAGAGGCGAAGAAGAGGGCCGTGGACGCGACAAGCTCGACCGATCCCGAAATCGTCGATACCTGGAGGGATGAAATCGAGGATGAATACCTGCCTTTCCCAGCATCCTGAATGGATAGGGATGCGTCGGCTATGTCGAGCGTGAGGTGAGGCAATTCCCCGGCGGGCTTGCTGGCGAGATAGGATGATATTTTTTCATATATTGCGGCATCAGCGGGAAATATAAGGTCGAGATTGAGGCCTTTGATGGCGATTTCGTTGATGACGTCCTGAGGTTTGCCAAAAATCGCCGCCCAAAAATCTACGCGAAGATCCAGATCAGCGATCGACAGCACTTTCCTTCTGGAAACGGCGTAGCTGTCGGCCGTCTCCTGAAAAAGCTCGATATCGCGGATCTCGACGTGGTTGGAGGAAGAGAGGATGGCATAGCCATAGCCCAGCCTCAGGCCGGATATGGAATAGACAGTATCCTGCAGGGAAGCGACGGCCGACTCGACGCGCTTGTTCGCGAAGCTGCGCACGCGGGGGGCAGCATACGCCACAAGCATCCCAGCGAATGCAATCGCCAGGACAACGGCCAGAGCCAATTTCGCGCTTTTTCGTGCCATCCATTCAATTCCTGCGTAGAAAAGGTAAGCTGTACCCTATATACTAACACACCATGAAGCGCGATGACACTGATTCCGCCTTAAAAAACTTCATCGTTTTCGAAGGTATCGATGGTTCCGGAACGACGACGCAGATACGAAGACTGGCGGCCGCGATGGAAAAAAAAGAAATTGCCCATATGGTCACTTCGGAGCCAAGCTCTCGGCCGGAGGGGGCTCTCATTCGGCGAATATTGAAAGGCGAAATCGACGCGGAGCCTGGGACGGTCGCCTATCTCTTCGCCGCCGATCGCTATCAGCACGTATTCGGCAAGGAAGGCATTCTCGAAGCGGCCGGAAAAGGGCTCATCGTGCTCTGCGATCGCTATGCCCCATCCAGCCTGGCTTACCAGGGGATCACCTGCGGAAAGGAGTTGCCGAAGCTCTTGAACACGGCCTTTCCCGCCCCTGGCCTCACGCTTTATTTCAGAGTGGACCCAGAGATAGCGATGCGAAGGGTACGTTCGCGGGATCAGCTAGAAATTTATGAAAAACTGCACATCCAAAAGCAAGTTAGCGTTGCCTATGAGGAAGTCATGAGTGCCGCCGAGGCGGATGGATGGAAAATCGCCGCGATCGACGCCGAACAACCTATCGATGATGTGACGAGGCAGATTTTCGTGGAGCTGGAAAAGCATCTTGGAGTACGCTTGGCGGAATAGCCTTTCAGCGGATCAGCATCGCGTCGCCATAGCTAAAGAATCGATATCCCTTGTCAAGGGCTTCGCGATAGGCATCGAGGATCGCCTCCCTGCCCGCGAAAGCGGATACGAGCATGAGGAGGGTCGATTTCGGCGTATGGAAATTCGTGAAGAGCTGATCGACGACATTGAAGCGATAGCCCGGATAGATGAAAATGCTCGTGCTCGAGGCGCCGGCGCGCAAGCCTAAAGGTTCCCAGGCCGATTCAAGCGTCCTCAGGCTTGTCGTTCCCACGGCGAGGATCTTCCGCCCTTCGCGCTTGGCGGCATTCACCGCCGCCGCTGTCTTTTCCGACACCGTGTACCATTCTTCATGCATTTTATGCTGCTCAATCTGATCCACCCGTACCGGAAGAAAGGTGCCAAGCCCCACATGGAGCGTTACCCATTCGATCGATACGCCGGATGCGGCGACTGAATCCAGGATGGCTTTCGTGAAGTGCAGTCCGGCCGTCGGGCAGGCGGCCGATCCGGTTGTCTTGGCGTAAATCGTCTGGTAACGATCCGAATCGGAGCTTTCATCGCTCCGCTTGATGTAGGGAGGAAGAGGGATGTGGCCATGCACGTCCAGGTAGGCGTCCCCGACGGGCGCTTCAAACTCAAGTATTTTCTCGTCATCCTTTTCCGCGATGATGCCGCCTCTCAGCTCGCCGGGAAAAAGATAACCGCGTCCAATCTTCTGCCTTCGGGACTTGCTGGTCATGGCGATCCAGGTTGTCGCCCCGCTCATCGGATCGACCTGGCCCATGGCTGGGGCAAGAAGCAAAAACTCGACCTTGGCGCCCGTGTCGAGGGCGGTGCCGTAAAGCCTCGCCTTCCTCACCTTCGAGTCGTTGAAGACCATGACCGTACCCGGTTCGAGGAATGCGCTGAGTTCGGAAACCATGGAATGGGTGCGCTCGCCGCTGGCCCTTTCAAGGACAAAGAGCCGCGATTCCCCTCTTTTCTCGGTCGGATATTGGGCTATCGAGCTTTCCGGAAGCTCAAAATTGAAGTCGTCCGTTTTCATTGCTGTACTCCATGCCGAGGTGCTTGTAGGCGAAAGCCGTGGCGACTCGTCCTCGCGGGGTTCGGGCTATAAGCCCCGCCTGGATGAGGAAAGGTTCGTAGTAGTCCTCGAGGCTGTCGACCGCCTCGCCGACCGTTATGGCCAGGGTCTCGGCGCCGACGGGGCCGCCTGCGTATTTCAGAATGATCGCCTTGAGAATATCGCGGTCCAGCCTCTCCAGACCGAGAATATCCACCTCAAGGCGCCCCAATCCTTCCCTGACGATATCGATGTCGATCGAATCCTTTCCGGCCACCTGGGCGAAATCCCTCATCCGGCGCAAAAGCCGGTTGGCGATGCGCGGCGTGCCGCGGCTCGTCGAGGCAAGAAGCCGAACCGCGTTTTTCGCAATCTTGATGTCGAGGATCGAGGCGGAACGGTTGATGACGAGCTCCAATTCCTCTGCGCTGTAATAGTCGAAGCGCAGGGAAATCCCGAAGCGGCTTGAGAGGGGGGCGGAAACCATGCCCGCCTTCGTGGTCGCGCCGATAAGGGTGAAGGGCGGCACGGGAACGCGGACAGTCCGGGCGGAAGGACCCTGGCCGATGATCCAGTCCAACTCGAAATCCTCCATCGCGATATAGAGCATTTCCTCTATGGCTGGCTTCAGCCTGTGGATCTCGTCGATGAAAAACACGGAACCCGGCCTTAAGGTCGTGAGGATACCCGCCAGATCCTTGGGCTTCTCGAGGGCGGGAGCGCTTGTCGGCTTGAAGTCCGATCCCATCTCGGAAGCGACAACGAGGGCAAGGGTGGTTTTTCCCAAGCCCGGGGGTCCCATAAGAAAGAGGTGGTCGAGGGGCTCAGCGCGTTCCCTCGCCGCCCTTATGAAGATCGAGAGATTTTCCTTGAGGCGTGCCTGCCCCTGGAACTCAGAAAGGACATGGGGTCGCAGCGAGGCTTCGCGCTCATCCTCCGCCGGATCGAAGTAGGGATCCATGGGGCCGGTTTTCGCTCCCGAATCGGGGCTTGAGGCGGTGGCGGCGGCCTCGGCGGGTTTTCTCATTTTGAGCCTCCGGCGGAAAGGTCGAGGAGGGCGCGCCTGAAGAGCTCGCGTTCGCCTTCAAGCCTGCCCGCGGCGGTACCGTCGGCGCCGGAAGGGACATCCCCCGCGAGGCGCCTCACGGAGGCCTCGGCGGCCTTTCGGTCGAATCCCATGTCCGCGAGGGCGGCGATGACGTCATTCCAGGGCGAGGATGGGGCGCGACCTTCCCCTCCCGTACTCAGCTCGATGAGCTTCCCTTTGAGGGCAAGCACCATTTTCTGCGCCAGCTTGGGACCAACGCCGGAAATCTTCTGCAGGGCGGCGAGATTGCCCGCCTCGAGCGCCACGGCGAGATCGGCGGGGGAAATCCCCGAAAGTATCTTGAGGGCTTGCTTGGGGCCTATGCCTTCGACCTTCATCAAATCGAGAAAAAGCCTGCGTTCATGGTCCGAGGGGAAGCCGAACAGCTTCATGCCATCTTCGTAGTGGTGGAGCCAGACAAAAACTTCCGTCTGCTCGCCCACCGCCCCGAAGAGATTGGCGGCGCGGAGGGGAACGGCGATATCCCATTCGATGCCCCCCGTCAGGACGTACAATGAATCGATGGAGCGACCGGAAAGCGTGCCGAGTATTCTGTTGAACATTGAGGGAAGTATAGCAGGTTTCGCTCAGTCTGCGCCAGTGCGGAAGTGCTTCAGAGCGATGATATGCCGGCGGGACCTTCGAAGTGCATCCTGCAAATCGCGGCCGCCAAGGCGTCCGCGGCGTGGTCGGGCGAAGGGATGGCAGACAGCCCAAGAAGTATTTTCACCATTTCCTGCACTTGGAGCTTATCGGCCCTCGCCGTTCCCGTCACCGACTTCTTTATGGCGTTGGGCGTAAACTCGGCCAAAGGCACGGCTGAAAGGGCGAAAGCGAGCTTGATCACTCCCCTCGCTTCGGCCACCGGCAGGGCTGAACTCACGTTGCGGAAGAAATAGAGATCCTCGATGCCGCCCGCGTAGGGTTTGTGGAGGCTAAGCAATGAAGAAATTTCGTCGAAAATTATTCTCAGGCGATCTTCGGAGGGCGTGCCGACCTTCGTCGTTATGCAGCCATGGGCAAGGTGCCTGAGCTGGCCGCCGCTCTCGGCGATGAGGCCATAGCCCACCGAGGCGAGGCCGGGGTCGATACCGATGATGATCCTTTCCGATCTGATCGGCGTCGATATCGCCTTCCCGGCCCGTATCATTCCTCACTCTTCGCTTTCGGGAAGTTCCATGTTGTGGTAGACGTTCTGGACGTCTTCGTTCTCTTCGAGCCTGTCGATGAGACGCTGGACTTTGCCCGCGGTTTCGCCATCGATATCGACATAGGTTTCGGGAACCATCGAGATCTCGGCGCCGAGGGTTTCGAAATTCTTCGCGTTCATCGCGTTGAGCACCGATTCGAAGCTGCTCTGGTCGGTGTAGACGACGATCGTCCCTTCCTCGCTGACGACATCGTCGGCGCCGGCGTCGATTGCCGCTTCCATGATCTGGTCTTCGGTATATTTCTCGGCGTCATAGCTGAGGACGCCCTTGC
>Ga0074195_1003930_pt1 | contig 13032 bp, 10 predicted proteins | sample EPASupsiteHSE623_FD_64525 | JGI IMG/M metagenome (GOLD analysis project Ga0074195, IMG submission 64525) | Bioremediated contaminated groundwater from EPA Superfund site, New Mexico - Sample HSE6-23 | ecosystem: Environmental > Aquatic > Deep subsurface > Groundwater > Contaminated ...
ATGCCGCAGGAGGGAGAGCGGCTCTTCAGAATGACGCCGTCGAGGGTATCGGGATCGAGGGTGTCGAGGAAGCCTTCGGCGAATTTCTCCATGTCGGCGGTCACGTCGCGTCCCGTCGAGGGCTGGACGAGCCGGCGGCCTTTGCCGCGGTCGCTTTCGATGCGGATCGGGTCGCGCGGGACGCCGAGCCCGATGGCCATCTCGGGACAGACGGTGGTGTGGTCGAGATAGGGAAGGAGCGCTTTGCCGAAATCGAATCCGATCATCGCGCCGTTGTAGCGGCAGCTGTCAAAGCCGAGACAGCGGCTGAACAGGATGAGCGGGCGTTCCCACGAAAAAGCGGTCATGTTATCCTCCGAAAAGCGGCGGCGTTCGTCAGCCGAGCGCCACATCGAGTATCATCATCACCGCGAAGCCGACCATCGTGGCCATCGTGACCAGATCGACATGCGACTCGTCGCGCTGAGATTCGGGTATCAGCTCTTCGACCACCACATAGATCATCGCGCCGGCGGCGAAGCAGAGGGCGAAGGGGAGTATCGGCTGGAGATGGGTCACGAAGTAGGCACCCGCCACCGCGGCGACCGGTTCCACCATCCCCGAATACTGGCCGATGAGGAAACTGCGCCCTACGCTCATCCCTTCGCGGCGCAGGGGGACCGATACGGCCGCCCCTTCCGGGAAGTTCTGGATGCCGATGCCGATGGCGAGTGCGACCGCGCCGCCGATGGTGGCCGAATCGAGTCCCGCCGCGATGGCGCCGAAGGCCACCCCGACCGCCAGCCCTTCGGGGATGTTGTGCAGGGTGATGGCGAGCACCAGCAGTGTCGAGCGCTGCCACGAGGTCTTGGGTCCTTCGGCGTTCTCGGTCTTCATCCCCATGTGCAGATGAGGGAGGAACCGGTCGGCAAGCCGGATGAACACGCCGCCCGACAGGAATCCGCCCGCGGCCACCAGCCACGGTGTGAGCCCCATCTCTTCGGCCATTTCGATGCCGGGGGCGAGGAGCGACCAGAACGAGGCGGCGATCATCACCCCGGCGGCGAAACCGAGCATGGCGTCGAGCAGTTTCCGGTTTATTTTGTGGAAGGCGAAGACGAAGGCGGCGCCGGCGGCGGTCATGGCCCACGTGAAAAGACCGGCGATAAGCGCGAGCAGTACCGGGTTCAGGCCGCCGATGGAGTCGCGCACGATGCCTCCGGTATCAGGTTATGAACCGCAGCACTTTTTGAATTTCTTGCCGCTGCCGCAGGGGCAGGGATCGTTACGGCCCGCCTTGGGCGTCTCATGACGGACCTGCGCCTGCGGCGCACCGCGGCCGTCCTCGAAATACCAGCGCCCCTTTTCCTTCGAGAAGACGGCGATCTCGTGGTGCTGGTTATGGTTCCCTTTCTGGGTGTAGGTGGCGACGAACTCTATCTCGGTCTTGCCGTCGACCTCCTGTTGGCCCCGTATGTCGAGTTTTTCCCACTGCGAGGTGGTCGCCCAGCGGCGCGTCTCCTCCTCGTTCATGGCGTTCTGCGCCTTGGGGTGGGTGGTCTCGATGATGTACTTTATCTCGGCCCGCGCGAAGGCGGTGTAGCGGCTCCGGAGCAGTTCTTCGGCGGTAGCGGGCTTTTTCTTGCCCTTGATGAACGGTTCGCAGCAGTCGGAAAAGGACCTTCCGGTCCCGCAGGGGCAGAGCGTCATCGGTGTCTCCTTTATTCGCCGAGCAATTCGTCAAGTTCGTCCATATCGTCCTTGGCAGGTTTCTTGGATTTCTTCTTGGGAGCATCCTCTTCATCGTCGGAGGAACTTTTCTTCTTCGGTGGGTCCTCATCGAAGATGCTCTCTTCCTCATCGGCCGCCTTCTTGCTCTTCTTGGGCTTGGCCTCTTCTTCGTCGCCGAAGGGGTTCTCTTCGTCCTCTTCGACCGCTTTTTTCTTCTTCTTTTTCAGCTTGCTCTCTTCCTCGGCGGCTTTGCGGTCGGCCTCTTCCTCGGCCTGCGCCCGTTTTTCCTCTTCGATACGCCGCTGCTCTTCGGCCTTGCGTTCGGCCTCTTCGGCCGCCTTTTGCCGTTTCTCTTCGGCGATGCGCGCCTCCTCTTCGGCCTTCAGCCGTTTCTCCTCGGCGATGCGGGCGGCCTCCTCTTCGGCCTGTTTCCGTTTCTCCTCTTCGATGCGGGCCTTCTCCTCGGCCTCTTTTTTCGCTATCTCGGCCTCGATCGCGGCCACCTTGTCGCCCGTTTCTTTCTTATAGTCGCAGGCGTCGGCGCTGCCGGCGAGACAGCCCTTCTCATAGAACTTGTTGGCCTCTTTGAGGTTGAGCAGTTCTTCGGAGCGTGACAGTATGAAGTCGCCGACGAATTTGCACATCTCCCCTTCGTTGGCTTCGCAGGCTTTGCGCATGAAAGGATCGGCCTGTTCGAGACCGACGAGTTTCTCATTGTACTTGAGTATCATCTTGGAAAGCTTCACGCAGGCGGGGATGAGCCCGGCGTTGCAGGCCTTTTCGTAGTACTTCTTCGAATTGTCGAGTTTCTCTTGATCGTCGGAACGCTCTTCGACCACGTCGGCGATCTTGAGGCAGATCTCGTTGCTGCCGCCTTCGCAGGCGCGCGACCAGTATTTCTGGACCTTCTCGTAGCCTTCGGGGTCGTCTATCCGTTTGAACCAGGTGTCGCCCATGTCGGAGCAGGTCTCGACGTCGCCGTATTCACATGCTTTGTCGAACAGCTCTTTCGCCTTTTCGACATCCTTTTTCATGCCGAGTGCCTTGGCGTTCATCTCACCCAGAGCGCGGCACGATTTTGCCATTTTCTTTTCGCAGAGTTTCTCGTAGTAGCCGACCGCCGACGAGTAGTCCTGAAAGACGCCGTTGGTGCCGTTGCGCCACATGTCTGCGATGGTAAGGCAGGCTTCGTCGTAGCCGCCGTTGCAGGACTGATCGATGTAGGCGCGGCCCTTTTCGTTCTCGGCGTTGGGGGAATCGCCCGAAAGCCACGCGAGCCCCGCCTTGTGGCAGCCCGCCATCGAACCGTCCTTACAGGCCGACTCGTAGTACCAGCGCGCCTTTTCCTTGTTGACGGTGAGATACTTGTCGCCCTCCATGATCTTTTCCTGCGGCGTGGAGGCGCAGGCGGCAAGCAGCATGCCGATCGCGGCGACGATGAACGGAACGATGTGTCTGGTCTTCATGGTAACCCCCGTAGGTTATGTTCTGTCGAAGAAGATGTTCTTTTCGGTGGCCGAAAGCGGTATGCCGTATATTGCCACGATGCCGGGGCCGAGGAGCCCGAGTTCCTTCGCGGCCAGTCCGATGCTGTACATGATGCGGTTGTCGATCCGCAGGTCGGCGGCGGCGGCGCAGGCCGAACCGACCGCGATGCCGAGGTTGACGGTGTTGTAGAGACAGGGGACCGTCGGGTGCTGTTCCTTTTCGGCGCAGTTCTTGAAACCGCACATGCCGCAGAGCTTGAGCCCGAGCGGCGCGATCTTGGTCCCGATGAGGACCACCGCTTCGGCCCGGCGGACATTCGCGGCGTCGCGCAGGATGTGGGGAACGCCGGCGCGGGCGCCGATCTCATCCATCTTGTCGGCGATGCGGTCGCGGTCGGGGCCGTCGGCCACCGCGTAGTCGAGCGTCTCAAGGCCGCGGCCTTTCGGTGCGGTCTTGGCGGCGACGAGCATCAGCCGCGCCGCCTGCAGCACGGTGTCGTGTCGAAGTTCCTCATAGCGGGTCAGGGTCATCACAGCTCTCCTTATTTTCCCGAACCTTCACGCAGGATCCGGGCGATATAGGTCTGGCCCCGCGCCTCGGCGATGAGTTCGGCGTAGAGGCCGTCCTTACGCTTGAGGTCGGGGTCGGCACCTTTTCTCAGCATGTCCTTGATGATGGTGCTCATCCCTTTTTCGACGGCGAGCATGAGCGCCGTATTGCCGTCGTCGTCCTGAATGTTCATATTCATATCCTGCTGCAACAGGACGCGGATGAGTTCGCGGTCGTTCTTCTGTATCGCCATCATCAGCGCGGTCTTTCCCTTGGCATACTGGAAATCGAGGTCGGCGGCCGCCTTGTAGCGCAGGAGCATCTTGGCCAGATCGAACTTGCCGGCGGCGAAGCAGAACATCAGGAGTGTGTGTCCTTTGGCGTTCTTGATGCTCGGGTTGGCCTTACTTTCGAGCAGGAGACGGACCATCGATTTGTCGTTCTGCTCGATGGCGATCATGATGGGGGGGCGTCCTTCGTAGTTCGGGGCGTTGACGTTGGCCCCCTTGCGGATGAGCTTGCGTGCCCCGGTGGTGTCGCCTTTGATGACGGCGGTGGCCAGTTCGTCGGGCGATATCTCGAAGACCTTGAGTATATTGATGACGGCACGCTGACGGTTCTCGACGGCGTAGGAGAGGGCGTTACGACCTTCATCGTCGACCTGATAGGGATCCGCCTTCTTCTTCAGGAGGAACTGCACCGCCTTGACGTTGCCTTTCTCGGCGGCGTACATGAGCGCCGACTTTCCCCGGTCGTCGGCCGTTCTCATGCCGGCTCCGCGCTGGAGGAGCTTCATCGCCAGATCGTCGTTGCCCGAGGTGATGGCGTGCATGAGCGCCGTTTTACCGTCGGGACCTTTGAGATCGGGCTTCACTTTGCGGGAGAGGAAGAATTCGACCATCGCGGTCGATCCGCTGGTGACGGCGGTGATGAAAAAGGGCCAGCCGTCGGAATCGGAGCCGTTGATGTTGCCGCCCGCCTTGACCGCCGCCTGCGCCTTGGCGACATCCATCGCCTGAACGGCGAAAAGGAGCTTGTCGTCGGCGGGACCTTTGGCGTAGAGCGGGGGGAATATCAGCGTCAGCAGGAGTGTCAGCAGGCATACCCGGGTCATTTCGATCCCTCTTCGGGTCTGTCGCCGATAACGCGGTCGCGGCCCGCTTCTTTGGCCTGATACAGGTAGGCGTCGGCGCGGGCGATAAGTTCGTCGGGGGAGGGGGTGACGCCGGTACAGGTGGCGTACCCGATCGATGCGGTCACCGTGATGGTGTGGTCGCCCGCGGTCACCTTGAGCTTGGCGATATTGCGGCGGATCCGTTCCGCGACATGCGATGCTCCCTTGCGGCCCGCCTGCATGATGACGAGGAATTCCTCGCCGCCGTAGCGTCCCGCCAGATCGGTGCCGCGCAGCGCGGCGGAGATGGCCCCCGCGACCGCCTTGAGCACTTCGTCGCCCGCCGGATGGCCGTAGGTATCGTTGACCAGCTTGAAGCGGTCGATGTCGACCATCGCCACCGAGAGTTTGGTGAGCGGTTCCAGCCGCGCCGCGCGGACGCGGTCCTTGAGCACCTTCATAAGGTGACGGCGGTTCGATACGCCGGTCAGCGGATCGGTGATCGATTCACTGTGGAACTGACGCTGCGAGAGGATCGTGGTGACCTGCGAGATGGTATAGTCGAGGACCCGCCGCTGTATGGCGTAGAGGGTCGGGTTCTGTTTGGTGAGACGGCACAGGACGGCGCCGAAGGTGGTCAGGTGTTCGTCGAACATGGAGAAGAGTTCCCACTCTTCGGGGAAATGCTGTTCGTCGGTGTATATCTTGTCGAGGACCGATGCCCAGTCGGCGGCATCGATGCCGCGCGCCGCGGCCACATGAAGCGCATCGGTGCCGGGGTCGCAGACGGCGAGCACCATGCCGTCCAGCGATAGACTGTCGTTGAGTTCAAGGAACACCTCTTCGACCGTTATGGTGTTCTCCTTGAGCCCGGCGATGAGTTTGGAGGATGCCGAGAGGGTCGACATCTCGACGATACGCTCTTCGACCTGTTTGGCCAGCTTCTTCATCTGATAGAAGGATGACACGAGCGTCGAGAAAAGCGACACGAAGGAGTGTTCGTAGGGGGAGAAGGGGGCGCCCTGTTCGTCGCGGGTGATGAGTACGAGGAATGATTCGTCGAGTATGGAGAAGAAGGAATATATCTCACGCTCCTCTTCGAGCATCATATTCCCCTCGAAGGTCGGTATCGTTTCGATATCGGCGGTGGTGGCGCCGAACGATGCGAGCGTTACCCAGCGGGCGTCGTGCAGGTCGAACCGGCAGAGCGCCGCGAAGGAGAGTCCGAAAAAAGGACGTGCAAGGAAATCGACGATATGGCGGGGGATCTCTTCGGCGGGGGCCGGTTCGAGGGTTATCGCCGCGAAATTGACGAGGTTCGTCATCGCGTCGATGGTCCAGTTGTTGTAATGTCCGAACCGATCGGGGAGGGTCTTGTCAAAACTCTCGCCGAGCATCGCTTCGTTGGTCGTCATTCCGGTCGCGCTCCATTTACGCCGGCCACTATAGCAAAAAGAAATTCCCATTGCAATTTTACGCGCGCGTAAGGAGAAAAAATCAGAAGGCCTCGAGAATATTGAAGTAAAGCTTCAAATAGGGGCGCTCTGCCGACATGCCGAAATCAAAACGGAAGTTGATGTTGTTCTTTTTGCTGAGCGTGATCCGCAGTCCGGCGCCGGCGGCGAACTTGAGGTCGGAGAACAGATAGTCCGCCAGACTGTTCTGTACCGTACCGACACCGGCGAAGAGTACGGCGCCGAAACGCCACCAGACCGGGACGCGCCATTCGACCTGCCCGGCCACATAGGTCTTATCGCGGTAGCGGCCCTGCGGATAGCCGCGCATCAGGTTCTGGCTGCCCAGAGCGGGAAGGTAGGGGAGCGGCGGGGTGCCGGTCAGTATCGTATTGAGGTGGAACTGCCACGCCAGTACGCTGTCGAGCGGCAGTGAATGGTACTGGCGGTGGTCGAAGATGAGGTTGGTGAAGTTGTAGTCGCTGGAGAATGCCTCGTTGAAGCAGATAAGCGAAAGGGTGGTGAGGGCGCCGGTGCTCGGATAGAGTGACTTGTCGCGGCTGTCGCGGCTGAATTCGACGCCGAGTCCCGAGAAGAAACCGCTCGGTCGGTTATCGGCGACATAGTCGGCCAGCGGCCCGTCGTCTTCGTAGCTGTAGAGCTTATGATATCCCTGCAGGACGGTGATGCCGCCGTATATCTTTTCCCAGAGACGCATCGAAAAGGTGATCTCCCCCTTGATCGTCAGCGGGGTGTAACTCTCGGCATGCCACGGGCTGTGGGGGCCGATGCCGTAGAAATCCTCGGGATACCGCGATACGACCAGTACTCCGTCGGCCTTGTAGAGACCCTCGTCGAAATAGAGCGTGCCGGCGTTCGCGTTGAGTATCTGGTTGTTGAGCGTATAAAAAAGGACCGTGGTGAAGGAGTCGGAACGCTTTTCTTCTTTCGTCTCATAGCTCTTCTTGAAAAAGATGGCGGTGCCGCCGAAGCCGAAACTGGTGTCGGAGGTGTAGAAGGCGATGGGGAAGGCGATGATGCCGGAGTCCTTCTTCTCCTCCTCCTCCTTTTCGGCGCGGGCGGTATTCATCCGGGTGTCGCGGTCACGTTCCTCGGTGCTTTTCCCCTGATAAGGTTCGAGCGCCGCGAGCTGCGAAGCAAAAAAAATAGGTAGCAGGAACATCCATCCCATGGGGACATCATAGCGGGCCCGGTTTGTTTTTGCAAAGAATCTTTATCTGTGGTATCCTCCGCCGGTAAATGACTGACGCGAGGTGTCCGATGAAACGGCTGCTGGTTATCCTGATGTTGCCCGCCCTGATCGCCTGCGCCACGACCGCATCGAACGCGGCACCCGGCGCGTCGCCGAAGGAGCCGCCGCCGCTGTGTGTGCCGGCGGTGCAGGCGACCGGTCCCGAGGTGTCCCTGCTTTCCGATATCTTCTTCAGCGTCGGGCCCCGCCCCGGCGACTTCGACAAACTGCTCGATGCGGCACTTGCGAAATATCCGGGGAGCTACGAAGTGCACGAGATGGCGGCATGGTGGCATACCTTGCTCGGCGACCGGCATGAAGCGCGGACCCATTACCTGCAGGCGGTCTGCGATCTGGCGAGTCCCCGGACCGATCTGTATCTCTATGCTCTCAACGGCGGTCTGACCTCCGGCGAGAAGAAACAGCTCCTGCCGATACTCGCGGCGCTGGCCCAGTATCATCCCGATCCGGCGGTGCGGCCGGTCGCCGCCGCGATGCGGGCCGATCTTCTCATTGATCTGGGGCGTGCCGATGAGATGCGCCGGATCGCCGACGGTCTGGGGTATATCGCCGACTGGGTGGTCATGGGGACCTTCGACAACGATCAGGGAAAGGGCTTCTATGAGGCATATCCGCCGGAACAGGAGATAGATTTCTCGAAAAAGTATAAGGGGAAGATCGGCGAGATCGGCTGGATGAGCGTCGCGCCACTGCGGCACGACCGGTTCCTGTCGCTCAAGAACATCCTCTATCCCGACAGTTGGTCGGCCGCCTATCTGGTCACTCACGCACAGCTTCCGGCCCAGACCGACGCGCTCCTTTCCATCAGCACCGGCAATCCGACGGCGGTCTGGATCAATGGCGTGCAGGTCTATACGAACGACCGGCTCGATTCTTTTTTCTATGACACGATCAAGGTACCGGTGCGCCTTTCGACCGGGTGGAACCGCATCATCGTGAAATCGGCGGCCGAGGAGGGGAGCTGGCTGTTCGCCGCGCGCCTGACCGCCGCCGACGGAAAACCGATCACCGGCATCACCTACGGCCGCGACACCGGCGGCGCGCCGTTGGCTGCGGCGCTCGTGCAGCCGATCCGCCCGGCGCCGGTCGACGAATTGCTCGCTTCGATCGCGGCGCAGAACCGGCAGAGTTTCATCAGATCGCTCACGGCCCAGCGCAGCGGTCTCAAAAAAGAGGCGAAACAGGCGATGCTCGCCTTTTATGAAGGGAATCCCGACAACGCCGTAGCGATGTACTTCGCCGCGAAGAATTTCGGCGAGAACGACGAGGAGGGACAGCTCATTGACCTGCTCAATCGCGCCGTCGGTCCCAACGGGGTGAGGACGGCCGGGTTCCTTATTCAGCGCGGCGATTTCTACCGGCGTAAACAGATACGCGACAGCGCCGAGGAGGACTACCGTGCGGCGCTTGCCCTCAACCCGCGGGCCGTCGCCGCCCAGTGGGGTATCGCCAATCTCTACCGCGACCGCAACTGGCATAAGGACCGGTGCGATGTGCTGGTCATGATGGGCGGGCAGTGGCCCGACGATACCGATATCATCAAAGAGTTCGCCGACTGTCAGGAGGCACGCGGCTTTTTCGACGATGCGACCACGCTCAACGCGCTCGCGCTGGCACAGGAACCGGGACGCCTGACGATACTGCGGCGGCTTCTGTCGCTCACCCGGGCGAAACAGGACTATCCGGCGGCGATCGCGCTGCTTGACCGCATGAAGGGTCTCGCCCCCGACGACCCGAGCTACCTCATTGAACAGGCGGAACTCCTGCGACGGCTCAAGCGATACGCCGAGGCGGTGGCCAAACTCGACGCTGCGATGCGCCTTTCACCCTACGATCCCGCTCCCTATCAGGATCTCGGCAATATCGCATGGGAACGGGGGAAACGCGAAGAGGCGCTCGCCCAGTGGAAACTGGCGCTCGACCGCAATCCGAAGAATTCGTCGCTTTCGGAGCGGATCGCCTACCTGACCGAGAACGAAAAAGAGATCGCCCAGCAGTATGTCCCGACCGACGACCAGATACGGGCCCGCATCGCCGTGGCAGGACAGGTGACGCCCCATCCCGGCGCGCAGGCGCTCATGGCGCTCGATCAGGCGGTGGTCCGCGTCAACGACGACGGTTCTTCGAAGTGGTACATCACCGAGGTCAAACGGGTGGTCAACGATACCGGCCGCGACATCCTCATCAACGAGAACCTGCCGTATGCGGGAAGCGTCAAGATACTCAAGGCATATTCACTCGATCCCGACGGCGTCCGGCAGGAGGCGTCGTCCATCCGCGGCTCCCAGATACGGTTCCGCCAGCTTGAACAGGGATCGGTGACGGTGGTGCAGTATATCCATTACAGCCCCGCGCCCCATTTCCTCGACAATCAGTTCCTCGGCGAATGGTACCTTCAGACGACCTATTATCAGATGCTCCACAGCGAACTGCGGCTTATCTATGATCCGAAACGCGAGATGATCTTCGACATACAGGGGACGGTCGAGGAGAAGACCGAAACGGTCGACGGACTCACCATGAAGACCTTCACCGTCACCGACCGGCCGCCGCTGTCGCTGGAGCCGATGTCGCCGCCGGTGGCCGACTTCCTTGAACAGATAACGATCAGTTCGGTCAAGAGCTGGGAGGAATATGTGAACTGGGAGAAGGCGCTTCTCAAGAACGCCTTCACCTCGACCAAAGAGATACGCGATCTGGCCGCTAAACTGACGGCGGGCGCCAAGACCCCGCGCGAGAAACTCGATGCCCTGTTCCCCTTCGTCGCGCAGGAGATCCGCTATCAACAGGACTACGAGACCACCATCGCCGGGGTGAAACCGCACACGCCGCCGCAGATCATCGAACGCGGTTACGGAGACTGCAAGGACAAGGCGGTACTCTTCATACAGCTCGCCAAAGAGGTCGGCGTCAAGCTCGACTACGCCATACTCCGGACGCGCGGCGCCGGTAAGTTGCAGAAGAAGATCCCCAACCAGCAGTTCAACCATGCCATCGTCCACGTGCCGGTCCAGCCGGGCATCGAAGAGGGATACTTCATGGATCCGACGGTCGATCTTTTGGAGATCGGCAATCTCCGCTCCGACGATCAGGGGGTGGAGAGCTTGGTCATGGATGTCGATACCTCGGCGTGGCGGTTCATCCCGATACCGTACCAGCCGGCCGAACTCAACTACGAGAAGCAGAATATCAGCTTCAAGGTCGGAGCGAACGGCGTGGTGACGGCCAAGGCGGTGGTCACCGTACGGGGCAGTTCATCGTCGTTCGTGCGGCGGGTGCTCCGTACCCAGAAGGATGCCGAAAAGCTGTTCCAGGGACTCGTCAACAAGCTCTTCCTCGGCGGCAGTCTGCTCAACGCCGAATCCAGCGACATTGAGGATATCAGGAACCCGCTCACCCTCACGGTGGAAGCCGATGTGTCGAATCTCCTCTCGACGCAGGACGACAAGAAGCGGCTCCGGATACCGCTTGACATCCTCAAGGCCGATCTCGTGAAGCTGACGACGCGCACCCTGCCGATGGAGCTGGGGATCAAAGGGCTCATGAGCTCGGCGGTGACGGTGGAGTTGCCCGCCAAGGCGAAGGTGGAGTTCTACCCGAAGGGGTTTAAGACGGCGGGTTCGTGCTTCACGGTGGAGCGGGGGACGAAGGCCGACAAGAACATGGTGAACCTCCTCACGGTCTACACGAAGGAGTGCACGATCATCGCGCCCGATGACTACCCGGCGTTCCGCACGGCGGTGCAGGATGTGGTCAGCCGTCAGGAAGACTACATTATATTTAAATGAAACGAGGGCGTCCCGCTGTGAACGCCCCTACAGGTCGGTAGATGTTCCTTTTTGTAGGGGCGCGCCAACGGCACGCCCGGTTCACGGTTGATAGTTCTGGTCAGGTAGGTATTTTTTGTCCAGTTCGGGGTCGACCGGTGCGGTGGGCGTCTGATTCGTCAGTGGCTTGCAGTCGCCGATGTTCTTCAGTTTGTCGCATGCTTTCGTGTCGCCGAAGTTACAGGCGGTGGTGAAGTAACCAGCCGCCTTATCCAGATCATACAGGCCGCCTCTGCCTTGGCAGTGCCAGTTGCCCAGCTTTGTGCAGGCAGTAGCGTTCTTTTCTCCGCAAGCACGGTCGAGCACCTTGGCACCGCTCGCATAGTTCCAATTCACATCGTCGTAGGTGAAATAGATATAGGCAACATTGCCGCAACAGATATCGTGTCCGCCCTCACAGGCCTTGAGCATGAACCACTCGGCTTTGAAAAGGTCCATTTCTCTGTCCGGGCGCTCCTTGAGATACTTTACGCCGAGCCGGCAACACTCCTCCGCGTCGCCGCCGTTGCACTGTTCGATGCGCGCCGCGAATTCGGCGTCGGCCTCTTCCAGTCTCTCCCAAGGTTCAGGGTCGTAACAAAGCGCCGTTTCACAGTTTAGCCACGGAATGCTGCAGGCGCTCGACATACTAAACATTATCACGATTAGAAGCAAACGCATGAAGCCCCCATTTCCACCGAAAGATGAGCCGATTTTAGCCGAAAGGGGAGTGGAAGGCAAAAAATTCAGGCGGTCAGTTTGGCTTTTTCGAGGACCTCGATGTTCCCGTCGGGCAGGAAGCGGACGAGGTGCAGGTTGCTGATGACCTGATCGAAGGCGTAGGTCACCTCGCCAAAATCGTCCCACAGTTCGGTGAATCCGCGCTCGGACAGATCGTTCATCGCCAGCGCCACATGCGGATGCCACTCTTCGGGCAGATACTCCTCGATGGTCCGGTCGCAGAATATCTCAAGGAAGGCGTTCGCCATGAGGTGCGTCCCTGCCAACTCCTCGGTCGGTTCGACCTCGAAGAAGAGCAGTTTGTTCCCGGCATTCCCCATCTTCCGCACTGAGAGCGTGAAGGGTTTCACCCGCGCCGCGAACCGCTGGAACTGCTTGCGCATCTCGGGCAGTTTTTCGGCCGCGACCGACCCGCCCTGAAAAGTGAACGAGGGATGGTGGAAGAGCTGGACCTCCTTCGCGCCGTACCGTTCGGCGCAGAGATCCCAGAGATTTTTCGTCTCCTGATAGAGGGAGCCTTCGAGGAGCGAGATGATCGCGATGAGTTCCTGTTCCATGGATGGTTACCGGAAGATAGTGGTTAGTTGATCGGGAGCGCGTTGCCCGCCTGCAGGTCGGCGAGTTTTTCGGAGTATTCCTTCTTGAGCGCGGCGGCCTTTTCAAGCGCCTTCTCGTATTCTTCGGCAAAGGCGGCGCGCTTCTGTTCATACCCGTTCTTGAAATCGGAGAGCTTTTGATCGTAGCCGTTCTTGAATTCGGTCACCTTTTGTTCATAGCCATTGACCAGAGAAAGCCGCTTCTGTTCGAAAGTCGCTTCATATTCTTTCTTGGCCACGGCAAGCCGGGCGGGGGCGGCCTCGTATTCATCCTTCCACTGGGCGACGCGGGAGCCGATGA
>Ga0074195_1003931_pt1 | contig 13031 bp, 21 predicted proteins | sample EPASupsiteHSE623_FD_64525 | JGI IMG/M metagenome (GOLD analysis project Ga0074195, IMG submission 64525) | Bioremediated contaminated groundwater from EPA Superfund site, New Mexico - Sample HSE6-23 | ecosystem: Environmental > Aquatic > Deep subsurface > Groundwater > Contaminated ...
GCTGGGAAGCACAGGCAACCGAGGAGGACCGGGCCAATACCGCCCTTGCCCTGACCGGCACCACCGCCTCCCTCTACTGGCAGATCGGCTATCTCAATCAACGGATAGAACTCTCCCTCGCCAGCATCGCCTATGCCCGCCGTACCCTGGAACTGGTCCGGGTGCAGCAGACTGCCGGCGCGGCCACCGCCCTTGAGATCCTGGAGGCCGAACGCAGCTTGGCGAGTCAGGAGGCCAATCACACAATTTTGGTGCAACAACGGGTCGAGGCCCGCAACGGGCTGGCCATTCTTTTCGACAGTCCGCCGCATACCCTGGAAACTTCGGAGCCAAAGGATCTGGATCAGGCCCAGCTTCCTGAAATAGCGGCAGGGCTGCCGGCGTACCTGCTGGCCCGCCGGCCGGATGTGCGCGCCGCCGAAGCGCGTCTGCGTTCGGCGCTGGCCGCCGCCGACGCCACCCGCGCCAGTTTCTATCCCTCGATCAATCTCAGCGGCAGCCTCGGGGGAAGCAGCGAGGAGCTGTCCCGGCTGCTCAAGAACCCGATCGGCACCCTGGCGGCCGACCTGGCCTTACCTTTCGTGCAATGGCGGGATATGCGACGCACCATCAAAATCTCCGAGGCCGAGTATGAGCAGACGGTGCGCACCTTTCGCCAGACGCTTTACGGCGCCCTGGCCGAGGTGGAGAACGGCCTGTCCGCACGGCAGCAGTATCTGGCGCAGGCGGAAAAACTCGAGCTGACGCTGCGAGCAGCCCGCCAGACCGAGGAGCTGTACCGGATCCGGTATCAGGCGGGCGGCAGTCCGCTCCAATCCTGGCTCGACGCCCAAGAAAACCGGCGGCAGGCGGAAATGAATCGGGCGGAGAACCGGCTCAATCAACTGCAGAACCACATTGCCCTGGTCAAGGCTCTGGGGGGAAATTTCGGTGGCACAGCCACAAATCAGAAAGATAACGTTTTCTGATCCGTGGGCTCTTTACACAACGGAAGGGCGAGAAACAAGGGGAGAACGGTCATGTTGGCGCGTCGCGGAAGGACTGTTTCAGAGGGCTCGCTTTGCTTTCATCGCAGCATGGTGTTGATCCGCTGCTCGATTTCCGATCGCGGCACGGCGCCAACCAGTTGATCGGTCAGTTGCCCGGCCTTGAAAAACAGGAGCGTCGGCACGCCTCGAATCTGAAACCGGGCCGCGCTCATCTGTTGGGTGGAGGTGTCCAGTTTGAAGATAAGCAGGCGATCGGCATATTCCTGAGCCAAGGTTTCGAGCACTGGGGCAATCATGCGGCAGGGACTGCACGTGGGCGAATAGAAATCCACCAGAACCGGCAGCGGCGACTGTACGACCCGTTGCTGAAACTGAGCATCGACAAGGGAATTGACGATCCCTGTGCGTGGCGCTCCGGCAAGCGACAGCCCGCAACGGCCACACTTGGGGGTGAGGTGCTGTTTCTCGACAGGAATCCTGTTTTTGGCCCCGCATCCGGGGCAAACAATCAGTGCATGCATACGATCAAGCGAATAGGTTGAAAATTTTATTGCAATTTCCTAACCGGACACTGCTGATAAAAAATAAAAATTCGACTCGGGGTTTGGTCGATTTATAATGAGTGAAATCATTGAGATGTTAAATGCCCCCGGCTTCTGCCGAACTTGAACAGGAAAGATGTTTTTTTTATTCAGATCAGGTGTAAAGAAAGCCGCTTGACAAAGCCATCGAGATATTTTAGATAAGGCCCACTCTTCACATGGCCCCATCGTCTAGTGGCCTAGGACACCGGCCTCTCACGCCGGTAACAGGGGTTCGAGTCCCCTTGGGGTCACCAAGTAATTTCAGTTGCTTGCTGACTGTTTCAAAATTTTGGAATCGTCCTGAAGGACTTTCAAAGGACTTTTCTCGAAATCCGTTAAACCGGGAAGTGCTGCCAACACTTCTCGGTTTTCTTTTTTCAGCCGATGAATATACCGTTGAGTCGTTGCTAAGCTTGTGTGGCGAAGCATATATTGAATCTCAACGAGCGGAACATTTTGGGCTGCCAGGATTGAGGCAAACAAATGCCTGATCCCATGGAAGCCAAACGGCTTGACTCCTGCTTTCTTGCATAACCGCTTTAGCCAGTGCTGACGGTATTCATAGACCAAACTGCTAGGGCTGACGAAAACATTTTCCTGTGAGCCCGGCACCTTCTTCTTGTACCGCAAAAGCCATTCAATCAGGTCATCTTTGACGCTGACCCATTGAGAACGCCATTCACCGATTTTGTTTTTCCGCCAGGAAAGTCGAATTCTTTTCCCAAAGAAATCAACATCCGACCAGGTGAGGCGAAAAACCTCATCCCTTCGAGCTCCGGTTTGCAAATAACAGTAGAGCATCAGCCTATCCTGATCGTTGCCGATGATATTGAAGACTTTTAGAAAGTCTTCCATCGTTGGAACGTGCCGTTCATGACGCTCTGAGGCGAATTTCTCCACTTTGGAGAAAGGATTCATCTCTGGTAGATCAATAAACTTCACGCCCCAGGACCACGCTGCAGACAGATTCTTCCTGTCCTTATTGGCAGCGTTACCCGATCGAGAAACCGATTGCGCTTGTAGAGCCTTTTGGACCTGGTAAGCTGTCAGCAGTTTAACAGATTCTTTGGGTTGAATATCAGGGCAGGAAAAGAACTGGCGAAAAACCATTCTCTTTTCCTCAAAGGTTTTCCGGGTGAAACTTTGTTCTGAAAATTTCAAATACTCAGTCGCCCATTCGATCAAGGAGACCGTAGGGATCTTTGCACTTTCTTGCAGAGGAAACAACTCGGATTCCCAAAGCAATGCATCTTTCTTTGTGAGAAAGCTTTTTCGTTGCCTCTTGCCGTTGATTATCCGCTGGCCTGTCCAGGGAAATTTGTCCTTGTTCTTGTTGTAATTTCTGTACGCCATGATTCATAACCTCGTTTCGTGGAAAACGCCAAGAACGCGGCCCCAAGCGTACCCCCCCGATCTTATCCAGACCGTAGCGGAGCAAGACGCGCTTTTCAACTCGAAAATATTCACAGACCTCTTTCAATGTCATCATTTCAGGTATCATCTAGACTGTACCTCAATATGAACAGCCGTTACTTGCTAAACTCATCCCGCTAGCGTAGCCCGGAACTCATTACGTCTAGTAATGATCCGTTCTTTGAATGCCTGTTCATCTTCAAAAAATCTGTGAAGGTCCTCTTCGATTACGTCTTTGCAAAGATGCACGATTTTGTCTATATCGTCAGGCTCCACTTCGAGGGAAGCACAAACAGACATGAGGCAACCTCGTGCCATACTACGAAGAAGATCAATATCGCGATGTTTGGCGGGATGCATTCTCACAAGGCCAAACACTCCAGACCAGACCACAGCTTGGACCTTTGACCAAAATTCGGAAATCTTGGCTTTGCTCTGGTTGTGATTACGGTTGACAGAAGAATCAGAATGGCGGCTCCATTCTGTAGTCAGGTAAAGCCACAGGGACTTAAGAGACTGAACAAGATCGGAAACAGTATCAATCTTGAGATTATTGTCGGGATCAATAAACTCGCGTAAGCGAGGGCGGCGAATTTGATATTCAACGCGAGTAACGGGCAGTTCATCGTAGGATTTAACCCCCCATATTTCAGAAAAAATTTGTTGCTTATTGGTGGCGCGCTTACGTTTCAACTCGTTGACTTTATCGTAAATCCTAAGCATAAGACTACCCTTGCCCATGTGAACACCGGTGAAACGTCGATGCAGATAATGTGACCCAAAATCGAGGTCTGATTCCTCAGATTTGGAAAATTTTTCATACGGATCAAAAGACTGAGCCTTAATAATCCATTTATTTTGATTGCATATATCAGCCTGTTGTATATCAGTACCAACAAAGTCGGCAGCAAGATGCACCTCAGAAACACGTTCTTTGACAATCTTGCCACCATACAAAGAAAGGAAGGTTTTAACCCTTTCATAAATGGCGTGAAAACCAGGAGACCAACAAGAAAGAGAACCGATTTCAAGGCGACAATTAGGTATCTTGTCAGTAGGACGGCGACGGTTGAACAAAAGGGTAATGTCACCGGAGGTAAGACGATAGGAGTACATAGAAGTTCCAGATCGGTGCAAATTCCAATCAAAACCGTTTTCCTTGAAAACCGGAATAACGGCCTGATTATCGGTGTCCTGCACCTTTTTTTTCATAAAATCGAGAATTTCAAGAAAATTACCGAAGTTTGTATCCCATTCAACCCACTCAGAGACTTTCAAAAAATCGAGACTTCTTACAACGGCCTGACGCGGAAAACCGTCCTCTACTACTGGAACACCACTTGTCAATCTGGCTTGTGGCTCGGAGGCAGCGGAAGACCTTTCCTGAGAAACAAAGATCGACCGGGCATCCTTGTGCAGCATTAACGGATACTGGTGGTTATAACGGTAATCGGACAAAGGAATGTCTTTGAATGGATCACGCCCAGGAGCAGGAAGAGGACAATCAAAATGAAAGCCATTGATGATGGCCCGGAGCTTGCGGGAAAGAAAAGAGGACCTGCGATACACGGAAGACCAGCCACAGAACGGGCAAGTTGCTTCAATGGTATCAGCGCCGGTTATCTGCAAGCCGCCACCACATTCCGGGCAGGTTTGGCGGGACAGATTATCAAGAACGTGTTCGGCGCGGTGGGGATGGTTGAGAGGAATGATTTCTTTCATGGGTCAATCCTTTCAGGAAAAGGTGAAACGAAATCGGGAAAAAGTAACCCTTGCCTGGGATGATCCGGCAAAGGGCGTTTTTCTTTTTCCCTTAAAATTCGATAAGTCAAACGGGCTTTTTTTTTCTCATCCATGCGACAGAAATGCTTTTTCATAGCGACAACCTTTTTAGAATTTGAATCAATGCTCTTACCCCAGGAAACGAACCGGAGCTGATATTTGCGATCGCAGACCGAGCAAAGGCCAAAGGCAGGCGACAAACGGTCCATTGGAGTTTCCTGGCCACAATCAGCACACAAAATAAAATCAGGTGCCATGATGAATCCTTGTTTCAGGGGACGGGTTGCACCCGTTATCCCCACAATGGCCCTGCAAAAATCAAGGAAAACAAACTCCTTGATTTTCACAGCGACCATCATGGGGAGCGTTTATGACGGTGGAGTGCTACACTTTGTTTTGATTGATAAAATTCTAAAAAGAGAAGGCTAAAACCAAGGCAGAAGCACAGAAGAAAGAGGCAATGAAAAGGAAGTTGTTGAAGGCATTCATGTAAGACACCTATTTTGATTTGCGTAAAGGCAGATAAAGAGCATCTTTCCAAACACCAGTGACTGGTCGACCGAAATGAAGAACTAGGGAAGGATTGATATGAGCCTGCATATACTCTGCACCGGCTTGCCATCGTTTAGCTTCATCCGTGCCTTTACCGGGGCCACGAACGGCAACAACAGAACGGGGACCAATATAGCGGGATGACATGTGAAAAGTTGGTTCAAGCCCCCATTGCAAAACAGGGACAACGGTAACGCCGTAATGCATCCAATAGAGCGCGAGGAGGTTGGACCGGTACACTTGATAGAGAGCAATTTCTAAAGGGTAGTGGGTTTCAATGGTAAAATCGGGAGCGGTTAGGGTGCCGATACAAATCGCCTTTGCAAGCCCCTGGCCGTGACGTCTCCAAAGGTGTTCAAGACGCCAGTCATCAACAAAACAATGTCGGGCATCAAACTGGCCACCGGAACCAAAGCGACCCCAGGAAAGACTTTCCCAATGCGCAGAATTCAAGTTGCAGCGGATAAGAAAATTTGAATAGTTGTCCAAAGGCGGCAATTCCATCTTATAGCGGTAGCTCATGATTACTTCATTTCCCAAGCAGGCCGTTGGCCGTAGCGCCGTTCAAACTCATTGGCACAGGCGAAATTAAGAGCTTCTTTGCTGTAATCAGTAATAGGTTTGTTGCCGTAACGATTCGGCCAATCTAAAGACATTTTGCCATACCCTTCGAGCCGGGAATCGGATAACTCAGAAACCCATGACCAACGATCTTTTGTTTTTTGTTCCCGACCTCTTCCGCCCATGACGTACCTCGTTTTGTTCAGCCGCACCTTGCTAAAGAATGGGAAAAGATCAGTGCTTATAGAAATACATCTGCAACTTTCGATACAGTGGCCCGAGTTTTGGAACAATGACGAAAACAATAAATGGTATTAGGAAAAGAAAAGAAATGTGCCAAGCGGACATAATTACACCTCTTATGCAATAAGTTTTACAAATCTGAGAATAAAACCATAAGTAAATTTAAAAATTAAAGCTGAAATAAAAAATGTAATGCAAGTAATTAATACATCAACGGGAAAAATCCAATTAATCCAGCAAATAGCTTGATGCGGTGTATCAAACTGATTAACAAGATCAAGACCAATTGACATGGATGGAAAAATCGACGCTAAAAATTTTACAAGAAAAGCAATAAGACCAAGAATAAGATTAATAATTGTAATGAGTAAATCTAAAAAGAAATCGCCAATAGCTATAAAAAATGATTTAATCCAAGACCAAAGTATATCAACTAGCTGTTGCAACTGTTGCATAAAATTCTCCAATTAATCAAATAGATTAATGACCATTTTAATAGTCATGAAAAGACAGATAAGAGAGAAAAAGAACTTCATTATATTTGCAACAGAAGCAAAAGGGCCAAAAGAAATAACAATTGGTTCAGAGCTTAATGAATTGTGAAAATCTATGACAATACGGGGAGGATATTCGCAACCAGAGCCACGCAAGAGATTCAAACCGCTTACAAGCATATTTGGACCCTGGACAATAAAAGTATTATCAAAATCATGAACAGCATCAATTACTTGCTGATAATTGACACGAGAAGCTAAGCCATTAGAAAGGTCATTCTTCTTTGTGTACATATCGCCAGATGGAGCAACAAGAGGCTCGCTAGATGTATTGCCAGATGAATCACCCGCTCCAGAAATACGGGTTGTAGTAGAAGATTGTCCAGTTTGGACACCTGAAGAATCGTAATATGTGATAGTCTGGTTTTTATAAATGTAGTGGTCTGTTTGGTTTTCGTAGGTGCTTGTCCGGGTTACAGCTTTAGAACCATCTTGGTTGATTGTTTCGGTTTGATCGATATCAACAGGCGGTTTTTCTTGTCCGCTCGGTGGTTGAGGCATGGGATCAGAAGCGCAAGTTCCTGAACACGTTTGGTTATCCCAAGAAGATATACCCATGAAACCGCCGCAACGGGTTACCAAGGCATTCCATTCGTTTTGACAAGAATCTGCAGTACAAGAACCTGTGCACGTTTCAAAATTGAATGATTGCACGTTAAGGCTGCCACCGCATTGCGTAATGATATCTTTCAACTGGTCAGAACATCTTGTAGGAGGAGTCGGCAAAATATCACTCAAACCTGGTTCATCTGTACATTTCTGTCCGGTATAGGTGTATTTAACGCTTGAAACGCAGGAAGAATTAATACAATCTTCCCAAAGAACTTCTGTTGTTTGCTGGCAATTATCATAACAAGAATTTTGTGCTGAATATGTCTCTCCAACATTGTGTTGAATGAGTTTGTAATTGACTTGATCCTTTTTTTCTGAACATGGATTAGGGCAACCATTAGGTAATACTTCTGATATTGTCTGCCCGAAAGGAACTTCAGTACCTAATGCTTTTAACTTCGCATAAACGGAATTATAATTCTCAAGAATAGTTCTTGGAGTATAGATTGCATAATTAATCCATGACGAACCATTCCAATAAAAAAGTTTTACTGTTAAGTTACCCCATGTACCAGCAGGCTTGTTGAAAACATATGAACCAAGAATAGCCTCGCCGCAGCTATTGATATCTAAAGGATAGGCTGAATAAGTTATTGTACCCGGAATGTATTGTTGTTGAAATACAATGCACTGAGGATTTGTAGGGCAAACAGCATGTGAAGTTGTTGCAAAGAAAAGGGCCAGACAGCCCAGGAAGAAAAATCCGACCCTGATCATAAAGACACCTTACCTATTTACAGAACCAGAGTTGACCGCCAGGGGAACAAATGCCTCATCACCGCATTGGCACCGGTACCGCTGCGACTCAGGATTGAAGCCCGGCCCGAGGCAGAGGAAGCGGAACATGCCGTCACGGGAGGCACAGGATTTTTCACAGGCAGAAAGGTATTCCCGGCAGGGTTTGCCCGGTTCCGGAGCCCGGCCAATGATGGCGCCAGGGGCGGAGGATGGAAAACCGCCGTTGTCCCCTTTGTAATGTTCGCTGGCGAGACAAATCGATCCGGGAAAAAACAGGGTAAGCAGCAAAAGAGAAAGCAAACTAGGCATGGCAAACCTCTGGAAAAATACGATCAAAATAGGAATACACAGAAGCTGAAGCGGTAATGGCCCTGTATTTTTCTCTAATTTTTTGAAGTTCTGTTTTGTAGTAATCTTGAGGATGAAGACCAAGAGGTTCAAGGCCGTACTCTTCTTCAAGAGCATCATCCTTGAAAAGCTTGAACGAGTCGTACAAGTCGCAGGTGTTATAGTCGAGACGGTAGGAATAGCGTTCTTCGGTCATGCCCTTGAACGTTCCTTCACCGGCGACAATGGATTGAGTTTTAAAACAGGGTTTTTTGTAAAAGAGGGCGAGGGGAAACCCAAAAAATTTACGTTTCTGCATGTTCCGGCACCAGGTGACGAGATCGACCTTGCCGCGAATTTGCTTGTCAATATCCTCAGAGTTATGGGTCATGAAAATTGCTTGAATCTTGAGCTTTCGGATATTGATGAAATATTCTATGAAACGATTGTTGCGAGCTTTTTGGAAATCACGCGCATTGAAGTACAGGCTCGCTTCATCAAAAACTTGCAAGCCCCAATCTTCGCGGGTTTGCGCCTGTTTGCCGGTGGCGAGCTGGGCAACCTTATCGCCAAACTCATAGCAGGATTCAACGGAGCCAAAACGGAAGGCCCGATTGTAGTATTCAACAGCGGTATCGAAAACATTCTGATCCGATGCATAAGGCGGAAGAATCCGAGATGCGTACTTGATAGCCCAATCGTCAACCAAAGGATAATTGAGGCCGATAACACCACCCCGGCGAAGGAACTTGAAAGCGATCGAATTGACGATTGCCGATTTGCCGTTACCCATTGCACCGCAGAACATTTCAATAACTGCCATGACTCACCTGAATGAGGAAAAGCGAGAAAAGAAACGTAAGGCGGCAATCACTGCGAAGAATGCGGCGATAACACCAAAGACACCCCCCGCAGCGATTGCCAGCCAACCGCCTGCGGCCTGGTACATATCAAAGTATGATATGACAGGCAGCCCCATGCTTAGCGCCCCGAAATAAGACGGCTGAACATGGCCAGACCTACCTGGACACCCTTGATGGAACCGTAGATGCCCATACCGCCGGTAATGGCGAGGGTGATCATCTCGGTTACACCGGCAGCAGCAGCGGTGAACATTGCAGAAGTCAGCATAATAGCCTCCTGGTTGAGGTTAACGGTTTAAGGATGCGGAAAAAGCCATCCCGTTATTGCCAGACAATGAATTTCAGCAAGGTGAACACCAGGTGGAGCCCGAGAGCTGAAATCCAAATAAGCAGACCAACGCCGAATGAAGAGCCGAAAATTGCGATGAAATCAAATTCCGTCATCGGCCAATCCTGATTTGTATGGTTGAGGCAATAATACCGGCAGCAGACAAACCGGCATTGACAGCCAAAAGGGTTGCCAGCCAATAACCAATTGCTCTTAACTCTTCGAGATGCCCAAAGAGTGCTTGAACATCGTCAGGCGTCATGCCAAACTAAAACCAACAATCCGGCCTTCGTAAAACGAAGGGATTATTTTGACTTTGACCGGCTCGAAGTCCTTGTATGGACTCAGATCGGTTCCGTTTGGGACTTCGACCTGTAAGGAAGAAGTAGCGCCTGGGAGATTCACAAGGAGTTGTGTGACGACCTCGCCGGTTTTGGTGCGGGTATAATGGCGAAAACCGTTACAGATGCCCACGGCGAACAGGCCGTAGTTGTTGCGTTGCTCAGGAACTTTGTCAGACATTTCGTTACCTCAGGAATAGGATAGAGTTGGGATGGAAGTTGCTTGTTGTTGGCCGAAAGTGCCGATGCCCCCGCCCTGTCCACGCATGGCCAGGGCGGGGGCATCGGCAAAACAGAGATCGATGAAAGAGTGACAGTGAGGACATGCAAGGGTTTCAACAGATTGACCGTTTTTGCAGAAACGAATTATCTGGTACCGCTCCTTGCAACTGCCACAAATAATTGCAGCGGACTGATAGAGAGGAAATTTTTCGGGTGCAGGAAAAGCCTGTATGTATTGCTCAGTCAATTTTGGCCTCAATTCGCAGGAGTTCCTGATATTCTTTCTTTAAAGAAGGAAGCATTTTTACGTGAAAACGAATGAGGAATTGAAACAATTGCAGGTAGGCGACCAAACCAACGCCCAAAAAGAGAACAAAAAGGAGAAAAATAACAATCGTATCGTAAATAGACATGAAGGCACCGTTACTGATTAAAGTTTAACGAGTTTGTTCAGTTCATTGGTGAAAGCAATATGAATGAAATTGCAGAAAAGCCCTGCTTGGTCATGAGGAACAACAAAATTGCCGTCAAGGGTCCGAATGGCAAAACCCTTGGCCATGGATGGAAGCAAAAAAGCGAGAGCGAATTTTAGGGAATCGACGGTTTTTTGGTCCAGATCGTGACGAAAGGTGTCCATAACTGTCTCTTGGTCAAAATTGAATTTGTGATATAGTTAAGTAGTTCGATTTCGATAATAGATTATCAAAACCAAATATAATGTCAAACAAAAAAATCGTTTTTGATAATTTTTTGACAATCTGTGAAAGGTTGAAAAAAGAATTATCCATTAAAACAGATAAGCAACTGCTTGAAATAATTGATACAACTCAACCAACTTTCAGCAGGAGAAAAATAGAAAATAATTTTTCTATCGAATGGGCTTATTCGATTTCGATAAAAAAAGACCTGCAAATAAAATGGATAATGACCGGGGAAGGCCTGAAAAGAATCGGGGAAAGAAAAGCAATAAGAAAAATAGCCTTATTGGATGAAATAGAAAGCTGGCTTAATGAATTAATGGAAAAAGACCCATCTAGAGAAGCCTGGTTCGGACATCAATTCAGGGACAGTTTCAAAAGTTTTGCTAAATGGGAAGAAAAAAAGAACATGTTGGAAGGTGATGGCGACAATTATCCATCGTCCAAGGTAGCATAATCAAATTTCAATAAAAGCAAATAATTCTAATAATATATCTCAACTAGAAAAATTCGTTAGGGCACAAGGGTTTTCATTCATGGACACATCATTAAAAAAACTCAATGAGAATCAAGAAAAAATATCTGAACGAAAAAGGAGAAGAAAACTTGCAGAAATGGGTAATCCCGCTTGGGCCATAACCTGGCGCGTACTTCTTATTTGCGCTGCTATTGATTTGCCAATTTGGGCATACTTCAATTTCGTGAAAGGTGTATCTCTGTGGGACGGCCTCATACAAACAAGAAAAGAAATTCAAGCGAGAATCAACCCGCCAAAAGAAGTGAAGATCAACCCGCCAAAAATTGCCGTCCCGAGCTCGTTTAGCATTGCCGAGATTAATCGGGCGCAACTTATTAAGAATAGCTCATCCCCTATTATTATTTATAGCTGGAAAAAAGAAGACGGATACAGGGGCTATTCAAACATAGGATTTCCGAAAGATGAAAATTACACCGATCCACAAATATTATGGCGGTGAAAAACATGAAGGACTTTTGAAGGATTTTTAAGGAAAAAAATAGGGTTCAAAAAAGAATGGAAAGGATGTTAAAACCAAGGAAAACAGTAATATAGATCAGGGAGGCATGCTGTTTTCCGAACTCTCACGCCGGTAACAGGGGTTCGAGTCCCCTTGGGGTCACCAAGTAAAATCAGCGCTTTAGCTCTAGCCAGCTAAGGCGCTTTTTTTATTTGGTGAGTTACCGGTGAGTTGGCCGTTTTCTGTGCCCTTGGATTTACCTTCCAAAACCCGCAGGGAAGCCCAATCAAAAGTACATCAGGTTCAGAACTCTCTACCTGAGCCCAAAGTTGATTCATGCGTGGTTGGGTTCGGCGTGTAACTTCAAACCAAGCGCACCGATGACCTTGAGGATAGTATCAAATCCTGGGCTTCGTTCACCGGAAAGAGCTTTGTAAAGGCTTTCGCGGGACAATCCTGCATCTCGCGCAACCTGTGTCATCCCCTTTGCGCGGGCAATATCCCCAAGAGCCTTGGCGATAAAGGCGGCATCTCCATTGGCCTCCTCGAAACATGCCTCAAGATAAGCGGCCATTTCCTCCGGTGTTCTGAGGTGCTCGCTGACATCATAGCGTGTGGTAATGGTTTTGCTCATATTCAGGCTACTCCGTGAGGTTTCGGGCTAGGCGTAAGGCTGTTTTAATATCTTTGGGTTGGGTACTTTTATCTCCGCCAGCTAACAGGATAATCAACTCTTGTCCGCGCTTTTTGAAGTATACCCGATAACCGGGACCGTAGTTGATTCGCAACTCTGAGACACCTTCGCCAACGGGTTCAACGTCTCCAGGATTTCCTGCGGCAAGTCGCTCAATCCGTACTTGGATGCGTGCTCTCGCTCGTATATCGTTGAGATGGTCGAGCCATTGGGCGAAAAGGTCTGTCTTGCGAATTTCTATCATGAATATATGTAGCCACTTGGATACATCTTGTCAATAAAGAGCTTTGAGAGTGAAGATAAACTGGAGCAATTTTGACTTTTAACGTCTCCCATCAACGGCAGAAAATTGAGAGCGACGAGGAGCGAGAAGCGGCGCTTTTTGCTGTAAAATTGCATGGGGTTGTTAGTAATTTCAGACCTCCTGACCTCGACACTTCTGCGACCCGGTGCAAGCCGGTGGCGATACACCCATCGGCGGTTTCAACCCACGCCCCCTCGTGGGGGGCGACCTGACTTTGGGGGCGAGGTGGTGCGGGAGAGGGTTGTTTCA
>Ga0074195_1003935_pt1 | contig 13004 bp, 12 predicted proteins | sample EPASupsiteHSE623_FD_64525 | JGI IMG/M metagenome (GOLD analysis project Ga0074195, IMG submission 64525) | Bioremediated contaminated groundwater from EPA Superfund site, New Mexico - Sample HSE6-23 | ecosystem: Environmental > Aquatic > Deep subsurface > Groundwater > Contaminated ...
TCGTCGCGTCGTTCATCCTTTTGGGCGAGCGGCTCGCGCCCCTCCAATTGCTGGGAGGGGCGGCCGCGATCGTCGGAGTCTATCTGGCGACGACGAGATAAAAAGCTTTACGTGGGGGAGAGGATGCCGTAGACCTCGGCATCGGTGGTGGCCGCGAGAAGCCTTCGCCTGATGTTATCGTCGCCGAGCACCGCCCCCAAGCTCGCGAGCACCTGCATGTGTGGAGCCTCGTCGTTCGCGGGGCTGGCGATTAAAGCGATGATCCTTCCCGGCGTCCCATCGATAGTCCCAAAATCGATGCCTTCCTTGTGGATTCCTATGGCCAAGGCGGGGGCCTTTATGCCCAAGCTGCGGGCATGGGGAAGGGCGATGCCGTGTTCCATGCCCGTGCTCATCCGGTTTTCCCTCTCCATCACATCGGCCACGATCAGCTTTTTATCGCTTACCCGCCCCGCCTTTTCGAGCATGCCCACCAGTTCCTCAATGACTTCGCCCTTGGTGGCGCCTTTGAGTGAGGCGGTCACGCAGCGAGGATCCAAAACGCGGCGGAAACTCGTGTCCTTGCGGCCCGATTCCACATGTAGCTCGGTGCGGAACTTTTCAGGATCGTAACTTTCCTTGAGCTTGTCGAAATTCGCGTCCAATTCCACAAGGGTCTCGTGGAGCGCCGCTTTCACGAAGGGTAGATCCTCGGGGGCGGTTTCGAGCGAGAGGGAACTCTTGTCGGCGACGAGCGAGATCGAAACATCGCCCTTGCGTATATGGCTGATTTCATCCCGAATGCTCATGAGCTGGACGAAAAATCCTTCTCTCTGAAGCTCGCGCAAAAAGGTCGAGGATACCAGCTCCAAAATTTCATGGCTGGGGAATTCGATGCTGATTGTCTCGGTATTCGAGCCCTTCACCGGTTTCCGGGTTCCCGGCCCGCCCCCCGAAATGACGACATTGAAAAGCGGCGGGGCGACGATGCTCGTCACCATAATCATGAGTATGGCCACGCCGAAGATCGAGGGGTCCAGAATTCCCCCTGAAAGCCCAATGCCGGCGATGATGAGGGCGACTTCCCCGCGGGGCACCATGCCGATGCCGATGCGCGTCGCGCCCCTTGGATTGAATCCCAAGAAGAGCGAGGGGAGGCCGCAGCCGAGCACCTTAGCCAGGATGGCTCCCACCGTGTAGGCGATGCCAAAGCCGAGGACGACAGGGTTGAGCATCTGGCGGACATCGACCAGCATGCCCATGATGGCGAAGAAAATCGGCACGAAAAAGTCATAGAGCGGCTTCGTCTTGTCCTGGATCAGGAAGGCGATTTCCGTTTTCGACAAGCTTATGCCGACGATATAGGCGCCTATGATCATCGCCAAGCCCTGCATCTCGAAGAATCCAGCGAGCAGCAAGGCGATGCCGAGCGCGAGAACAGAGTACGTCGTCTCGCCACCCAGTTTCTTGAGAAAACCCGCTATCTTCTTTCCAAAAATCAGGCCAAGAGCGGTAAAGCCCAGCCAGATGCCAAAGGCCTTGAGCGCTATGGCGGTAATTCCCCAGGTTGATAGTCCGCCGGCGCTGTGGCCCGTCATCACGGCGACGATACCCATGACAATGGCTAGGCAGACAATGCCCAGAACGTCGTCAAAAACCGCGGCGGCGAGAATAGTGACACCTTCAGGCGAATCCATTTTCTTCCGGTCGGTGAGGATTCGCGCGGTTATGCCCACCGAGGTGGCTGTGCTCATGATGCCGAGGAAAAGGGCCGTTGGAGAGAAGAAGGATTGGTGGGTGAGAAGGGAACCGATTCCGGCGCCGAAGCCGAAGGAGGCGATAACCCCGCCCAAGCCGACGATGCCGCCCGCCAAGGAGTAATGCAGGAGCATGTCGATATCGGTCTCCAAGCCGGAGGAGAAAAGGAGGATTATGGACGCCACCGTGGAAAAGGCATAGAGGACAGGACTTACCGCGAAACCCGATGAGACGGGAAAAAGTCCCTGGGCGAATCCTGGCAGGGAGATCGCGCCAAGGGCGTAGGGGCCTATGACGACACCCGCGAGCAGCTCCCCAATCACTGAAGGCAGCTTGAGCTTGTGAGCCAGGGCTCCCCCGGCGCGCACGGCGAAAATGACGACGGCCAATTGGAGCACAAGGAGGGTCATTTGCGAGGTGAGATCGGATCCTCCGGTTTCGCCTGCCCAGGCGAAGGTGCCAGCGGATAGGAAAAGAACAAGCAGCGGAAGGAAACGACGTATTTTCATAAGTGCCTCTCGCGAGAAATGTAATGAAATAGCAGCGTTTGCGCAATATGCTAGAAAAGTAATGCTTGCAAATGGCCTTGTATCTCCAGTACCCTAAGGTGAGATGATCACAATCCTCTACGAAAATGACGAGTTTCTTGTTGTCGACAAGCCGGCTGGACTGCCCGCGCAGCCGGGCGAGCGTGTCGGCAGCTCGGTTATCTCCGTCGTCGAGCATGATTGTGGGTTTAAGCCTTTTCCGGTTCACCGTTTGGACAAGGAGACCGCCGGCTGCATGATGATCGCCAAGAGCGCAGAGGCGGCGTCGCGATGGTCGGCAAGGCTCGGCGAACGAAGCATCCGCAAGGTATACCGGGCTATATGCGCAGGGGGACCGGCGAACGACAAAGGCATCTATTCGGACGATCTCTTTATCGGGGGGAAGGCGCTCAGCGCGCGCACTTCCTACGCCTGCCTCGCGCGTTTCGGGCGGAGAGAGGATGGGAAGATGGCATATTCCCTGCTCCAGGCTGAGCTGGGAAGCGGGCGCACTCACCAGATCAGGCGCCATATGGCCATGCATGGCCATCCCATACTCGGCGATGACAAGTATGGGGATTTTGCCCTGAACCGACAGCTGAAAAAAACCTTGGGGCTGAAACATCTCCTCCTCTGGGCTTGCAGGCTTGATATTCCGGGATATGCCCCTATCCTGTCGCCGATGCCCGCCCATTTTTCGCAATTTCTTGGCCACTGGCCCGATATTCCCATCAACGAGGTACCCTGATGGCTCCCGCCAAACTCTATGAACTAGCCCATGGGGCTTCCTGGATCCTGCCCGATGGCAGGGTGATCAAAATTCCCGGCTTCCATACTTCCTGGATCGCCTCCCACCCGGCGATCGCCTCGGGCGCGACCAACACGGCGGAATTCGTCAAGAAATCCGGATGGATTTCCGCCGTTCTCCATGAGGCAGGCTATCTGGAACTCATCGTGCGGTCGACGACCGACGCGAGGTTGAGGGATTGTCTGTGGAATCTTCTTTCATTGAATGCTGAAGCGCTCGACCGCGTTGTCCTGATGATTCTTGGAATGGAAGGCTGCCTCGTACTTGGCAAGGAGGAGCTCTCCTCCCGGGAAGGATTTGATCGGTTCCTGGACTCCTCCCCGCTTAAGGCAGAAGTTCCTTGATCAAGGCGACGAGGGCGCGCGCGTTCTTCACCGCGTTCCCTCTCGCGTGATTGTTGAAAGCCACGAACACCTTCCCCGCCCTTTTCGATAGGGCGACGAGGGCGCGCGCCCTTTCCTTCAGCTCCTGGGGGGAATAATCGTAATCGTACCGGGAGGTGGCGTTGCCGTTCCACCATTGATCGGCGTTTCTCCCATGAAGGCGATAATACGCCATGTCGGAGGTGAGTATCTGCGTTTCCGGCGGGAGGCCCGGAAGATCGGGCCTGTCGAGCATCGCCAGGGTAATCTTCCTTTTTTCGAGTTCCTCGAACACTCTGCGCTGATACCAGGCTTCATTTCTGAATTCGATGACCAGGGGGAGCGGCGAAAGGGCCGAGCAGAGATTGCCCAGATATATCCGATTGTCCGCCGTGTAGGAAAAGCGGTAGGGAAGCTGGATGAGCACGGCGGCGAGTCTGCCCTTCGATGAGAGGACTTCGGCAGCGGAGGCGAATTGCTCGGCGCTCTGGATCCATTCCTCGCCAATCTCGTGGGTCAGGCTCTTGTGCGCTTTCAGGGAAAAGAGAAATTCGGGATTCGTCTGCTTGGCCATCGCCTCCAAATTGTCCGGCTTGGGCATCATATACCAGGAAAAGTCCAATTCGACGAAGGGGAAAACGAGGGAGTAGAAGCGCAGGTATTCAGTCTGCCGCAGGTCTTTGGGGTAGAACACTTCGCGCCATTCCTCGTAGGAATAGCCGCAGGTGCCTATAGAAAAGCGATTGTCTTCCATTCAGCCCCTCTTCTCCGCCCATGCTATCACGAGGGCAGCGCTTTTTGAACAGTTGCCCAAAAAACCGATAGCGTATATATTTTATCAATGATTTTAAGCGTGATCGCAAGAATCCTAGGAGCGGCGACTTCTCTCTACATGCTTCTGGTCGCCATTCGCGTCTTCATGTCCTGGGCTCCCGGCCTCACGATCGGCAAGGCGGGCAATCTGCTCAGCTCCATCGTGGACCCCTATTTGGGGCTTTTTTCGCGGATGAGCCTGTTCCGGACCGAACGCTTCGATTTCAGCCCCATCGCGGCCCTCGCCGTCCTCTCCGTCGCGAACAACATGTTCTCGACGCTAGCCCTCACCGGCAAGGTGACGTTTGGCTTCTTTCTCAGCTTGATACTCGGGGCTGGCTGGTCGGCCGTTTCCTTCGTATTCTCATTCGTCGCGGTGTGCGCCCTCATCAGGATCGTCGTCTTCCTTGCCCGCTGGAATAGCCTTCATCCTGTGTGGGTTGTGCTCGACGCGATCCTCAACCCCCTCCTCTACCGCATCAATAAGATCATCTATCGCAACAGGGCGGTTGACTATTTGCAGGGACTCATCACGGGCTTTCTTGTCTTGATACTTTTCAGGGCGGCCGGCGGCGCGCTTGTCAGGCTCCTGAGTTCCTTGCTTATTTCATTGCCTTTCTGATTCGGAGGAACGCGGATGTTAAGCGCTAAGCAGCGAAGTTTTCTCGGGGGAGTGGCGTCCAAAGACGCTGTCGTGAGCCATCTTGGCAAGGGTGGACCCACGGAGGCCTTTGTGGCGCAGCTGGGCCTCCTCCTTGAGCGGCACGAACTCATCAAGCTGAAATTCATCGATTTCAAGGACGAGAAGAGGACGATAGCCGCCCGTCTCGCCGACGCCACGAAGAGCGAGCTCGTGCGCATCATCGGGAACACGGCGATTTTCTACAAACAGAACCCGGACCCTGAAAAGCGATCGATCGAGCTGTCCTGAACGGTCCTCAAGATCCCCGGTGCTTCACGAGAAGCGGGTAGGCCGCCGCTAAAAACTTCATGCCCCCGTAGCAGAGTGTCGGATCCATGAGCGCCTCGCCGAGCACGACTTCCGTCCTTGGGTTGTCGCCGGTCCTCACGATGAATGAGGCTATCTTGTTTCCGTCGGGTTCATTCCTGTCGAAGAGTTTCGCCACCCCAAGCCGCCAGTCCGCGAGGGTTCTCGCGTCGACGATGATATCCCTCGCGATTGATTCCAAAAGCGCTATCCCCTCGGGCTCGTCATCGATATAGGCCGAATATAGAGGGTAGAATTCCTTCATGATCCCCATGATGCTCGCCATCGCCAGGATGATCTCGTCGGAGACAAAGGCGGGAGGATCGTCCCTCCTGAGGCTCGAAACGAGCGCGGGCAGCGAGGCTTTGGATTGGAGGAGTTCCAGGGCATAGACGGCCGAGATCTTCACCCGGGGGTTCTTGCTGCGCATGAGAATCGACTCCATGAGAGGAATCGAATCGCTGTCCCCTATCCTCGCGAGCGCTATCATGGCCGTGCCCTGGAGCATGTAATCTTCGACTTCAGTGGCCTTCCTGAGCACCGGGATGGCTTCAGCGCTGCCGTTTTTCCCAAGTATCCTGGCCGCGACATAGGCTGTCGTGAAGGTGTGGGCTTCCACTTCCTTCATGAGGGGGCGCACGAGCTTCGGCGATATGTGCGGCATGGTTTCGAAGGCGTGCAGGGCTTCCATCCGCACCTCGAAGCGCGGCGAACGCAGGTATTCGCCCAGTTCCTCCTGTGAAAGCATGGATGCGGCCTGCCCAAGTTCCTGGATAAGCCTGATTTCTTGATCCGGGTTGGCGCTGCGGTCCAGCCGGGACAGGAGGTCGAAAGCCCTGAGATCGCGGGGGGAGAACATCACTCCCAGGGATTGGGTTACCGATCTCGAACCGAGCCTCTTCAGGCGCTGCATCGAAAAGAGCGATATGGCAAGGATAAGGCAGAGAATGGCGTAGAGCGCCCTGTAGGAACTCACCGCGCTAAGCCCGAGCGCTATGAAGCCATCCAGGACGAGGCCGCCTATGCCCGAACCGATCGCTCCGCCCAAACCATAGGCGATGAAGTACACCACGGACAGATCAAGGGTTTTTTCCCTCGGAACTAGGGAAAAATAGTAGGTTTGGCCCGAATTTTCCTCACCCGCGAATCCGAAGCTGGAAAGGAAGTGGATAAAAGCCAGGAAAAGGGCGGTGACAGTGCCTGAGGCGATAATGGATTTCCCGCCGGAAAGAAGCGCGATGGGGAGAAAGCTGAAGAGGCCAACCGCGCTGAAGATGATGAAGAGGGGCTTCGAGCCGAGCCTGTCCACGACCAGTCTGCTCAAGAGGCCCATCACGACCGATCCTATGCTCGCCACGAGGGAGTAGACCATGATGGCGTCATCCCCTTGCGCGAACACTTCCTTCGCGTAAACGGGCAGGAAGGAACGGCCCATGCCCGAAACGAAGGAAAGCGCCATGAAGATGATGATGAAGCGTCGGAAAGGCTCCTCCTTGATGGCTTCCTTCGTTGTCTTGATAAGGGAGCTAGCCTTTTCGGGGGAATAATCGGTCGGCTCGGGCGTGCGCAAGAGGAAGGCGCAGCCCGCGTAGCCCGAGGCTATCCCAATTCCTATGCCGATCGCGTAGGACCAGGGGTTGGCTTGTTCGCCCAGGAAGAGGGCGAGAAGGAGGCCGCTTATCATGCTGGCCACGGAGTTGATGAGGGAGTTGGTAACCATGTATTGGCCGCGGTCGGATCGGGGTTTTTCCCCGCCGCCCGAGGCGAGAAAGCCGACGACGGGATTGTTGCCGATCAGAGCGATGCCTCTGAAGGCGGCGAACCCAGCCGCGCCGGTGATGAGAAGACACAAGGCGGCGCCGACATGACCCCTCGCGGCGAGAAGGGGGGCGAAGAGCATCGGAACCAGAGCCGTATATCGGCCTACCCAAGCCCAGCCGAAGGTCCAGACGATGGGTTTTCGCTGGACGATGCGCTTGCCGATGGGCATCATAAAATAGGTGGAGTAGGCTATGGCGTTCAGGATGCCCACGACCGCGTTGGAAGCTCCCAGCCTGATGGCGAAAAGGGTCAGGAAGGAGCCCGAAGCGAACACGAAGGAGAATGAATTGAAGAAATTGAAAATATTGAAGCCGCGCCTCGCGGATCTCAGCCGGTTGGGTGAAAGTGGTGCAGCCATGCTATCAGTATAGTACGCAATTCCCCGCGAGGGAATTCATCGGACGCGTTTCGGCCGCATCATTCTTCCAAAATTACCGGCACCTTTCTCACGATGGCTTTGCTCTTCCATTTCCCGGATCGATAGTAGAGTGAGGTAAAGATGAATCCAATGATCCACCCAGCGGGAATGGACCACCAGATGCCATTGGTGCCCATGTGGAATACCCGAGTGAAAAGTAGGGCCGCCGGCACCCTGATGACCCAGAGGGCGAGCACGGTGCTGATCATGGGGATAAAAACGTCGCCGGCTCCTCGCATGACGCCATTGTTGATGAACATGATTCCGAAGATCGCGTAGAATAAACCAACGATGAGAAGATAGTGTACGCCGATTTCAATGACAGCCTGGTCGGTTGTAAAGATGCCCATCAGGGGACGGCCGAAAAGGATGACGCAGAGGGTCATCGCGAGCGAGATGACTGAGTTGACGGCGATCGCCGAAAGGTGGCCTCGGCGCACACGCTCCGTCTTGCCCGCGCCGATGTTTTGGCCCGTGAACGTCGTCACCGCCTGGCCCAGGTTCATCGCCGGCATCGAGGCAATGGAATCGATTCGCGCGGCGGCCGTATAGGCGGCCATCGTGAGCGGCCCGAACTCATTGACGATCCTGGAAAGCACCATCATGCCCAGCGAGACGAGGGTTTGCTGGATTCCCGTCGGAAGCCCTATCCTCAGCATCTGGGCGAATATCGTCTTGTCCCATTTCAGGTTCCGGTGGTCGAGGCGGACATAGGGGTTTTTCTTGTCCAGCACGATGAGGGCGCCCAAGAAGGAAATCGCTTGGGCGATGATCGTCGCCCAGGCGGCCCCGCCCACTCCCCATTTGAAAACCACGACGAAAACCAGGTCGAGAACGACATTAATGAGGGTGGACGCGATGAGCAGGTAAAGCGGCGTTTTGGAATCCCCAAGGCCGCGGAGCATGGCGGCCACGCCGTTGTAGCCGAAGGTCGTGAGCATGCCGGCGAAGATGATACGCAGGTAAGCCGAGGCTTCCGGCATGATGTCATCGGGAACGGCGAGCGCTTTCAGGATGAAATCGGTGGAAGCGACCCCTATGACGGTCATGATGAGGCCCGCCGCGAAGAGGAATATATAGCTCGTCGATATGACCTTCCTCAGGCTGCCCATGTCCTTCGCGCCGAAGAATTGGGAAATCAGGACGGTCGAGCCCATCGTCACGCCCATTATGAGGGCGAGCATGAAAAAAATGACGGGAAACGATGTCCCCACCGCGGCGAGGGCCGTGGTGCCGAGGAAGCGGCCGACGACGAAGCTGTCGACCATGTTGTAGAATTGCTGGAAGATATTCCCAAGGAGCATTGGGATCGCGAAACTAATAAGCTGCTTGGTTTCATCGCCGGTGGTAAGATCCTTCATCGCCCCTCTTTGGCCTCTTCCCAAAATCTATCCATCGCGGCCATATGTTCATGGGCCAAAGGCAAGCCTTCTTCTTTCATTCTTTTTTCCACATGCCTGAATCGATGCGAGAATTTCTCGTTCGTGCGCTGCAAGGCTATCGCCGGGTCGATCCCGCTAAAGCGAGCGAGATTGATGACCGAGTAGAGCAAGTCGCCGATTTCCGATTCGAGCTCGTCCCCATCCTTGGCATCGAAGGCATCCCGAGATTCTTTCAGCTCCTCTTCTATTTTGTCCCACACGGAATCGATATGGGTCCAATCGAAGCCGACTTTCGCGGCCTTCTTCTGGATTTTGTAGGCGCGTTCGAGGGGGGGGAGATGTCGGGGCACCTCGTCGAGGAGGGAATCCTTCTTCCTGCGGCCTTCCTTCTGTTCTTTTATCGTGTTCCACTGCTCGACCACCGCATCGGGCGTATCGACTTTGGAATCGCCGAATACATGGGGATGCCTGCGCACAAGCTTTTCCGAAACCGCGTCCAGGGCTTGGGCGACCGAAAAGCTTTTTTCTTCCTCGAACATGTAGGCCACCATTGTGGCGAGCATATAGAGGTCGCCCGCTTCTTCCCTGATGTGGCCGCTTTCCTTCTCGGTGATAGCCTCCACGAGCTCATACGCTTCCTCGACGATATTGTTGCGTATCGAGGCGGGCGACTGCTCCCTGTCCCAGGGGCAGCCATCCGGGGCGCGAAGTCGCGCGATGATTGTATAAAGGGTGGCGAAGCTGTCGGCGGCTTTCCGCGACGCTGACACTATGGAGTCGGCGTTTTGTCCGGCAAGTTCGCTGCGATTGGGAAAGGTTGAGTCCATGAAAACCTCTGTTCGGGCTACGATAAAGAATATATATGAAAGATACAATAGGAGAGAATTCGCGTCATTCGATTATTGAATAGTTTTCGCATTTCGCCATGAGCGCCGATTTATCGGGGACATTGAATTTCTTGTATACCCTCGCCAGAGTATTCCGGACGGTGGACTCCTTGACCCCATCATCGATCGCGATTCCCTTGATCGTGTTTCCGGAAAGCAAGGCTTTGAGATACTCGGCTTCCTTTTTCGTTATGTTGTGCTTGGAAAGCGAAAGCAATGGCTTGGGTTCTTTAAGGTAGATAACCCATTTATCACCGTAGACGATCATGAGAAAGCCCAGAAAAATGGTCATGAAGATGATAGGAAGCGCGATCTCCACCGCGCTTATGCCGGAGGTGATCCCCATAAGGACTTCGCTTAGATAGAAGTAGGCAATGGAGAGGAGAAATTTAGCGAGCTTTCTGTGTTCGAAGAAGCCGAGGCGATAGAGGAGGATTTCCGCCGCCACGAAAGCTCCGAGGCTGAACATAGATGAGGCGTGCTGGCGCATGGGCAGCGGAGTCATCATGAGAAGGACGAGCGGCTGCAGCCAATTGAGCGAGTCGCGCAGCGCGCTAACGGTAAATAAAATGGCGCAAGCGCCTATAGCGGCGATGATGGGGAGGCTGACGCTCGCGCTATCGGAGGCACCGCCCTTGTAGAGTCGGGCGGCAAGGAAAAGGATGAGATAAGCGCCAGCCAGGCACGCTAAAAGCAAGCCTGTTTTCCTGAAGATCGAAGGCGAAAGACCGTCGACTCTCTGCTTATTCATTTCTACCTTTTATTGTTCCACGCGCGTGAGGGATTTTTATTAATCCGCCCCTCTCATGTTTCACCTTTTTTCTTTATACCATGGAAACGCCGCGCCGCAAAGATGAAATGACAAACCTGCGCTCCTGATTCAAGCCAAGTTTTGTTTGCTGGCAAAAATAAGGATAATAGACGAATATCTACAAGACTTTCGATAGCTGAAGCTTGCCATGGCGGGGACCATAGGCGATCATGCAGATGAAACACGGCAATAGCCTTGTTTCATAAGTAAGAATGTTATGTAAAAATAATGCAAAATTAAGCCTAAAAAGATGACAGCTTTTTGGCGGGGCGCTTCCACGGAAGCGCCTTTTTTTTCTTCACTTGGTGAAAGAGTCGCAGAATCAAGCCATATTTGTGAATTTGATCACATCAAGATTTCTTCAGCCAGGAGCTTGCCTTCACGGAAATAAAGGCGACAGCCGCTCCTGCCGCGTCGAAGGCCATGTCCAGAAACTCGAAGTGCCGGGACTTCGTAAGGAGCTGCATCAGCTCCGAACTCACGATAAACGCCAGGATAAGAAGTATGCCATGAAGGAGACCCGGCAATTTCCCGTTGTAGCGCCTGAACTCGAGAAGATAGGAGAGGGAAAACAGTATAAAAAGGAAGAAATGCGCGATCTTGTCGATACCGATGACCGAGGGCATCTTGGGAAAGCTCGAGGAGGGCAGGAGGAGGGCAACAAGGATAAGACAGGCGGAAACGAGCGTAAACTTAAATGCTTCTATTTTTTTCATAAGGTTGTGTAAAAATATCGAAGGGGAAGCCGGCGGTCAATCCCTCAACCTCAGGCGGTCCCCTCCCGCCTTGCTCAATCGATCTGGAAACAGCTTGGCTTCTCGGCTTCTATCAGGACTTTGCGGCTGCGCGGGATTTGCATTTCCTTTTCCCCGCCGAGCAGATAGTCGTTTCGATCGTCCTGGATCGTTACCCAGAGAAGTCCGCTTTTGCACAGAAGTCTTTTCTGTCGCTCGAGCTTGATGGCGAGCAGCTCCTCCCTATCGATGCAGCTGGCAAGTCCTTCTCCCTCGCTTTTTATCAAGGCTGGAGAATGCATTTTCCCTCGAATCCCTTCACTCATATATGCCTCCATGGGCGAACGGCCTCTTGTATCTTCAGTTCCTAATATAGCGATGAATCGGAATGGGGAAAAGCGAACCAATGTCGCGCGGAGGCGGAGGATGACCCGGCGAAACAAAAAGGGGCGGCCATGCGGCCGCCCCTTAGTGTCACGAAGCTTGTGGTGTTTTAGAATGGCCTGTCGGCGATGTAGCGATATTCCTTGTAGCGGCGCTCGATCAGGGAGCGCTGCTTCGCGAGGAGGGTCGCGGCTCTTTCGGGGTTGGCTTCCCTTAGGGACTTGAACCTCACTTCGGCATACATGTAGGCGTCCAGCTTGCTGAAGTCCGGCTCCTTGGAATCGAGCTGGAAGGGATTCTTGCCCTCGACCTTAAGCCTTGGATCGTAGCGGTAGAGAGGCCATACGCCCGAATCCACCGCCGCCTTCTGCTGGTTCATGCCCTTCATCATGTCGATGCCCTGGTTGATGCAGTGGGAGTAGGCGATGATGATCGAGGGACCATTGTAGCTCTCGGCTTCGCGGAAGGCCTTGATGGTCTGGGACATATTGCTTCCCATGGCGACCTGGGCGACATAGACGTAGCCGTAGCTCATCGCGATCATGCCGAGGTCCTTCTTCATCGTTTCCTTGCCCGAGGTGGCGAACTTGGCGATGGCGCCGATGGGGGTGGCTTTGGAAGCCTGTCCGCCCGTGTTGGAGTAGACTTCGGTGTCGAGGACGATGATGTTGACGTTTTTCCCAGAGGCGATCACGTGATCGAGGCCGCCGAAACCGATGTCGTAGGCCCATCCGTCGCCGCCGATGATCCAGACGGATTTCTTGATCAGGCTGTCGGCCAGGTTGTTGAGTTCTTTGGCCCATTCGGCTTTCACGCCGGCAAGAGCGGCCTTGAGTTCGGCCACTGAAGCGCGCTGGGTCTCAATCGCCTCATCGCTGTCCATCACGTTGCCGAGGATTTTGTCGGCGAGTTCGTCCGCTACGCCCTTGCCCTTCGCCGCGGCGAGGAGTTCTCGGGCATATTCGGTCTTCTTGTCGGTAGTGAGCCTCATTCCCATGCCGAACTCGGCCGCGTCCTCGAAGAGACTGTTGGACCAGGCCGGACCGCGTCCGTCGGGACGGGTGGTGTAGGGGGTCGTGGGGAGGTTGCCGCCGTAGATCGAGGAGCAGCCCGTGGCATTGGCGCAGAGGGCGCGGTCGCCATAGAGCTGGGTCATGAGCTTGAGGTAGGGTGTTTCGCCGCAACCCGCGCAGGCGCCGGAGAACTCGAAGAGAGGGCGCTTCATGGCGATGCCCTTGGGGAAGGCCAGGTTGAGATATTTCGCTGGCGTGTCGGGGATGGCCATAAAGAAGTCCCAGTTGGCGGCTTCGGACTCGCGCAAGGGAGCCTGCT
>Ga0074195_1003939_pt1 | contig 12993 bp, 9 predicted proteins | sample EPASupsiteHSE623_FD_64525 | JGI IMG/M metagenome (GOLD analysis project Ga0074195, IMG submission 64525) | Bioremediated contaminated groundwater from EPA Superfund site, New Mexico - Sample HSE6-23 | ecosystem: Environmental > Aquatic > Deep subsurface > Groundwater > Contaminated ...
AGGTGGCGTATAAGGGCCAACCGAACTTTCAAACCATTCCCCCCACCACCGTCCAGTATGCCACCAACCCCGCCAGTGCGGTCTTTCTGGTCAATGGCGCCTACTACTGCTGCGAGCAGGGCGTCTGGTACACCAGCAATGCTCCCGCCGGTCCCTGGACCTACTGCACCAACGTGCCGGCAGCCATCTACACCATCCCCGCTTCCCACCCCACGCACAATGTAACCTACGTGACCGTGCAGCAGAGTACACCGAGTACGGTGGTGTATTCCCAAACCGCGGGCTACAGCGGAGAATACGTGGCAACGAACGGCGTGCTGATGTTCGGCGCCGGCATGGTTCTCGGTGCCCTGCTCAACGATCACTACGATGATTATTACCACTATCCCGCTCCCTATTCCTATGGGTGGGGCGCGCGGTACAACTACGCCTACGGCGGCTATTACCGCCCCCCCTACGGCGGCTATTATGGCCCCTACCGGGGAGCGGGCTACGCCACTGCCTACAACCCCTATACCGGCACCTATGCCCGGGGCGCCTCTGTCTATGGGCCTGGTGGCAGCGCTTCCCGAGTAGGTGCTTATAATCCGTATACCGGTGCCCGAGCCGGGGCTGCTCGGGTCGACACGGCCTACGGATCGGCCGGCAGATTTGGCGGCTACAATCCGAGTACCGGCACCGCTGTCCGCGGCGGCTACCGGAGCAATGAGTACGGTACCGTCGCCGGGGTGCAGACCAACCGGGGCACCGGCGCCGTGGCCTGGGACACCGCCAGGGGAGAGGGCGCGGTGGTCAAAGGCAAGAACGGCAACGTCTATGCCGGCAAGGACGGCAATGTCTACAAGAGAGACAGCGACGGGAACTGGAGTTCCAATTCCGGCAGCGGCTGGGATTCGGTCAACCGGCAGGAGGCCAGAGGCAGCCAGCAGACGCAGGCTCGACAACAGGCAAACGCGACTCAAACCAGCCGGTCCCAGACGGGACAGAGTGCGAACTTTAATCAGACCGATCGAGGCCGGGTGCAGGATTCCTCACGCTCCAGCCAATTCAACCCCGGTACCCGCGACCTGGAGTCGCAGGCTTCTGCACGTTCGCGCGGCAACCAGCTGAGCGAGAACAGGCGGAGCTTCGATTCCCAGATGCAATCGCGAGCGGGCGGCGGGCGTGAATTCGGCCAGTCCGGCCGGGCACAGGCGCAGCCCCGATCCATCGGAGGTGGGGGTGGGGGTGGCCGCGCTGCTGGTGGTGGAGGTGGAGGCGGTCGGAGGAGGTAATCCCTGATTGAACCCGGTGCAATCTTGCGGAACCGCAACGCACCGCACCCTGTCGTTCGCACCACGAGGGGGCAGCTTCTTCGTTGTCCCCTCGTGTTTTCTGAACAAACAGGCAATCTCAAGCCCGCACTTTCGGCCCGAACACAATGGGTCGCACAAGGCGGGGCACGCGAGGGTGCCGATAACCTTTTCCCTGGCGGCGGCGCAGGGTTCCCGAGGAACCCGCCAAGACAAGCTCTCAGGAAAATGAGGGGGAGAAACGTGCCAAGCTATGACCATCAGAACGGCACCGCCACCCGGTTGGGTTGGCTTCTGCACTACCGCAGGGATTGGCTTCGGTTTGACCTGATCGCCGGGCTGATTACCGCTGCGGTCGTCATTCCCAAGGCCATGGCCTACGCCACGATCGCCGGACTGCCGGTGCAGGTGGGGTTGTACACGGCCTTGGTACCGATGGTGATTTATGCGATGTTCGGGACTTCGCGGCCGCTCAGTGTCAGCACGACCACCACCCTGGCGATCCTGGTGGCGACGCAGCTCGGTCAGGTGGTCCCTGATGGCAACCCCGCCACCTTGATGAGCGCTTCGGTCACGTATACGCTGCTGGTGGGCGTGCTGCTCGTCTGGGCTTCATTGCTGCGATTGGGATTCATCGCCAATTTCATCTCGGAACCTGTGCTGGTCGGCTTCAAGGCGGGCATCGGGCTGGTTATCGTGCTTGACCAGGTACCGAAACTGCTGGGCGTCCATTTTCCCAAGGGTGCCTTCCTGCATAACCTGATCGCCCTTGTTCAGGCCATTCCCGAAACCTCTCTGCCGACCTGTGCGGTGGGTGTGATCATGATCCTCCTGCTGGTGGGGATGGAACATTTTCTTCCGCGTGCCCCGGCACCCCTGATTGTGGTGGCTGCCGGAATCGCCGCCATGAGCCTGTTCGGCTTGCAGGCGCATGGCGTGGAAGCGGTGGGGCACATACCCCAGGGATTACCGACCTTGGTTCTTCCCGATCTTTCCCTGGTCGAACAGCTCTGGCCCGGGGCCTTGGGCATTGCCCTGATGAGCTTCACCGAGACCATTGCCGCCGGCCGCGCCTTTGCGACCAGCGGCGAGCCCTCGCTTCGCCCGAATCAGGAGCTGCTGGCGACCGGACTTGCCAATGCGTGCAGTTCAATCCTGGGGGCCATGCCATCGGGCGGCGGCACTTCCCAGACCGCGGTCAACCGTCTTGCCGGCGCGCGGACGCAGGTAGCGGCGGTGATCACGGCCTTGGCCGCATTGCTGACCATGCTTGTCCTCGCCCCCTTCATGGGGCAGATGCCGCAGGCTACCCTTGCTGCCGTGGTTATCGTCTACTCGATCGGTTTGATCCAGCCGGCAGACTTCCGCGCCATCCTCGCGATCCGGCGCATGGAGTTCCTCTGGGCCCTGGCCGCCCTTGTCGGCGTGGTCCTGCTGGGAACGCTGAAAGGGATCCTGGTTGCCATTGTGGTGTCGCTGGTTGCTCTTGCCTACCAGGTGGCCGATCCGCCGGTGCGCGTACTGGGACGAAAACCCGGGACGAATGTTTTTCGGCCGCGCTCGGAAGAGCATCCCGAGGACGAAACCTTTCCCGGTTTGTTGCTCTTGCGGTTTGAAGGCCGGATCTTTTTTGCCAATGCCGAGCGGATTGCGGAAAAAATCAGGGCCATCGTGGAGGAAACAAATCCCAAGGTGGTGGCCTTTGACCTTGGCGGCGTCCCCGATCTTGAGTACTCCGCCCTCAAAATGCTGATCGAAGGCGAGGCCAGGCAACGCGAGCGCGGCGTGTCGCTCTGGCTGGTGGGTCTCAATCCGGCAGTGCTCACGGTGATCCAGCGGTCATCGCTGGGCAAGACCTTGGGCCGGGATCGGATGCATTTCAGCCTGGAGCAGGCGGTCGAGAAATACCAGGCCGCTTCATCCGGCCAAACCAAACAGTACGTGCCCGCAGCGCGGTTGAAGGAACATCGATGAAATGGAATCGTTGGTATAATTCGCTGAGTCATGTACCACCGGCAGAGCCGGTGGCTTGAATTCCTGAACCGATCAAAGCGGTTGAAAACCTGGGCCTAAAGGTGGCTATTGCTCAAACAATTTGAGTTGGCCAAGGCGCTTCTCTTCTCGCTTCTGATTTTGGATATAGGATATAGGCTCGTACCGCTTCACTTCTTCTCGCCTGCGCGTTGCGTCATCCTGTTGTAGCCATACAGAGCCGCTCCCAACAGGGCGGTTTCCGGGTTGAGGACGATGTGAATCGGAATGCGCGCCAAGAACTGGCGATAGATTCCCCGTGCAAAGACGGACATGAACCGGCCGGGCTCAAGGAAAGGGAGTATTCTGGTGATCAAGCCGCCGGCGAGATACAGGCCGCCCAGGCTCAAGGTTTTGAGTGCCAGATTGGCGGCTTCTTCGGCCAGGATATCGACAAACAGCCTCATGGTTTGGACGGCGATTTCGCACGGTTGACCATGCTGGCCGCCATCAAGCGCGGCCCGGATGATGACCGGTGTCAGATCCGCGCACGTGCCCAGTTGTTCTTGCAGCCATGGAGGGACGGTATATCTGGTTGCCATGAAGTGCAACAGGTCCGGGAGGGCGCGGCCTGAGCAGACCTGTTCCACGGAGACATGATCGTGCATGCGCAGCATGAATTCCAGCAAGTCAATCTGCAGCCGGTTGCGCGGCGAGAAACCGGCATGGCCTCCTTCGGAGGGACCGGGCAGATAGCCGCCAGCATGGGGAAGAAGAAAGGCCTCACCCAGCCCGGTCCCGGGAGCCAGCACCGCAATCGCCCCCATGGGCCTCGCTGTTCCCTCGTTCAGCGGCTGAATCTCCGTCCGGGGAAGAGTTACCGCCCCCAGTCCCGTTGCCACCAGATCGTTGACTAAATCAACCCGGGTGAAGCCGAACGTCCTTTGCAGGGCATCAGCGGAGAGCGACCAGTTGCGATTGGTCATCTGCACCGTATTGTCAAATATCGGACCGGCCACCCCAAGGCAACAGCTTCCAGCGCCCAGGTGCTCGCGGCCGAGAAACTCCCCCATCAAGGCGTCGAAGCTCTCGAACGCCAAATTTTGATAGGTTCGTTGCCGCAGGACCTGTCCCGGCCATGAGGCGGCATCGTACAGGGCCAGGGTGGTTTTTGTCCCGCCGATATCTCCCGCCAGGAGGACGGGTTGCGGTTTTTTTTTGGTGGTCAGGGGCATGACGTGCCTTATGGGATCAGCAAAGGGGTGGTTATTCTATTCATCGGAACCGCCAGGAAACGGCAGCCCCAAGGCGCGGGACGACGGACAGGCCAGGATCTCCATCGAGAGCGACCCCAATGCAGGGGACGCCGATTTCTGGAGAAGAGCGAACCGAGGTTGCCGTTGACCGTTGACTTCGATGTGCTCAAAAAACATCGCATACGGGCGAACCCATAGGCCGGTTTGATTGTAGAGCGGACGGTACAAGACGAATGGCTCAAGCGTCTCGCTGTGGCGAGCAACGCCCAAGACCTCGTATTCCCCTCCTTTATAATGACGGTAGCGACCGAGGGAAATTGAAGGGAGCGGTGAAAGAGTATCCATGGACGAAAGCTCAATCGTTCAATGATGTCATCTGATAAACCCGCACACAATCAATCAGCATGACCTGCGGGAAGATGGTCGTAGTATCGGGAGCGCCCGGCCATTCTCCACCTACGGCAACATTCAGCAGCATGAAAAATGGGGAATCGAAAGGCCAGGAAGTTCCTACCGGAATCTGATCTCGCAGCAGTTCGAAATACAGGTGGTTATCTATATACCAACGGATAATTCCAGGCTGCCAATCGACGGCAAAAACATGGAAGTCATCCTTGAGCATCTGCCCATCGGGCAGAGCATACCGGCCACCAATCCCGTTTCCTCCCGAATATCCAGGCCCGTGCACAGTGCCATGCACGATTCCAGGCTCTCGGCCAATGTTTTCCATGATATCGATTTCACCGCATGCTGGCCAGCCAACCGCGCCAAAATTTTCACCGAGCATCCAGAAGGCTGGCCAAATACCTTGACCGAAAGGAATTTTTATGCGCGCCTCAACCAACCCATAGGTAAACGAAAATTTCTCGTGGGTGAATAGACGGGCTGAAGTAAAACGGCACGAACCGTACCAGCACCTGCGATGTATAGAAGAGCTATCCGTCGTGGCCCGCGCAGTCAGAACAAGACTCCCCCTCCCATCCAGTGCCGCATTTTCGGCATGATCGGTGTAACACTGCAACTCACGATTCCCCCAGCCTTCCCCGCCAATTTCATATCCCCATTTCGCGGGGTCAGGCGGAGCACCCTCCGCTCCTTCAAACTCATCATTCCATACGAGCCGCAATTGATCGGAAGGTACGCTTGTCAGGGTTTGTCGATGCGGGAAGGCAACATGTGTTGGCATATTCTCACTCCACCTCTAAAAAAATAAGTGCCCTATCATGCCGACCTGCAACCGCGCCTCAGGCCTTGTTCCATTGCACGGCGAGAAAAGCACCGGTATCCAGGTTCTTTTCTCGCCCGTTTCTTTCTAACTCAGGAAGAGACAAGACCGGATCGTCCTTCTGAAAATGGATCGCGGTTTTGAACACGCTCGCTGCAGGAACGATCAAACGCATGTCATCCGGGGATCTGAAACAGATCCTTTGAAAAAGGTCATGGCCGTTTTGGGCTTTCTTTTTTCTCTGTTCCGCCCAAGGGCTCAGGCTGTTAAGGGTAGTTACAACAACGCATCCTCCCTTCCTGGTAACGCGATTACATTCAGCAATCACCTGTCCCGCGTCATCCGCAAATTCAATCGCCGTCATGGAATACACTTTATCAAAACAGTTGTCAGGAAATGGCAATGCGTTCATATCGGCGCAGATGCCGGAAAATCTGGCGGCTCCAGCACGAACCAAAGCCCTTTCCAGCATGGGGACGGACAGATCAATACCCGTTACCTTGGCCCCGCAGCCCAGGACATCCTGGGTGAAAATACCCGTACCGCAACCCACGTCCAGAATACGGTCACCAGGAAGGGGATGCAAGAGTTCCAGCAAGAGGGCTGATTCATAGTGCCTGACAAGCCGGCCGGTTGGGGTTTCAAACCAGGCATCGTATCTATCGGTCCAGGTGTCAAAGAGGGCGGTTTTCATAGTTCGGATGAAAGAGGGGATCGGAGGTCAAACCTGCTCTATTCCTGGGGGTTCGTCCAGCCGAGGCAGGAACAGACCCGGGATCGCCGTCATGGGTTGCTTGGCTTGGCCGGTTCATCGGGCCTCATTCAACGCGCGGGGCGTTTTGCCTCCCGAAACCATTCACGCACCGCGGTCATTTGTCTGATCTGCGCAGCCGGCGCGTGCCGGCGGCAACTCGCATATTCCGCTGTCCCTGCTTCCGCCCCCCAGCGAACCTCAACACAGTCATTGGGGTTATACCCCATCTCGAAGGCGGATCTACGCGCCAAGACATCGGCAACGGACAGTTCCCACGGCTCACCATTACTGCGGATGTACTGAATTTTCTTTTCAGTGACCAGCTTGTCATGCAACCGCTCGATCTCGGCTTTAACCTGCTGGGCGGATTGGGCGGTCAAATTGAACAACTCCGGATAACTCTGGATTTTTTCCGGGAATTTGAGCAACACATTTATCGCAATCAGCAAACGCATGTCCCGCGACGGCGTGGAAAAATCTTCCCATGGGCCGACCGTTTCAAAAATAGCCGCGCCACTCGGCATGGTTATGGCGGATCCGCCTTTGCGAAAGTAGGCCTCGCCGTTTTCAACCGATTTGACGCGTGTTTCCAACTGCTCGACCAAAGCGGTCAGCGTTGCCTCGTACGCCTGTTTGGCATTCAATCCCTCGGGATTAATGAGTTTATCCAGTTGGGCGTAAAACTCGTCGGGACTTAGCTCCGCCTGTTCCATCGAAAAATTCGGCAGCTCGTTATTCAACAACAGGCGGTTATTGGCAATGGGGCGGAAGGCTTTGAAACCGGGGCCCGCACTGGCGATATTCGTAAATAAAAAGGTGCCTTCCCAAAATCTTTTCCGGGCAATGGAATTATCCGGCTGGGCATCGACCGCAAACAATAGTCCCGGACTCTCGGGGGTTTGGCCGACCCATTTGGTGAGGATGAGCACATGGCCGTAGGGATCGGCATAAATCGTTCCCGGCCACAACACCTCGCGCTTCAAGGGCACGGGATAGAAGTCGGTTTCCTGGCTGGCGAGCGCCGTGCGGCCATTCCCAGATTGCACCGCATCCATTAAGCTGCGGCTCGCCGCTTTAAAAGCGGTCAACGGCGCCGCCTTGTTCACGAAATCAGATCTGATGACGGCGGACTCGCAGGAAGGGGGCTTGGTGGCGGAGCCGCGGTTACAAAACCGGTAGTTAAACGGCAATCCATTTTTCCAGGCAAAATAGCTCCGCAAAAAATAGGGGAAATCAGCGCAATCCGGGGTCGCCGGAAGACTTTTATCCTCATGCCCCCCTAAGGCATTGTGCAGGAAATTGCGTTCAGGATCGCGCAACACCGGTTCCAGCGAGGGAAAACTGACGCTTTCATCAACCGCACCGTCAAACAGCCGCTCTATCCAGGCTGCATAGAAGGCTTCATACGCTTCATTCCATACCGGTTTTCCCCTGGTGTTCTCGCCATGCACAATTTCCCGGCATGCGAGGGTCTTGCCATCCGCTTGCACCTCGACTTGATAACGGCCGCTCCCCAGCGGGCCTATTTGCGCGGCTAACCACCACGGTATTCCATCAGAATTTGCCGTTATTTCCAACTGTTGCGTTTCACCTTGCGGATCGGTCAACAGCAACGCAGTGATCGGTCCGTCAGTGGACACCGCCATGATATTGACGGGCATCCCGGCTGCAACCACTTGTGGGGCAAGCCAAATGCGGGTGGCATCCCCCTGCGCACAATCAGCGGCAAAGACAGCCTGACCGAGCATACCGCTCAGTAGGATCATCGTGAGACATATTGGCATGTTCATGCAGTACTCTCCTGTAAGGGTTGCGTACGAATTTGGTTGCGGCAGCACAATAAGGAAGGGCAGACTGAAGAGCTGGGGGTTAAAATGCCCGCATGGCGTTTTGGTGATTCAATCTTGACCAGTTGCTCTCGCCGCAGCAGATGCTGAACGTTTCCCTTCATAGAGGATAATAACATGAGCCGCTTGCAAAGCAATTGCTTGATTGCTGCGATAACCGTGGCAATCATGGTCTGGTACGGATTTCAGCTCATTCCTGGCGGTCTGGACCAGGAAAAAAATGCGATTGCACCAGATCATGCTTCGTGCGCACAGCCGCATGAATCGACCGGCACACTAGAAGATCTCAAAAAAATCCCCCAAGATATCGGCCAGTTTGCCTCAGCGGTCAACGAGCCAATGGCTACCGGTGAACAAGCCCAGGTTATGCAGCAGTTTCACGAACGATACTTTGCCCCGTGGACAGCGGCCGGACCACTTTTCAATGTCGACATAGTGACTGCACAGGTAAAATTGCTCGCTACAAAAACCTGGTATGGGGAAAACCGGCAGACTGTGGAACCGGAGCGGATGCAAAAACTTTTAACCCTTGCCGATTTGGACCGGCTGCCCTCAATGAATCAATTGGGGGTCGTTATCCACCCCGCCTTTATCCGGATCCTTCCTACCGTCAGGCCATTCTATGAGGCCCCCGACGATTTCCCCTTTGACCATCTCCAATTTTCAGAAATAAAGCCCAACGAACCTGTGCGCATCCTGCATGCAACAAAGGATGGGGCATGGCTGTACATCGAAACATCCTCTGCCAATGGATGGGTGGAACCCGGTGCCGTGCGGTTTATCGAGAAGTCCTTGCAAAAACGGGTGAGCGACGCTGCCCAAGTCGTTGTTGTCAGCGATTTTGCAATACTACAGACCGAACGGGGAGACGTGCTGCCGCAACCGAAAATCGGCACCCTATATCCGCTGGTGAAGGAAGAACCGGATCATTGGCTGGTCGATGTGGCGGTTGCCGGGGTTGGCCGGTTTGCCGCCCTCGCAACGGCACGCATTGCCAAAAGTGACGCACGCCGTCACCCTCTACCGTTCAACCCTGAGACGGTGACCCTCATCGGCAACGAGCTCCTCAAGACACCCTACGGTTGGGGAGAATTGTACCGGGACCGCGACTGTTCGGCCACCACCAGGGACTTCTTTCTCGCATTCGGCATCTGGTTGCCGCGCAACTCGTTGACCCAAATTACCTCAGGGCCATTTGTGCCGCTGGCAAACCTATCCAGCGCCGACAAAGAACATCGTATCCGCGAGCAGGGAATCCCCTTTCGGACACTCTTGCATCAAAAAGGCCACATCATGCTGTATATCGGTCTCCATGAAGGAAAACCCATCATACTGCATACCGCCTGGGCGGTACGCTACAAACGCGAGGATTGTCCAGAAAATAAATTCATCATAGGAAGAACGGTTCTGAGCACATTGGAGGCTGGAAAAGAATTACCCCTGTCAAAGGGAACCACACTTGACCGCCTGGATGGCATGCTGCTGCTCCCGGTGACACATGGTGGTGCCAGGAATGACAAGGAGGTCCAATGAGGGGCGTGAGACAGTCTCGTAACCCATTAAAAAATAAAAACGAGATCGTTCACTGTGTTGCTTGTCGAGGCCTTCACCCAAAGGGTGAGAGCAATGATGACCGTCATTCCGGCGCAGGCCGGAATCCAGAACCTGCTGTTCTCTCCTGTGCAATTCCTGGACCCCGGCATGCGCCGGGGTGACGCAATCTCCCGGCAGTTCAATACAGTGGACTTCAAGAAAAAACCGGCTGAATTCGGGTGGTCATCATTAAAAAAATTGGGTCGTGTTTAATTTTTTTGCAGATATACTCATTAAAGGATAGGAAGATCCAGCGGCGCCCCGGCATATTGACAACGGGTGACAAAGCATGCAAGAGCAGTGGAGGACTATTCGTAGGTGAGATACTCTTGGTCCAGCCCGCCATGGCGCGGCACTTCAAAATATTTCTTGCGAACCGCACCGCACGGCAAGCCTCTTGCCATGCGGTTTGTCGTGGCGGCACTGACGGCCCTGTGCATGGTATGCACGTGCACGGTTCAGGCTGATGAAAAAGTGCCGGCTCAGGTCCGGCTCATGCCGATGTGGAGCCCCCAGGCCCAATTCGCCGGTTATTTCATGGCGCGCGAAAAAGGCATCTATGCCCGTCATGGCCTCGATGTTGCCATTCTCGAAGGCGGCCCCGGCCGTTCGCCCTTGCAGGCGCTGATCAGCGGCGAGGCTGATTTTGCGGTGCTCTGGCTGGCAACCGCGTTGCAGCAGTCCGATGAAGGCCTCAGACTCATCAACCTGGCCCAGATCATCCAGCGCTCGTCACTGATGCTGGTGGCCAAGAAAACAAGCGGCATCAGCAGGCCCGAGGACCTCAACGGCAGGAAGGTGGGCCTCTGGGACGGCGAACTGGCGCTGCCGGTCCTTGCCTTCTTCGACCGCTATCACCTGCGCCCCCAGCGCGTCAACCAGGCCTATACCGTCAATCTCTTCCTTAGGGACGGCATCGATGCCACCTCGGCCATGTGGTACAACGAATACCACACCATCCTCAATGCCGGCATCAACCCCGATGAGCTGCAGGTCTTCCCGCTCCATGAGCACGGCATCAGCTTCCCCGAGGACGGGCTCTACGCCCTGGAGCATGCCTACCGCAAGGACCCGGCCCGCGCCCAGGCCTTTGCCCAGGCCTCGCTGGAGGGGTGGCGCTATGCCTTTGACCATCCCGACGAGACCCTCGATGTGCTCCTCCGCATCATGCGGGAGGCCAAGGTCCCTGCCAGCCGGGCGCACCAGCAATGGATGCTGGAGCGGATGCGCGACCTGATCATGCCCGCGGAATTCAACGGCCCGATGGGGCGCTTGCAGCCATCCGGCTATGAGGCCGCGGCCACGATCCTGAAGGAGCACGGGGTCATCAGGGAGATCCCGGACCATGCGATGTTTACCGGAGGCACGGATGCGCGCCACTAAGAGCATTGCCCTCACCTTTACCCTGATCGTTTCGGTTTGCACCATCCTGATTTTTGCCATCGCCATCAGCTATTTTTATCACCGCTCCCGGGTCGCGCTCGAGCGTGAGGTGGAAAACAATGCCGCGAACCTGGCCCTGGCCTCGATCAATCAGGTGGAAACCACGCTCCGTGCCATCGGCAAGGTCACTGAAGGCGTGGCGCGTTCCCTGGAAACAGGCGAGTACCGCAACCAGTCTCTTGCTGGCCTCCTGCGGGAAACACTCCTTGACAATAGCGACATCCAAGGTTTGGGCGCAGCCTTTGAACCGAACCCGGCCTTCAATCCCCCCTCTCCGATGGTGCCTTACTTTTTCCGGCAGGACGATCGTCTCGTCTTCGCGCCTGAAGACAGTTTCCAGTATCTCGGCCAGGATTGGTACCAGATTCCCAAGGAACTGGGGGAGATGGCATGGAGCGAGCCCTACGTCGACAAAGGCGGCGGCGAGGTCCTGATGACCAGCTGTTCGGTTCCGATCTTCCTGGATAAGGGCCAGGAAAAGCTGGTACGCGGGGTCGTGGTGGCGGATGTGTCCCTGGAATGGCTGACCAAGCTGGTGGCCTCCATCCGGGTGCTGCAAACCGGGTACAGCGTGCTGCTCTCCCGCAATGGCACCTTCCTCACCCATATCGATCAGGACCTGATCATGAACGAGACCATTTTCAGCATGGCCGAATCACTCCGCAGGCCGGAACTCCGGGAGATCGGACGGAAAATGGTGCGCGGTGAGTCCGGTTTCATCGTCTACACCAACATCCACGATGTCAGGACCATGATGTATTACGCCCCGGTGCCCTCCACCAGGTGGACGCTGGCGGTTGTCTTTCCCGAGGCCGAGCTGTATGCCGACGTGCGCTCCCTGACCCTGATGGTCACCGGGATCGCCCTGGCCGGGATTCTCCTGCTGACCGCGACGGTGTATGGGGTCGCCCGTGCGGTCACCGCCCCGCTGGGGGCGCTGGCAACGGCAACGGAAAAGATCGCCCTGGGGAATTTCGATGCCGATCTGCCGGCCGTGCGTACCAATGATGAAGTGGGCAAGCTGACCCTTGCCTTCATGGCCATGACCAGTGCGCTCAAGGAATACATCCGCTCCCTGACCGAAACCACCGCCGCCAAGGAGCGCATCCAGAGCGAGCTGAAGGTGGCCACGGATATCCAGACCAGTCTGCTGCCCCGGCTGTTCCCCGCCTTTCCGGGCCGGCCCGAGTTCGATATCCATGCCTCGATGGATCCGGCCAAGGAAGTTGGCGGCGATTTTTACGATTTCTTCTTCATCAATCCCACCAGCCTCTGCTTCCTGGTGGCCGATGTGGCCGACAAGGGGGTGCCCGCCGCCCTGTACATGATGGTGGCCAAGACCCTGCTCAAGTCCGAAGGGCAGCGGCTCGGCGAGCCGGACCAGATCCTGACCTGCGTCAACAAGATCCTGGCCGCCGACAACGACAGCTGCATGTTCACCACCGTGTTCTGCGCCGTCCTCGATACGGAGAGCGGCGAGGTCCGTTTCGCCAATGCCGGCCATAACCCGCCGGTGCTGATCAGCGGCGGCCAGGCGCACGTTTTGCCGGTCCGCCCGGGCTTTGTCCTCGGGCCCATGGCGGAATCCGTCTACACCACGGAGGGAACCGTG